>LXOW01323914.1_pt1 | contig 13191 bp, 10 predicted proteins | sample 1368591 | NCBI WGS metagenome assembly LXOW01 (sample SAMN04884650, study PRJNA319009) | bovine gut metagenome | isolation source: Cow rumen | host: Bos taurus | place: Italy: Legnaro (PD) | collected 2014-07-09
ACTTCAACTACATCTTCAAGAAGTTGAAGGCCGAGTATCCGCAGGTCACGTTCAATGAGTTCCCCGCCATGTCGTTCACCGTCATGCGGGTGAAGGTCAGCAAATAAATACTGTCAAGCTATGAAGACGAGAATACTGCTAACGGCATGTCTGCTATTGCAGACAATACTGATTGGTGCACAGGTTAATAACGATTTCGTAAAAGGCGCCGACGTAGGGTTCCTCACAGGTCAAGAGCGACACGGGCAGAAATTCCATGATGTCAGAGGCAATGAGCGCGAGTGTCTGGAGCTGCTGAAGAATGATTATCAGATCGGAGCCATTCGGATGCGTGTTTGGGTGAATCCCCGTGGCGGTTCATGCGACAAGAATGAACTGTTGGCGATGGCAAAACGGGTGAAGGCATTAGGCATGGACCTGATGGTTGATTTCCACTACAGCGACTCATGGGCAGACCCTGCAAAACAGCCTATCCCCCGAGCATGGATTGGCCATTCGTTTGAAGAGATGAAACAAGATGTGCGCAACCACACCATCGATGTGCTCTCGTTGCTGAAGCAGAACGGTATCCAGCCTCGTTGGGTGCAAGTGGGCAATGAGACAACCAACGGTATGCTGTGGAGTGTGAAAACCAATGAACGCGGTTGGGAGGTGAAGGATTCGCTGGGACACACCATGATCACTCATAGCATGGGGCATATCAAAACAGAACCTCAGCAGTATGCAGGCTTTATCCGTGCTGGCTACGATGCTGTGAAGGAGGTCTTTCCCCAGGCCATCGTTATCGTCCATCTGGACCGTGGACATCGGCAGGACATCTACGACCGGAACTTGGACACGATACTGAAATATGGTGGACGGTTCGACATGGTCGGTATGTCGCTCTACCCCTATTGGGCAATGGAGGGCCATCCCGAACTGAAAGCCGATGATATCATCACCGATTGCATCAAGAACATCCACCACGTCAGCGAGAAGTACAAGTGCGACGTGATGATTGTGGAGACCGGCTACGAGGTGAACGAACAGAAGCCCGAAATCATGGAAGAAGGACGGCGCCAGCTGGCGCGCGTCATCCGTGAGGCTCGCAACGACACGGGTGGCCACTGCCGCGGCGTGTTCTATTGGGAACCGCAGTGCATGCCAGGCGGCTATAAACTTGGAGCTTTCGACAGCAAAGGCACCCCCACCGCCATCATGAACGGATTTATCGAACACAACAAATAGGATTACCAAAAACGAAAGGACTAAAACAATGGATGCAAAGTACACTAAGAAGGACATGCAACTGCTTGCCGCGGTAACGGCATACGTGGAGCAGTATATCTCGAAACAGGTGATCACGCTGGCCATGGCGGGCGATAGTCTGCAAATGAGCCACGAGGCCATACACTACAAAATCAGGAGCCTGACGGGGCTTTCGGGCAGTGAGTTTATCCTCAAGTTGCGCCTTCGCCACTGTCTGCACCTGATGGTTGACGAGCACCGCAACATATCGGAGGCTGCCGACAGAAGCGGCTTCAAGAACATCCCCTATTTCCACACCTGTTTTCAGCAGGAGTATGGGATGACGCCCATGGAATATCTGAACAACGTAACTACTAAAACAATAGCACAATGAAAAGGATTCTTTTTTCTACACTCCTGCTGGCGTGGCTGTCGACGCTGACCACTGTCATCGCCCAGCCGCGCAAGATAACGGGCATGGATGCCGATTGGCGATTCCATCGTGGCGATGTGAGGGGAGCCGAGTTGCCGTCGTTTAACGATACAGGTTGGCGCAAGCTTGATGTCCCCCATGACTGGAGTATCGAAGGCGAGAACCTGCGCGACAATCCTGGCGGAGGCAGCATCGGTTTCTTCCCGACGGGTATTGGCTTGTACAGGAAGACTTTCGACGTCAAATCGTTCGACAAGAAGAAACGCTACGCTATTGAGTTCGACGGCGTCTACATGAACAGCACCGTGTGGATCAACGGGCATGAACTGGGAACATGGCCATACGGGTACTCCAGCTTTTCCTATGACCTGACACCCTATCTCCGCAAGACGGGTAATGTGTTGACGGTAAAGGTGGACAACGCCCAACAGACGAACTCACGATGGTATTCGGGCTCGGGCATCTACCGCCATGTACGCCTTGTGGAGACTGCGCAGACACGCTTCGCCCAGTGGGGCGTGTTCAATAGCACGCAGCAACTGACAGAGCAGGAGGCCACGGTCCGCGTGAAGTCGGACGTGGAAAATGGCGAGGCCACCGGTCGGCGGCTGACGGTGCGCCACGAGGTCATCGACGCTTCGGGCAACAGTGTGGCGAAAGCCGAGCAGGGCATCACCCTGGCGGCTGGCGAGAAGATGACCAACGAGCAGACGTTAACCGTGTCTCGTCCCCATGCGTGGGATTTGGAGCATCCTTATCTGTACACCTTGCGCTCGACGTTGCTCGACGGCAAGCGGGTGGTGGATGTCGTTGACAACACGCTGGGCATCCGCACTATAGAATATCCTTTGGACAAAGGTTTCCTGCTGAACGGCAAACAGGTGAAGATGAAGGGCGTGAACCTGCATCACGATGGTGGAGCCGTAGGCGCTGCCGTGCCCGAGCGAGTGTGGGAACGACGGTTGGAAATACTGAAGAGCGGCGGTTGCAATGCCATCCGCACGGCGCACAACCCACCTGCTCCCGAGTTCCTCGACCTCTGCGACCGCATGGGGTTCCTGGTTATGGACGAGGCTTTCGACCAGTGGATCAACGGCAAGAACGACAACGACTATCACCTCCATTTCCGCGAGTGGCACGAGCGCGACCTCACCGCCATGGTGGCTCGCGACCGCAACCACCCGTCGGTGGTGATGTGGAGCATCGGCAACGAGATACGCGACCAGCGTTCGGCCGAGGGGCCAGGGGCTGCCGCCGAGATGATTGCCATCTGTCACCGCCTGGACGACACACGGCTTGTGACCAGCGGCAACGACGAGATAGCATCGAACAGCCCGACGTCGCCGGAATTCCTGGCTGCCTTTGAGAACGATATCATTGGCTACAACTACCCCGACCGCTGGCGTACCCGTCGCGAGGTGGTCTATGCCATCGACAAGGCCGCCTATCCTAATCGTCGCGTGGTGGCTACGGAGTCGACCGGACTGGGTGGTCCGCGTCGGCAATACCAATGGCCCGGCACCATGCCCCCGCCACAGCTTGGCGCAGGGGCCGACGGTTTCAGTCCGCAGCAGGGGCAGCAGCCGCCTCGCTTCCGCCGTCGCAGCCGCGGCCTTATCAGCAGCGAGATGATTGACGTGGAACAGCGCTGGCGTTTCACCACCGCCTACGACTATGTCATCGGCGACTTCATGTGGACGGGCATCGACTATTACGGTGAATCGGGATGGCCTTCGCGAGGCAGTCAGTCGGGCTTCCTCGACAACTGCGGTTTCCCGAAAGACAGCTATTGGTTCTTCAAGAGTATCTGGAGCCAGAACCCCGTGCTCCACCTGTTGCCTCACTGGAACTGGGAGGGACATGAAGGACAGATTACGCAAGTGGCCTGCTTTACCAATTGTGAGGAGGTAGAGCTGTTTGTCAACGGCAAGTCATACGGCAAGAAAGCCACCGAGTTTCCCCGTCGGGGCGTTAACCCCAGCTGGGCATCCTACGATCCCGGCAAGCATTTTGCCACCACCGCCGACCTGCACCTGACATGGGACGTTGAATATCAGCCAGGCGAAATAAAGGTGGTTGGTCGTCGAGACAGCACAACCATCGAAGAGATAATCCGTACTGCCGGTGCTCCTGCCCAGCTGCATGCCACCGCCGACCGTCCTCAGTTCCGTGCCGTTCCGTCCGATGTAGCGCATGTTACGGTCGAAGTATTGGACAAGGATGGCAACCTCTGCCCCCTTGCCGACAATCAGGTTCGCTTCAGCGTGAAGGGCGGTCGCCTCATCGGCGTGGAGAGCGGCAACATGACCGACCTCGGTTCCGTGCTCGCCTCCGAGCGCAAAGCCTGGTCGGGCAAGTGTCTCGCCATCATTGCTGCCGATAGTCCCGGCCCTGTCACCGTCACCGTTCAGGCCGACGGCATGCCAGCCGCCTCAGTCACCTTCACAGCCAGCAAGTAAATAATAACCATACATATTATGAAGAGAACAATGAAAAGAGAAATCAAATCTTATAAACGAAATACAATGAAAAGGATTCTATTTTCTACGCTCCTGCTGGCATGGCTCCTTCCGATGGCCATGCAGGGACAAGTGAGACGGAAGAGCATCGACAATGGTGGCAGCGGGGCCTACAAGGCGGAGGCGCGCGAGGAAAAGACGTTCAAGGATGCCGTGATTTACAAGCCGGTGGACATGAAGGCGGCGGCGAAGGAGGGGCGGCTGCCCGTGCTGGTGTGGGCCAATGGCGGGTGCAACGACACGTCGCTGCCCCACGAGCGGATGCTCAACGAGGTGGCGTCGCACGGCTATGTGGTGATTGCGCTGGGCAGTATGCAGCAGCGCATCGACGACCGTCCGCTGAAGAAGTCGCCCAACGAGCAGATGCTGCAGGCGATGGACTGGATAAGCAAAGAGGCATCGAAGAAACGCAGTGAATACTACGGCGTGGTGGATGTGGAGCAGATGGCCGTGGCCGGACAGTCGTGCGGCGGGGCGCAGGCATTAGTGGCCAGCAGCGATGCGCGTGTGAAGACGACGGTGATGGTCAACTCGGGCATGGGCGACATGGAGATGTCGGGTGCCAGCCGCGAGTCGCTCCGTGCGCTCCACGCACCTATTCTATATATGCCGGGCGGCGAGGGCGACGTGGCCTACAGCAATGCGGTGAAGGACTACGCCCGCATCGACCATGTGTTTGCGGCCTTCGCCAATCACCTGACGGCGGGGCACAGCGGCGACTTCGACCAGCCCTTCGGCGGCAGTTTCGCCCGCATGCTGACGGCCTGGCTCGACTGGCAACTGAAGGGTCGCGCCGACTGTGGCGACATCTTCCTGAAGAACCGCCTCGAAGCGTTCCCAGAATGGACGATGCGCTCGAAAGACACGAAGAAGGGTTTTGTGAACGAGCCGTTCACCGTGATGGAAGTACACTGCACCAACCACAAGAACCAGAATATATTCGGCAAGCTCTACCTGCCACGCGACGGCAAGGCACGGAAGCCGCTCGCCATCCTCGCCCACGGCTACAACTCGTCGTACCACGAGACCGAGGCCTACGCCCAGACGCTGGCCATGAACGGCATCGCCGCCTACATCTTCGACTTCTGCGGCGGAGCAGTGAAAAGCCGCAGCGAGGGCAAGACGACAGAGATGTCGGTATTCACCGAGGCCGACGACGTGGCCGCCATCGTGGAGATGGTCAGGTCGTGGGACTTCATCGACACAGGCCGCATCGCCCTGCTCGGCTGTAGCCAGGGCGGACTAGTGGCCGCCATCGCCTCGTCGCAGATGCCCGAGGCGTTCAAGGCCGTGGTGCTGGTCTACCCCGCCCTCATGATAGCCGAACACGCCGTCAATGTGCACCCCAAAGAGGCCATTACCTCCGAGACGGGTGTCGAGGTGATGGGCATGCCCCTGTCGCACGTCTATTACGACCAGCTGGTAGGCTACAAAGTGTTCGACGAGATGAAGAAGTATCAAGGCGACGTGATGATTGTCTATGGCGACAAAGACCCCATCGCCGCTGGCGACTATATGGAGCGTGCCCGCCAGACCTACCGCAGCTGCGAGGTGAACGTGGTGCCCGGCGGTGCCCACGGCTTCCCTGCCTCCATCACCCACGTGCAGGCCAACGAGCATATCGTGAAGTTCCTGAAGAAAAGATTGAAGAATTGAAGGATTGAAGGACACAAGTGCATAGTTCCCGTGCTGTCTCTTATACACATCTGACGCTGCCGACGAGCNNGAGCATAGGCGGGCGAAGATGACAAAATGACGCATCTTCGCCCACTTTTTGTAAGTTTAACGGCATAATCGTGCGAAATCCGAAAGAAAATGACTAACTTTGCAGCCAAGAACATAAACGATAAAGATTATGCAAGTAAAGTTTGACCGTTTGAAACATGTCTATCATTCCAATGAGTTCGCGGAAATCATCAAAGACACTATTCGCTTCTTCAACGGTACGCCCGTTCATCAGTTACCGCCGCCAGAAAATTTCATCGGTGCTGGAGTTTACGCGCTATATTACATAGGAAAGAGTCCACTCTACAAGCATCTTTACGACCTCAACCGTTTGAACTTCGTACAGCCCATCTACGTAGGCAAGGCGGTGCCGAGAGGCTGGAGACAGGCACGGCTGCAACAGGCTTCAAACGAACTTTATGCGCGGCTCAGCGACCATGAGAACAGCATTACACATGCCAAGAACCTGAAGCTCGATGATTTCCGCTGCCGCTTCATGATTCTTGAAGATGCCGCCGCCGATATGATTGGCACGGTGGAAGCAGCTTTGATTCGACAGTACATGCCTATCTGGAACAGTTGCATCGACGGCTTCGGTAATCACGACCCAGGCAGTGGCAGATACGACCAGGCAAAGTCAGACTGGGACATCCTGCATCCCGGTAGGCAATGGGCACAACGGTTGAAGGGCGAGCATCCTACCAAAAAGGAAATTGAGGCGAAAGCAATATCATACTACAGCAACGACGATGAACAGCATTGAGATTTTCTCCGGCGCAGGCGGTCTGGCCAAGGGACTGGAACTGGCAGGCTCGAAGCATCAGGCTTTCATAGAGTGGAACGCCGATGCATGTAACACCCTGCGCATGAACTATGACGGTGCCCTCGTCTTTCAGGGTGACGTGCGCGATTTCTCCTTTGCCGACTACAAGGACAAGGGGGTCGACATCATCGCGGGTGGTCCCCCATGTCAGCCCTTCTCACTCGGTGGTAAGGCAATGGGGTCAAACGACGAACGCGACATGTTTCCCGCCGCTATTTCGGCCATCCGCACACTGATGCCCAAAGCTTTCATTTTCGAGAATGTAAAAGGGCTGCTGCGCGAATCATTCGCCGAGTATTTCCGATTTATCATACTCCAACTGACCTACCCCGAAGTCATCCTCACCGACGACGACTGGAGGAAGAACCTATCAACGCTGCAAGCCATCGACAAGAAAAAGACCTACGGCGGAACGAAATACGACGTGACCTACCAGCTCGTCAATGCAGCCGACTACGGCGTGCCGCAGAAGCGCGAGCGTGTCATCATCGTCGGATTCCGTGGCGACTTACACGTCAAATGGTCATTTCCCAAGCAAACTCACAGCGAAGATGCACTGCTATGGGACAAATACGTTACGGGCGAGTACTGGATCCGCCACCACATCGCCAACCCAGAAAGCAAAGAGGTGTGTCAGGCCATCCGCACCCAACTCATGGAACGCTACAGCATCTGGCCCCCTGAATTGAAGCCATGGCAGACCATGCGCGATGCATTTCAGGGACTCGGCGAACCTAATGGACACGGTGAGCACAGCCTGCGCGAAGGAGCCAAAGCATACCCCGGACATACGGGCAGCGACATTGACGAGCCGTCGAAAACCATCAAAGCAGGCGGCCATGGCGTGCCAGGCGGAGAGAACACCGTGCGACTGGCCGACGGAACAATTCGATACCTCTCCGTGCTCGAAGCCAAACGCATACAGACATTCCCCGACGGCTACATCATCACCGGCGCATGGGGCGAGGCTATGCGGCAACTTGGTAACGCCGTCCCCGTGCATCTTGCCTATATCGTCGGCGATTCCGTGATGAATGCGGTTGCGGCAAGCATGTAAATTATATCTCTGAAGTTAAAACATAGAGTCGGAAAACTACGAGACCTCCGCACAAGGTATAAACGTGGAGTAATAAACTTTCTGTTACATTTGTTCATCTGATTGTTACAACGTTGAAAGGCTGCTGCAAGGGAAATGCGTACCTTTGCAGCAGTTTTTTTCAACTACTTAAAACAAACGATAAGATGAAACAACTACTAATGATGTTGACGATGGCATGGGCGGCAATGAGTGCCCATGCCATCACGGTGACGGACACCATCTTCAACCGCTACGCGCACGAGGACTTCGCCTTCGGGGCCGACGTGAGTTTTGTACCCATGATGGAGAGCTGGGGGACGAAGTGGCTCGACAAGAACGGACGGCAGAAGGACATCCTGCAGATTCTGAAGGAACAGGGCATCAACAATATCCGTCTGCGCGTGTGGACGGTCAGCAGCGGAGCCAGCAGCAAGCAGGAGGTGGTGAACATGTGCAAGCGGGCCAAGGCCAAGGGCATGGGCGTGATGATTGACTTCCACTACAGCGACACATGGGCCGACCCGGGCAGCCAGACCATCCCCGCCGCATGGACAGACCATAGCGTGGAGGCACTGGCGCAGCATGTCTATGACCACACCTACGACGTGCTGTCGGCCATCAAGGCGGCTGGCATCGTACCGAAGTGGGTGCAGGTGGGCAACGAGACGAAGCGCGGCATGCTCTATCCCGTGGGGCAGACGAACAAGGGCGGTAGCGTGGCCTTCGCGAAGTTCGTGCTCAACGGCTACAATGCGGTGAAAGCCGTCGATTCTACGATGCAGGTCATCGTCCACCTGCCCGATGGTCACGACAACTCGCTCTACCGCAGCATCTTCGACGGGCTGAAGAAGAACGGCGCAAAGTGGGACATCATCGGCCTGTCGGCCTATCCCCGCTGGTCGCACTTGGACGGCCCGACGATGATTACAAAGGTGATGGCCAACATCAACGACCTGAAGAGCCGCTACGGCAAGCCCTGCATGGTGGTGGAGACGGGGCACTACCCCAACGAGGCCGTCGTGGGCAACCAGTACCTCGTGGGCGTGATGGACCGGATGATCAAGAACGGCGACCTGGGCTGCTTCTACTGGGAGCCGGAGTCGATGGGCGGCTACGACATGGGGGCCTGGGACGAGGCGACGCGCAAGCCCACGGTGATGATGGATGCTTTCCTGGGCGTGAAGCATACAGAGGTGTCGTGGATGATGAAGGCGACGATGCAGTCGCCTACTTCTGAGCAAACCGTAGAGGCCGGCGACCTGGAGCTTCAGGCCCGTGTGCAGCACCAGCGCAAGGGGCGCATCCAGTCGGTGGAGTTTCATTTCGACAAGAAAACCGCTGGAACCTATCAAGTGGATGACCTCGCCAACATCGGCACTATTGCCAACATACCGTTCACCGTGGCAGATGCTCCCATCGGTGTGCATACGGCCTGGGCAAAGGCCACCGACACCTCGAAGAACACGCAGACGACGGACACTGTGACTTTTTTCGTAGGGCAGTCTGCGCTGTTTGATGGCGGCACGGTGGAGAACGGCGACCAGAAGGGCGGGACGGTGCACTGGGGCATCGCGCTGACAGAGAGCGGCAAATATCGCTTGGCCTTCAAATACAGCAGTCCCGCCTTTCGTGGAACGGAGGTGCGGCTCGACGGTGACAGCATTACCAGAAGCTATTTTTACAAGAATACCGATGCCTACCAGACGATTGACATTGAAATAGCACAATCGGGAAGCCATGTTCTGCAACTGACCGCTACCAGTAATTCGGGCTTGCCCGACATCGCCTCCCTGCGTGTTTTCCCTTTGGAAGGACAGGCTGTTCCCTCGGCAGAAGGCATGACAGGTGTTAGCTGTCAGCGCATCGGTGGCGATGATGACATGATAGATGTCTATAGTCTCTCGGGGGTCTTTGTTCGCAGGATGCCTCAGTCTCAGTTGGGATTCTCGCTGGGCACGCGGTCGTCGGCAGTCGTGACTTTGCCACGCTCGGCTTTGCCGCTTGGCTTGTCCAAGAATTGCGTGGGTGGCACGCCGTACATCGTGCGGAAGCAGCGGCTGAAATAACTGACGGACGTGAAGCCCGTGGCATAGCTGATTTCGGTGACGCTCTGACGGCCCACGCGCAACAGTTCGGCGGCACGGAGCAGGCGGATGGTGCGCATGAACTCAGTGGGCTTCTGTCCCGTGGCCGATTGTATTTTACGGTAGAAGGTCATGCGGCTCATGCACAGGTCGCTGGCCAGTTGCTCCACGGTGTAGCCGTCATCGTTCAAGTGGGCTTCCACCTTGGCGATGGCTTTTTGCAGCCACTCGTCGTTGAGTGCGGGCTGCTCCTGGGCGGCAGGCTGGTGGTCGTCATCGTTTGGCTGCTCCGCCACCACCACCTCTTTTTTCATGGCAGCCAAGAAGCGTTCACGCTGACGGTGCAGCATCCAGATGTGCGCAGTGAGGGCAATGAGTATCAGGCACAGCACTGCCAGCGTCCACCACACCCACTGCGGTATGCGCTCCACAGGGCTGTCCTGCGGTTGGCTCCACCGACTGTCAGGAGCCGTTTCCTGCAGTTCAATGCTATAGACACCCGCCGCCTCACGGCTCTGCTGGCGCAAGGTATGACGCACGGGGTCGTAGATGCGTATGTAGCGGTCGCTCACCAAAAGCAGGCACCCGCAAAGCTTGGAAGCTTCACCCACTACATCGAGGTGCGTCACGGCTTCACCGTATTCGTTAGAAGCATAGTCATCGGTGGAGAGCTGTCCGTCTTTGTAGGTCATTACCGTGCCGAAGATGGTGGCCAGCCACAAGGTGCCGTCGCTCGTAAAGGTCATCGCCGAGACATCCTTCGTGTCGCTGAGCACCACCGTCTCTTCGCCATCCTTCATCCGCCGTATGTCCTTGCCGGTGCTGAACCAGAGAGCCTCACCCCCTGCCCCCCTCTCCAAGAGACGAGGGGAAATGGCAAACGCCGTCGGACGCATAGACAGACCGTATGCTGCGCGAACGGAGTCGGCGACGTTCTTTGTCAGTCCGGCACCCTCCCACCACGGCCGCTGCTCACTGTCACAGAGCACAAAGCAATTCCCTTCCATGTCGGCCACCAACATGCGGCCTTGATGGTCAAGCGTGACGCGGCTCATGCAGACGCTATCCTTTGGTTCCGGCTGCTGCACGGTGCCGTCGTCAGGATGATAGCATACCACGCCACTGCCGATGGTGCCAATGAGCAGACAGTCGGACGAAGGGTCATCGCTCAGCTCCGTCGGCGGCGCGTCCAAAGGCCAGGGTGCAGGCACGAACTGGTCGCCGTCGAGTTTGAGCAGTCCGCCGTTCCACTCCGTGGCCCACAGCCGCCCCTGACGGTCTTCGTGCAGCCAGGCGAGATACTTGTCGCCGGCGGCATACGTCTTCAGCAGCCCGCCGTCTTCAGCATATTCATAGACCTTCTTATTGGCCGTCAGCCACCAGTGGCCGTTGGCAGTGACGATGATGTCGTCCACTTTTTTGTCGTCCACCTCCGGCAGCCTACGGATGGAATAGTCCCGCTTGTCAAGTACGAATGCTCCGTGGAATGTTCCAATGACGATGTATCGTCCTGCGGCCTCGGCCAGACTGGCCACGTCGTTGCTTCCCAAGAGGTCGGGGTGCTCGGCGTCGCTGCGGAACACCAGCATCTGCCGTCCGTCGTCACGGCACACGCCACCACCCTCCGTGGCATACCACAGGAATCCCTCCGAGTCCTGCATCACTTCCAAGACACGCTCCGAAGATAGCTGTTCGTGGTTGGGCAACGAGAGCATCCGTCGCTCCTGTGCCCAGCCAATAAGCGGCAGCAGGACGGCTATAATATATAGGAAAATAGGGCGTTTCATTTGTGTCGATTCTAAAAAACGTTACAAAGTTACATAATTTCATCGAGAAGTTACAACAGTGCAAGCGCCTTTTAAACTTTTTTCGTAACTTTGCAGCTGAATTGCTGCGAGTACGGGCGGCACCTCGGCATAGAGCCAGCTCTCTGCACTCGGTTTGCACCGTCCTTGCGCCATCAAAGACAAACTACAAACAAAATGATGAACAAGATTCTTTTCACATTGGCTCTTGCTGCCATTTTCCAGACAGCCGACGCACAGGGATCGCGTCGGGGTTTTCAGCGTGAGGCTTTTACTACAGAGACACCGATGGTTCACGACCCCGTGATGGCCAAGGACGGCGACACGTATTACATCTTTGCCACAGGCATGGGCATCCAGCAGATGACGTCGCAAGACCGCAAGACGTGGACGGTGTTGCCGCAGCCTGTGATGACCGTCATCCCTGGCTGGACGACGGACTCCGTACCCGGCTTCAGTAATCATGTGTGGGCACCCGACGTGATTCAGTGGCACGGACAGTGGTGGCTGGCCTATAGCTGCTCCACCTTCGGAAAGAACGGTTCAGCCATCGGACTGCTGAGTAGTCGCTCACTGCGCTCGGGGATGTGGAAGGACGAGGGCTGCATCGTGACCTCTCGCGAGAAGCGCGACAACTGGAACGCCATTGACCCCAACTTCGTCATCGACGACAACGACCAGCCGTGGCTCGTCTGGGGCTCGTTCTGGGACGGCATCCAACTGGCCCGTCTCGACTCGACCATGCACATTGCCCGTGGCGTCAAGCCGCGCACCATCGCCCGTCGCTATGATCCGAACTTTAAACCCATAGAGCCGAACCCCACGTCGAAGTTTGCCGGAACTAACGCCATCGAGGCCCCGTTCATCTTCAAGCACGGCGGCTACTACTACCTCTTCGTGTCGTGGGACTACTGCTGCCGCGGTGCCAAGAGCAACTATCGCGTGGCTGTAGGCCGCAGCAAAACGGTCGACGGTCCCTATCTCGACCGCACAGGCAAGGATATGGCCAATGGCGGCGGCACGCTATTCCTGGAGGGCGACAAGAAGGAGTGGGAGGCTGCCGGCCATTGTGCCGCCTACAACTTCGACGGCGAGGACATCTTCATCTGTCACGGCTACAGCGCCACCCAGAACGGTGCCGCCATGCTCATCCAGCGTCCCATCTCATGGACGGCAGACGGCTGGCCTGAATTGAAACCATAACCCATAAAATCTAAAAGAAATGATGCAACGACTATTGCTACTGGCTTTCAGCGCTTTGACGGCGATGTATTCGGAAGCCCAACCCATCACAGCGGGACAGCACACCCGCGTCGAGACGGTCTATGGTCCCATTGAGGGCTATCAGGACGGTCGTGTTTTCACATTCAAGGGCATCCGCTATGCCAAGGCCGAGCGGTTCATGCCGCCACAGGCGCCCGACAGGTTCACAGAACTGCGACAGTGCAAGGTGTATGGGCCGCAGGCTCCGCAGAACGAGTCGCTGCGCTGGAACGA
>LXOW01040785.1_pt1 | contig 13184 bp, 15 predicted proteins | sample 1368591 | NCBI WGS metagenome assembly LXOW01 (sample SAMN04884650, study PRJNA319009) | bovine gut metagenome | isolation source: Cow rumen | host: Bos taurus | place: Italy: Legnaro (PD) | collected 2014-07-09
TAGCCGCATCAAACCCCGATTTGTCTGATGCGGCATCACGAATGCACGGTGCAAGAATGGTGCCAGGGCACGCCCCCCTCCGAGAGGGGGGTGGCGCGGCCATGAATGGGATATCCATGCATGGCAAAAGACAAGTAGCTGGGGCCGCGACGGGGGGAGTACTGCGGGCTGCCGTTGCAACAACCTCAACCTCTCTCCAGCAACAAGCAGATCAAACCTTTTGCGAGTCGANNCCCCCCACCGCCCTTTCCATTCACTCCCAAGGCACAATACTCGCGCCTTTCCTGCCATCGGGCGGCACCCCCCTCTCGGAGGGGGGCGGATGCTTGCGCATGTCCCATTCTGCGCATGCTACCCCACGCTCCCACCACCATCATCCCCTGCCACTAAAATCACTGAAGAACCTTTTTTCAATCCTGACATGGCCATATCTTTTCTTAAACCGCTCTATCCTTGAGAACCAACCGAGTGCGTCCCCAAACGGGAACGGGCGGTGTTCTATCCGAGAACGTCCACACCGTATGCGTGGAAGCGGTGGTCGGCGGTGACCACCGTCATGTTGCCGAGGAGGGCCGTGGCGATGATGAAACGGTCGGCGGGGTCCTTGTGGTGTTCGGGGAGGGCGGTGGCCGAGAACATCACCTCCGGATCCAACGGAGCGATGTCGAGTGAGTAGCGGTCGACGGCGGTCTGGAACAGCTCGCGGGGCGTCATCGGCAGCTTCAGGAGGCCGCGGCGATGCTTCTGGCCGATTTCCCAGGCTGATACGGGACTGACGAAGACGGAGGCCGCGGTTGCCACGGCCTCGCGGGCTTTGTCGGACAGCTTGGAGTCGCCGGTTGCCAGCCAGACGAGAGCGCAGGTGTCGAGAAGCAGGCGGCGCTTCATGCATCCTCCCACTCGTCCGCTCCGTCCGCGAACCAGTCGCCCGTGAACTCCACCCGGCCCGCCAGACCGGGGATGGGCGACACGTCACGGGTTCGGCGGATGGGCACGAGCTTGGCCACCGGATGCCCGTAGCGCGTGATGGTCACCGGAATCCGTGTCCGCTCCAGCTCTGCCAGAACACTGGAAAAGCGGCTCTTCGCTTGGTTCACGTTCATCAGGGGTGGCATGGTGGCTTCCTTTGCTTTGACGAGCCTACCGTATCAATCTAGACCAACAAGGTCAACATTGAAACAAGAAGGACGAAGGAAAGCAGGCCGGTTGCGGGAGGGATACGCAGTGACAAGTGACGAATGGGAGGTGCGCCCGCGGGGCTGTGTGGGAGGGCAAAGCGCGATGGGGGGCTTGGTATGGAATGGGCTTGCCGTTTCCATTGTCCGGCAAACCGGACTCCCGGGGGCGGGCTACAGCGTCTTGATGATCCGGGCGGGATTGCCGCCGACCATGGTGTTGTCCGGGACGTCCGTCGTCACGACCGAGCCGGCGGCGACCACGGCGTTCCGGCCGATCGTCACGCCGGGGCATAGGATCGCCCCGATGCATATCCAGGCATTCTCCTTCACCGTCACTTTCCCGAAATGGTAGAGGTTCATCCGGTCGTGGAGGTCGTGGTCGACCGTCACGATCTTGACGTCGGGGGCGATCAGGACGTTGTCGCCGATTTCCACCCTCCCCGCGGACAGAATCGTCGCGCCCTTGTTGATGATGACGTTTTTCCCGACCGCGAGCCGGCATCCGCAATCGCAATAGAACGGGGAAACGATGGCGACGCTGGGGTCGATTTCCCGCCCGAACAACTTTTCCAGAAGCCCTTTGTAATCCGGGTCGGTTGGTTTCTTCGCCGATATTTCCAGGCAGAGGGCATGGGAGCGGATCATCTCCTTCTCCACCTCGCCAAACCCCGGATCGTCCCTGCGCGCCGAACCGGTGGCATCGATCCGGGCGAATATCGCGTTGATTTTGGAATCATCCATTTGCTTGCCTCTTCGGATACGAGAATACCCGCGCCCAAACGGCCCGTCAAGGCGCCGCCAGCGCCCTGCGGGCCATGGCGGGGGACGGTTGACAATAGGATGAAAACATCCTAGTTTGTTTCCGTTGGCTTAACCACAGGACATCCCATGATCGTGAACACCCGCAAGATCGTTTCGCTGACGGCGGCGAACCAGAATTTCTCGGCGGTCGCCCGCCAGACCGACCGCGACGGACGGACGGTGATTTTCAAGCGCAACCGCCCGAAGTATCTCGTCATCGACCTGGACGGGGAAGGATACCTCGACCTGACGGAGGACGAGCGGATTGAAATCGTCGCCCGGCGGGTGATGAAGCGCCACAAGGCCGCCTTCCTGGAATTGGCGAAATGACGAAGTTCACGAAAGAACAGGTGCTGCTGCTGCACCAGTACATCGCGGAGGAAACCGGCGGCGCGGTGGGCGTGCGCGACGAGGGGCTCCTCGAATCGGCCCTCGAAACCGCGTTTGCCACGTTCGGCGGAGGCGAGCTGTATCCGTCCAAGGAGGAAAAGGCGGCACGGCTCGGGGCGTCGCTCGTCGCCAACCATGCGTTCCTCGACGGCAACAAGCGCATCGGCATGTACGTGGTGCTGACCTTCCTCGAAACGAACGGCATCCGCCTCGAGTGCACCGATGCCGACATCGTGCGCGCAGGCCTTGCCCTCGCCGACTGCTCGATGGGCTACGACGGCCTTCTCGCCTGGATCCGGGAACGGGTGCCATCCGCCCCCATCTGAGGCTCCTGCCGGCTTGGAAGAGGGAAGTCCGGGAAACAACTTCAACAACCCGCGACACGACTCGAAACATTTTTCTTTCCGGCGTATCGAATCGGGTTGAGTTGTCCTTTTTGCAACCCGACGTGCCCGGCGACGGACGCCTCCTGTCCGGTTCCCGGGGATTGGCGAGGAGGTAAAAGAAGAGACCCTTGGAGGGATGCAAGTGCTTGATTCCAAGGGTCTTGAAATGGAGCCAACGGGCGGATTCGAACCGTCGACCGTCGCATTACGAATGCCGCGCCCTATGTTGCGCCGCAATGGGTTGTGACTTTCCGAAAACAACCCGGGCAGATTCCGGGCAGTTATTCCAGGGGCGGAGAACCGTGCCAACCCGTGCCGGAATCGTGCCCGGAATCGTGCCACCATCCCCGCCCGTTTTCACATGGGAGGAGCAAGCCCCTCCCTCGCCCCTCCCAGCCGACAGCACGCAGGGGCAAAGCCCCCGGCACCCCCGGACAGCCGCCGGAGGCGTTTTGCGGATTGCGCCCCACTTCGGGCCTGCGGCCCTCGACCCCCCTTGTCGCTTCGCTCCGCAGGGGGCGGGCGCACCCCCCCCCTCCATTCACNNCCATTCACTCCATCCCCCCCTTGAGGATGCGGTGGCCCACTCCGGGCCGCTTGCGCGTCCCTCCGACCCCCCTTGTCGCTCCGCTCCGCAGGGGGCGGCCCTCGATGCTTGGCCCCGCACCTTCCCCGCCGCTACGCGGCGACGGGCGGACGCGGGCGCTTTGCGCCCTTCCGCCCTCCGATGCTTGGCACCCCACAGGGGGAGGCCCCCAAGGTCCTCCCCCCGCGACCCCTCTCCCCTCTCGGCTTGCCGCCAGCAGGGAGAGGCCCCCTAGGTCCTCTCCCCGCACCCCACACCCCTCCCGGCTTGGAGGGGGAAAGGCTTTGAACACGGCTTCCGCTTTCGGGGGAGCGCGCGCACGACGGCAAGGGGCGAAGTGGGGGATTGCTCTATTATAGGGGACGCCTCGACGGTGGCGACGGTACGGGCAGAGGCTGGCGCGCCATGACCGGGGAGCATTCACGAATGACGGCCCGAAACTCTAGGGGGCGGGCACGGCTTGACGGCTGGCGGCAGACACGGGCGGAGGGGCACGACGAACGCCATCCCGACGGCGACCGCACCCGCGCGCCAGCAATCGGGGGACCACCGCCGACGCCCCGCCACGACCCGCCCGAACACCGACAGCCGCGCACCCGTTTTCCCCGTTTTCGGGATGCAGTTTTCGCCGTTGAAACAGCGTATTTTCTGACGCAAAACAAAACAACGTCGCATAACATATATTATGATGTATTGTGCGTTTTTTCTTTTGCGCTTCAAGAATAGCGATATTTCCTAGAGAAAACGCACTTTTTTCAGAATTGAGAGGAGAATTGTTTTGCAACAATAAAGAATGCAATTCCTTTATTTGCAACACGTTACAGCTTCACACCCGGAAAAACACGATTTTCCCCAGAAAAATAAGGGTTTTTTACTACTTTCCTTCCCCCCGTAGGGGGGAAGGTGGAAGGGCGAGCGAGAGGAGGGGAAAACAAGCCCCGGCCAACCCCCGCCGCCGACCGCTACCACACCNNACCACACCCCGCGACACCCGCCCCAAGTGTGCCGCCCCACGACCCAAACACGACCACCCCGCCGACCGCCGACGACGGAGGCCCGCGCACGGCTTCCACGTTGCCCAGGGCGAGGCGGCAGGAGGTACAGGTGGACCACGACACCCCCGCGAGCCGTCCCCAGCGCAGAGAGCACGCCAGCGGCCCCAATTTTTGGAGAGGAAGGGGGAACGGTTGTACAATGCAGCCACAAGGAGATTCCGACATGTACACGAATGACACTACCGACAGCACCCGCGACGAACGAGGCCGTTTCAAGACGGGCAACCCCGGAGGCCCCGCCGGGCGCAAGTGCGGGCGGGCGCGCGCCCTTGCCGTCCTCGATGAGATGCTTGAAACCGAAGGGAATCTTGAACTTCTCCAGAAGGCGCTTGAAGAGGACTTCCGCAAGAACCCGATGAAGTTTTTCCGCCAAATCCTCATGCCCCTACTCCCGAAGGAAACCAAGGTTGACATGGGGGACAGCGGCCCCGTCCGTGTCGTATGGCAAAGCCTGGCCGAAGCTTTCCCGCCGGAGAAGGACAGCGGCGCCGCCGCGCCCGGCAACGAGACCACCTAGACCACTCCGAAGGAGGAAAACCCATGCCCACTACTGCGTCCGAAATGACCGACGAGCAACGGCGCGCCATGTTCGCGCGCTTGCGCGGAGGAGGCGGAGGAAGCACCGCCCGCCGCAACCCCTACGAAATCACCAACCCCGGCTTTGGGGAAAAGGCTGGCGCGTTCCTGTCCGGCTTTGCAAGCGGCGCGCTGGAAGGGTTGGGGAACATCGGAAGCGTTTTGACGTTCAAGCCCATCCGCGACAAGTGGGAAGATGATTTTTGGCGGAACAACGAAGGACGCCGCATAGCCGAGGCGGAGAAGCGGGCGGCGGCGGCAGAGCGGGAGGCCAAGAAGTACAAGCCGACCGAGGAGGAGAAGCGCGCGGGCGAGCCGCACCCAATGGCCGCAGAGGTGGCCGCGTCGTTGTGGTACAACCCGCCCGAGGATCCCGAGCGGCCCGACCCCATCCCCCGGCCCGAGCATCGATCCATCGACGAGATACTTTCGGAACTCTACAGCACCGACCCCGGCGCGGAGCTTGACCAAGCCGCCGCCGGGCTTGCGGAACTGGCGGAGAGATTCAAGCGCGACCGCGACGAGCTTGAGGCCCTACGGTACACGCGCCCCGAGGCCCCGCGCACCGAGCGCCAGAACCTCCAAGCCGTGCGCGCCGCCGCCGCCGCGAAGGAGGGAGCCACGGGCGAAAGCATCCTTGCCGCCGTCAACCAAGCGAAAGCCGAGAACGCCAAGGTTTCCCGCTTGAAACACGACTTGAGAAAGGCCCAGCGAAGCACGGGGAACGCGCGCCAGAGGGAGCAGGAGGCGCGGGAGATAATGGCCGCGTACATGGCCGACTACAACGCCGAACTGGACCGAATCGCCGCTGAGGAGAGCGCCAACAGGCTACGGGTCCAAGACTTGAACAAGGGCATTTCCCGACTTGAGAGAGAAGCCAGGGAAGCCGCCGAGCGAGCGGACGCGGCCCGCCGGAAGCAGGACGCCGCCAAGGAGAGGGAGCGACAGCGGATAGAGGCCAAGCAAGCGCGGGAGGTGCGGGCATGGGAGCGCGCCCAGGCGAAGCAGGAACGCGACTACCAGAAAACGGTTCGACAGGCCGAGCGGGACACCTTGCGGGAGCGGCGGCAGGAGTACAGGGACACCAAGAAGGGCACCAGCGCCTATGTCCGAGCCACGCACGAAGGACGCACGGCGGAGCAAGAAGCCATCTACCCAGGAGCGCCCCACCGGGCCAACAAGGACTTTTATGAACTCATGGGGAACTTCTACCCCAAGAACTGGAAAGACCCCGGCCAGAAAAAAGCCTGGTACATGGCGCTTGGCGTAGTGAATGACCTTGTGCGGTCCGGAGCGCTGGCAAATCGACAGAGCGCGCCGACGTGGGGAAACGTCACCCGCGCCCTTGAGGCCATCCAACCCCGCTGAACGGCCCAAACTTCGGCCCGAGGCATCATTCCTTGCCCCCGGCCCCGGCCATCCGGGCGGACTAATAAAGCCTCGCGGCATCTTTTCCCCCGTTTTTGGCACCTTCCGCCCTCCGCTTCGAAGAGGACCACGACCACGACGCCGACAGCGCAGCCGAACTTTCGGCTGCATGATTCCCCCATCGGCCGACGTAGCCGGCGACGGCTCACCACCGCCGACGCCCGCAACCGACCACAGACCACGGCACCGACCACGACCGACGCCGGGCACCCCGCCGACCACCCCCGCCGACGGCCCCCGGCGGCATTCCGTTCAGATTCGACGGAGAGGCGGGGGAGGCCCCGACCCATGCAACGAACCCATCCCGAACGCAAAGCCCCTCCCAGCGACAAGGCGGGGAGGGGCGGCGGGGTTGGACGGGAATCAGAAAGGAAGTGTCCCGGCATGCAGGGCTTTATCCCGTTGCTTTTCCAGCGTCCGGCGAACGTCGAAGTTGTAGGACATGACCGCTTGAGACAGGCAGGCCAGGCGGCGAGCCGTCTTGCGGATTTCCGCCACCAATTCAGAAGGGAGGGCGGAGAGGCGCGACGCCAGACTATCAGCCAGACCAGCCGCCGCCGCAAAATCATGGGAGACGCCTTGCACCCCGTGAAAGAACTTGTCGGCCCGCAAGGCGTAATCACTGAAAACCTTGCAATCCCTCCCCCACTTCTCCCGCACTTCCCACAAGCGCTTTCCCTCCGCTTTCGCTTGGCGGTGGAGATAGGAAAAGTACTCATGGGGAACCGATTCCCAATCGGGACGGGCGAGTGCCCGGATTGCGTCTTGTGCGGAAACATCCTTGTTCGTTTGCTGTTTCATGTACTCACCAAAAACCCGTCCGCCATGCGGTAGAAGTGGCGCGACTACGCCGACACATGACAAACGGGCAAACTGGTTTTCTGTTGGCGTCGACTTCTACCTCGACGGCCCACCGCAGAGGCGGCGAGCAGGGCGAACAATAGCCAGGGAGAGCCGGAGGCGCAAGCGAGAAAAAACGCCGTTCCCACCGTTTCCAAACGGACGCCAAAGGGGGCACAGCGCCAGCAAGTACAGAAAGTACAGAAAGTACAGAAAGGAAAATAATAATCCATGCGCCACAGGAGCGGGGAGTGGACGCCCGGGCGCTCACAGCCCCGGGCTCCACCCCTCCCAGCTACAGGACAAGCAAATCAACTTTCCTTTATGGGGTTTCTGTACTTTCTGGACCATGGCCCAACAGAACCTTTTTTCCTTCGGCGGTGAGGCGGTAGCCATCGCCGAATTCCTCGATGAGGCCCGCTTTCATGGTACGGTCCAGCGCCGACGTCACGGAACCATGCTTGATGCCGGAGGCTTCCAGCTCACACCGTTTCATGACCGCATCAGCATCCTTGAACTTGCCCACAACAAGCTCCGGCGTGTAGGAGGGTTTCCGCCCCTGGTGTTTCTTGTCGAAATCGGCGGGAGCATCACCGACCACTTCCCAGAGCGGACCACGGCGAACGACCTCGAGGGCCACGGGCGAGGGAGCATTGCGGCGGCGGACTTGGAGAATCATCTTGCCGTTGCTTTCGGTAAAGGCCATGAAGTTATCTACCGCGCGAGCGAAAACGCCGGAGCCAGAGGCACGGTCAAACAAATCTTGTCCGGCGGCCCGTTTCTTCCCGTCCTTTTTGAAATGGTGGACAACGAACACCGCCGCCCCGAATTCTTCGGCCAGCGCTTGAAATGCAAGCATCATGCCGGACACGTCGCGGGACTCTTTTTCGTCTAGATCACCCGCGAGGGTGTAGAAGGAATCAAAGAAGAACGCCGCGACATCCGAAATCTTTTCCCGGGCGAGCGCTTCCCGGAGACACGGGAAAAGGGTTTCGGCGGTGAACAACTGCCCCCGGATATTGCACTGGTAGAGCAGGGGGGCGGCGTCAATTCCCAACGCCTGGTTTTGGACCCGTGAACGTTCCTCCCATTGTGCGGCGCCAACCTCCGTATTCACGTAGACGACGAGGCCGGACCGGGCACGCCAGCGCAAGAACGTTCCGCCGGACGCGATAGCTTTTGCACCTTGCAACGCCGCCCAGCTTTTCCCGTCCTTCGGAGCGCCCACCAACAAAGTGACCTCGCCCCTATCGGCCAAGCCCTCAATCACGGGGACAGGGAGCGGCGTGTTTTGGGCACAGAAAACATCATCACGGACAAGGGCAAGAGCGACTCCGGCAGAGGTGCGGGAAAGTCGTTCATGGAGCCTTACAATCTCCGCCACGTCGGAGGAGAAATCTTCTCCACCTTTGCAATTGTCATGTGCGCGGCGCAATGCCAGGCGAATATTGAAACGCAAATTATCATCGACCAAATCGCGCGCGAAGCGTTCAACCCTTTCCGGGTAATTGGTGGCATCATCTTTCGCCACCTCAACCGCCTTGAGAACGTCCGAGGAATCTTCAAGCCCCTCCAAGACTTCAACAAGTTCGAAGGGCACCCAGCCGGGCCGCGAGGCTTCAAGCTTTTGGGCCTCATTCCAGATTGCGAGAAGCGAGCCATCATTAAAACACCCGGCTTGCACACCGAGGGCGAGAAGTCGCTTGAAAGCCGCCGAGCCGCCGCCGGACCCATCGACGAAGAGGGAGCCAAGAACGCAAGAGGGCTTTGAGGTTGGTGCTTTGATGTTCACGGTTCAATCCTCCAGATACGGGGCGACCGCCGACCACGGCGCGAGCGACCCCACGCAAGGCGGCGCATGGAAGCCGCCGGGGAAGTAGTACGAGGGCAACCGCGACGGCGGCACGAGCAGGCCAGCCCCTTCCCCGTAGACCCGCACGGCAGAGCGCCGACCATGATGGACGCGGGGGCAGGACGCAACCGGACCGTTTGACTTGAAGAGGTACACCCGACCCTTGCCCGGCAATCGGAAGGAGAAGGTGAGGCCCTGCAAGCGCCGACTGGAAAGCCCGCCTTGCTTGAGGAGGTGCCCGCCGTAGGTGTTCATGACTTGGAGGGCCACCACGCCCGCCCCGGTGGCAATGGCGACGTTTGCACAGGATTGGAGGTTCCACCACAGGCGGACGCGCTCAAGGTCAGAGGTGGCAGCAGAAAATCCACCTGGCACCGACGGCCCCCGGCCCATGAACTCACAGGGCACGACGCGGAAGCCGCTTGCCGCCCACGCCAGCGCCGCCGCCTTGAGGGGATTTTCTTGGACACCCGGCGCGGTTGTAGTATCGTTCATGTTCGAAGTACGGACGCACACCACTTCACCGCCGCCGCCGGGCATGGGGGCGGCTTTTTCATGGAGAGGGGCAATCATGCCACACCCCCGCTTTTCACCGCCGCCAGCTTTTCCACGCTTGCGCGGGAATAGCCAAAGGCCCGCTTGCGTCCGGGGAGCATGGCGCGCACAAGGTGGCCTTGCTTGGCGAGGCTCCAGATGGTGCGGGGGGAGAGGCCCAAGACCTTCCCAGCTTCCGCCGCCGTCAAGACTTCCCGCCGGATATCCGACCCGACCAAATCCCGGACCGCTTCCAGAGTTTTCTTTGCATCCATGTACAAGTTCCTTTCGGTTAGATGCAATGCAAGCTATGGAAACTCCCCGCTCACTCCAAATTGTGCCGCTCACTTCCCCGCCCTCCGCGCCTTGCGGGATTCCATGCCGACGGCGGGGACCGTCGCCATGTCCAGGCACTTTTCCACATCGGCCCGGCGGAAGAGGACCGCGCCGCCGAGCCTGGTGTAAGGGAGGCGGTGGGAGAGCATGGCCCGGCGGATGCTCCGCGTGGACACTCCAAGGTAATCCGCAAGTTCGCGCATGCGGAAGAACGCGGGCGTTGCGGGCGGGGGATTCGTTGCGGTTGCTGTTGTCATGGTTTGGTTTTCTTTCCGTCCGTTTGGACTGGACGGGCGACTATCGCCCGCCGTGTCCAAGCAAATAAGCCAGGGTGCGGGAAATCAAACGGGAGGTGTCCAGACGCCCAAAAGGAAAGCCCCCGTTTGCAGGGGGCGGAGCGCGTTTCGGAAATTTTTGGACAACGCTTGACGTTGTCCATGTCCAAAGCATCAGCGCGCCTTTTTCCGCGTGGTGCGCCAGCGTTGCCAGCGCTTCAAGACCGTTGCGGGGGAAGCGTGGATTTTTCTCGCCGCGTTGTCATTGTGCCGCTTGACCGCGAACTCGATGACGGAGGCTTGTCCAACCTTTTCCCGGGCTGGCCGCGCCGCATCTTCCGCGAGCAACTTGTCGAGAGAGGCGAGGAAGCGGGACCAATCGGCATCCGTCATTTCTCCCGGCCCCGGCTTCGGTTTGCTTTTCCTTGCCGCCCGGCTTCGGCGGTTGCGGTCCTCCAACACGGCTTGCAATTCGGCCACCGCTTGCCGCCGTTCCTCCGCAAGCGCTTCCGCGTTTGCCGCGCGGGCTTGTGCTACAGCCCGCAATGCCCGCTCGCCGTCGAGGTCCCCGCGTGCTTTCGCCGCGTCCGCTTGCGCCGCCGCCACGTCCGCCGCCGCGCGTTTTCTCACGGCTTCCACTTCAAGCAGGTTTTCCCCGTCGCACAGGGCCAGACCATTCCCGAAGTTGACCAGCTCGAGAAGGACGCGGGCACGGTTCCGCCGGACCCTATCACCCTGCCATGCTTCCACCGAGGCGAACCGTTCAAGGGCTTCGATATGCCACGGGAGGAAATTCAAGGTTGTGGGGACTTCGTTGAAATCCACATCACAAGCCCGCAATCGATCCAGGGCCGATTCCATGAGCTTCCGCCAGCGTGGATCCGGCGCGCCGTCGTACGCTTGCCAGAGGAGCGGCAGGAAGTCCCCGCTTGCATCCCGGACGGCTTCAAGCACCGCGCGGCGCTCGTCGAGTTTGAGAGCGGCCCAATCTTTCATTTCTCACTTCCCCCCCGGCATGATGGACCAGAACCGCGCCGCCGCTTTCTTGTTGGGGCGGGCAATGTAGAAGCGTTCAAGAGTGTTGGTGTCCCCGGAATGGCCCATTGCGGATTCAAGCCCCGCGCGGTCCTGGTACATCCCCCAATGGTACGTTGCGAAGGAGTGCCGCGTCCCGTCCTGCTTCCATTCAACTCCCGCCGCCGCCGCAATGCGTTCCCGCGCCCGGCGCCACGCTTGAGGGTTGGGAACCACCCGACCATCCCGCTTGCCGCCGTACACCGCCAGCCACTTCCGCAGGTTGGCCGCAATGGGGATTCGCCTGTAGCGTTTTGTTTTCGACGTGGCGCGCGTGACAATGACATCGCCATCGACGTCGACGAACTTCCAAAACAGACCGCCGACCACTTCCCCCGTCCCCGTGTCTTCTTCGTCCTCCCGGACCTTGTAGGAGCCTGTCAATTCTTGCGGGCGGATTCCGGCGAAGAAGAGGAGGGCCAGCGCGGGCGCGAATGCGGGCGCGTGGGTTTCGGCAGCGCGAAGGAGTTTCGTGCATTCCTCGATGCTGTAGCAGTCCGCATCATCCGAGGATTCCGGGCGCTCTACCTTGTCCAACGCCGCCGCCGGATTCTCCGCAATCCATTTCTTGGAGAGGGCCAGACCGAACAGCCCGAGGAGGAACCCGCGCCACCCGTTCCTTGTTGCCGGAGCCGTCCCCCGCGTTTCCATGAACTCCCCGAGCTTGTCCGGCATGATGCCGGCAACGGGAGCGGACGCGCCGACATATTCCAGGAATTGGCCGCACTTGCTTTTGACGTTCTTGAAGTATGAAGGACGCTTCCCCGACCGCGCGCCCATGTACGCCGCCACCAACTCCCCGACCGTCACAGAGGCCCCGGATGGATGATGCTTGACCCAGAAGCGCACCGCATCCAACAGGCCCGCCCGCCCGTCCAACTCTTGCCGCGCCGCCGTCCATTCCTCCACCGTGTCCAAGAGGGCCTTGCCGGAGCCGAGAGCATCACGGACCACCAGCAACTCCCCGACGGCATCCGAAAGGGTTTCCCCGTCCTCCAACTTGGCGCGAGCGTCAACCGCATCTTGCAGGACCGCGCGCGGCAGTCCTTCCAGGTGGACCCCCATCTTTTCCGTTTCGGTCCGGCGGCTGGCAATCCAAGATTCCGCATCGGCTTTCGTCCGAAAACGTTTCCGTTCCCGCTTCCCGCCGACATAGACGGTGGCAAGCCATGCGGAAGATTTTTGCCTTTTGTCCACTTCCAGATTCAGCGCCGACTTGAAATAGCTTGAATTTCTCGACATGGGTTTTCCCTTTCGCCCGTGACAATAGAGGACAGGAAAGGCCATTGCAAGACAATCCGGGCAGAATAACAGCCCGGGCACCCTCCCGACACCCCCGGAAGGGGAGGCCGGACCACGGGAAAGCCCCGAATCACATTGGAATGCGATGGTTTTTCCCCGGGCTGTATCCGGGCAGTTATTCGGGCTAAAGGTGTCCAAAAACGCCCTTTTTGCCACCTAGAAGCCCCTCGCCGCTGGCGCAAAAAAGAAACCCTTGAAAGCCTCGCCAATCGGCGTTTTTTCAAGGGTTTTAGGCGGAAAAAGGATGGAGCCAACGGGCGGATTCGAACCGTCGACCGTCGCATTACGAATGCGATGCTCTGCCAGCTGAGCTACGTTGGCTTGTGGCGTCGGAGGATAGCAGGGAGGGACGGGAAGTCAAGCGGTCATTTGAGGTATGTTGGCGAGCGCGCAAAAGTGGAATTCTCGGGCGAGCAAAAGTGGAATGGGGCTGGAGAGGGGGGAAAAGAGACTTTTAGGCTCCTGGAACAGAGGCTTCAGAAGCGGTACTTGCCGAGGATGGGAGGGATGGCCGGATTCGTCGGGTCGGGCTTGGTTTCCAGGATGTAGAATCCCCGGTCAGCGGGGCGGA
>LXOW01314823.1_pt1 | contig 13169 bp, 17 predicted proteins | sample 1368591 | NCBI WGS metagenome assembly LXOW01 (sample SAMN04884650, study PRJNA319009) | bovine gut metagenome | isolation source: Cow rumen | host: Bos taurus | place: Italy: Legnaro (PD) | collected 2014-07-09
GGCTCGCCCCATATCAGCGGCAGCTCGCTCGAGCTGAACGCGCAGGGCGACGTCGGCGCGAAAAACAAGCCTCTGGTCATCAAGATCGCCGGCAATGTCGAGATCGACAGCGCCAGGGGCAAGGTCTATGTCAGGCGCATCTACGATCCCAGCTACACGCTCGCTCTCAAGCTCCTCGACCGCGACGGGCGCGCTACCCCGACAGGGATGGGCGAGCTCTTCCCGGCCTTCTGTCCCAGCGCCGCGGTGCAGCGGCTCGTGGATCGCTCCGGCAGAAGCCTGATGTTCGATAAGCCCGCGTCCTTCTCCTTTGAGAAGGGCAGGATCCTCGGCCTCAGCGCGCTGAAAGCTGACGGCTCCGTCTGCGGCTCTCTCCGCGTTCTGCATCTCACAGAGCAGGATCGCCGTGAGCTGCGCGCGATGGGCTTCCGGTATCTCGTGCTTCGCGTGGGCGACTGCGTGCTGATCCTCGATCTAGACAAGCTCAGGGGCAGCGGCGAGTACGTCTTCGGCCTCGATCCCGAGGGCGAGGGCGGTCTGACCCCGGCCGACAGCCGCGCGGCTGTCTGGTACGAGGGCGAGCTGATCCTCAGTTGGAGCCGCGGCGGAAAACGCAGCGGCCCGGCCGCGGAGGAACTCACGGACGCCGTCGTGCTGACCAGAGCGCACCGGATCGTCGGATAACACAAACAAGCAAACAAAACCAACAGCCCCATCCGTGTGAACGGATGGGGCTGCTTAATATTTCTTAAGCCGCGCGGAGAACGCTTCCTATTTCTTCCTTCCTGTGCTATACTCTGGTATAGCTTCCCGGGAAAGGAGAACCCATGAAAAAAGCAGTTTCGCTTCTTCTCGCTCTTATACTGGTTCTGTCCTGCGGCTCGGCAGCCTTTGCCGGCGGTATCCTCGTGCCGACGCAGAGCAGGGCGGTCATCGGCGCCAACCTCAGCGAGGATCAGATCGCGCAGGTGTATCAGACTTTCGGCGTCCAGCGCGGCAGCGTGGTAGAGCTGACGATCACAAACGCGGAGGAGCGCAGCTATCTCCAGGGCTATATCAGTGAATCCATGATCGGGACGCGCTCGATCTCCAGCGTCTATGTCGAGCTGCGCCAGTCCGGCGTCAGCGTGGAGGTCACGACGAGCAATGTGACCTGGTGCTCGCCGCAGATGTATATGAGCGCGCTCGCCACCGCCGGGGTCACGGATGCGCGCATTATTGTAGCGGCGCCCTTCGAGGTCAGCGGCACCGCGGCGCTCGCAGGGGTCTATAAGGCCTACGAGGATATGTGCGGCCGCAAGCTCGACGAGCTGGCCAAGTCCGTCGGAACGCAGGAGCTCGCTGTGACGGGGGAGCTTGCCGCGGAGATCGGCGCGCTGGGCTCGACGGCGATCGTCAACGAGCTCAAGCTTCGCCTGGAGGAAATCTCCAAAATGAGCGACGACGAGATTCGCCGGCAGATCGTTCAGATCGCGTCCGACTACCATGTCACGCTGACCGATAAGCAGATCAACCAGCTTCTGCTGCTTGTCCGCTCGCTGGGAAAGCTGGACGTGAAGTCTCTCCACTCCCGCGTCGAGCAGCTCCAGGAGGCGCTCGGCCGGGTATCCGAAGCCAAGGAGCAGGTGGTGGGCTTCTTCCAGACGGTGAAAAACGTCCTGAACTCCATCGCGCGCTTCTTTGATTCGATCAGCGCCCTGTTCGGTTGAACAGAACAAATAATAACGCCGCTTCCGTGCCTATTTCGGAAGCGGCGTTATTATGCTCTTTTATCAGCTTTTCTTTTTGAATTCCGGGATAAACTCTCCGCTCAGTTCCATGGCTTTCAGACGGGCGCGGATCGGGCCTGTTTTTTTGTTATACAGCGCCTGTCTCAGCTCATCGTCGGGCACGAAGCGGCAATAGGCGGAACAGAAGGCGTCGAACATGCCGCGCTCGCGGGGCGAGACATAGAAGAGCAGCATGACAAAGGCTGTCACCGCGCCGACGCCGAAGGCAATGAGCAGATAGAGCGGGCAGAAGCGGACGACCACGGCGAGCAGTATGCCGGCGACGACGACGCAGGTCAGCGTCGAGACGGTGGTATAGCGATCCGCGCCGATGGCGATCAGATCCTCCCGCATGGCGCGCAGCTTTTTGATATACGGCTTCGCAACAAGGTAATTGAACATGATCTGCCGCACGAACAGATAGCACCACAGCCAGCCGCCGAAAAATACGGCGGCGGCCCACATGATTTTTCCGGACATGGTAAGGACTCCTTTGAAGTGTTCTGTCGGATATGATAGCACAGCCCATCCCGCATTGCAAGGGGCAGGGAACCAAATTCCGCACGGAGGCATAATAGAGACAAGCGGGCATAGACTGTGGCGGAAGGTGAAGAGATGCAAGCTTGGGATGAAGCGGTACGTCTGCTGCCGGAGGCCTTGGGCGAGGCAGCGTCAAAGTGGGACGGAAGGGGAGCGGAGGAGCTTCGCCTCCGGCTCGGTCAACTGCCGACGCTTGTCAGAAACAGAAGGGAAGAGGCGTTCAGCGGCGCTCCCGTCACGAAGATGCAATTGGAACGAATTGTGGAGAAGGCGAGCGGCGCGTCTGTCCATGCCGTACTGGAAGCGCTCCGGGAGGGCTATCTGAGTTATCACGGTCTGCGGATCGGCGTCTGCGGCGCCGCAGTGCGGGGCGCGGGCGGAATGGAGGGCTTTCGCCATATCACCTCGCTTGCGATACGCATTCCCAGCGAGCAGCTCGGACTGTGCCGCGCCTGGTACGCCGAGCTCTATCCAAACGGCTTTCGGAATACCCTGCTCCTCTCTCCGCCCGGCGGCGGCAAAACCACGGCGCTGCGCGATCTAATCCGGGAGCTCTCGGAGAGAGGATATCGCGTCGCCGTCGCGGACGAGCGCAGTGAGCTGGCCGCCTGCGGTGCGGACGGGCTGCATTTCTCGCTCGGCCCTCACTGCGACGTGCTCGCCGGACTGCACAAGACCGAGGCGGTCTCTATCCTGCTGCGCGCGATGAACCCGGAGATCCTGGCCATGGACGAGATCGGCACAGCCGAAGAGCTGGACACGCTGGAGCGGCTGGTCTGCGGCGGCGTCGGTATCCTTGCCACCTGTCACGCCTCCGGTCTGCGCGAGCTCGCCGCGCATCCGCTGCTGGGGAGCGTGCTCGACAGGGAGCTGTTCTCAGCGGCGCTGATCATCCGTCAGTGCGGCGAGGGGCGCCGTTATGCTGTGGAGCGGCTGAGAGCATGAAGGCGTTGGGGGCCGGCGCGGTACTGCTTGCGGCGTTCAGTCTGGGCTTGCTGCTGCGCCGGGAGAGACAGGCGCGCCTCGAAGCGCTGCGCTCTCTGGCGGAGGCGCTGCGCATGATGTCCGGGGAGCTTGCGCTCAGAAAACCCGCGATGCCGGAGCTGCTCAACTGGATGAGCAAGCAGAGCGAGGGCAGCGCGGCGGAGTTTTTCCGTCGGCTCTCATTCAGCCTGTCAAGGTTGGGAGAAAAGAGCTTCGCCTCGCTCTGGCAGGAATGCGCGGATCTGTCCCTCACGGAGCTGAACGCCTCGGACAAGCGGGAGTTCAGGCAGCTTGGAGCGTTGCTCGGCCGCTTCGAGCTTACCCGGCAGCTCGCCGGTCTGGAAAGCTGCGCCCTTCGGATGGACGAGCGACTGAGACGAGAGGAACAGCGGTATCAAGGTGAGAGAAAGCTGCTGCTTGCGCTGCCGGTCTCGGCCGGCTGCCTGTTGGTCTTGCTGTTTTGGTAGGAGTGCGCGTGGAAGTTGATTTGATTTTCAAAATCGCCGCGATCGGCATTCTGGTCGCGGTGCTGAATATCCTGCTGCAGCGCTCCGGACGGGAGGAACAGGCGCTGATGACGACGATCACAGCGCTCGTCGTTGTGCTGATGGTCGTCGTGCAGAAGATCAGCGAGCTGTTCAATATGATCAAGCTCCTGTTTGGCCTGTAGATGGAGGTGCTGCTCAAATCCGCCGCCGTGCTGCTGCTCACGGCGCTTGCGGCTCTGCTGCTGCGGAAGAACGCGCCAGAGCTCGCCCTGCTGCTGAGTATGGCGGCGGCGACTGTCGTGGCGCTCTCCGCCTGCGGTTTTCTGGAGCCCTTCCGCGAGCTGATCGCGCTCACACGCGCCCTGCTCGAGGACAGCGAGCTCTATCTTCAGCCGGTGCTGAAATGCCTGGCCGCGGCGCTGCTCGCGCGTTTCGTCGGAGACCTCTGCCGCGACGCCTCGCAGAATGCCGCGGCCTCGGTGATGGACTTCGCCGCCTCCGTCTGCGCGCTGGGCTTTACCGTGCCGCTGCTGCTCAGCGTCGTCAAAAGCCTGGGAGGTCTGCTGTGAAAAGAATGCTCGCGCTCTTGCTGATCCTCTGCCCGCTGCTTTTCTTTTCCGCCCGCGCACAGGCGCTCTCGGAGGCGCTGGGGGACGTCGGCGTCTTCGAGGACAGTTTGTCTGAGGAGGGGAGGACGATAACCGGCGCGCTGCGCGTAGACGGCGCCTACGATCTCGAGGGCGCGCTGCGCCGCCTCTGGACAGCGCTTCTCTCCAAAGCGAAGGCCGCGCTGACCGAGGAACTGAAAACGGGACTACGCCTGTTCCTGCTCTCCTTCGTCTGCGCGCTCTGCGGCTGCTTATGCGAAAAAATCGAGCTGCGCTCGGCAATTGACCGCGCGGGCTGCTGCGGCGCGGTGCTGCTGATCTCCGGCGGCTTCTCGGGGATGCTCGACGAGGCGGGTGAGACCGTCCGGCAGTTGTGCGCCTATGCGCGCGCCATTTTGCCGACGCTGTTCACCGCGTGTGCCGTGAGCGGCGCGACGCTCTCAGCCCCGGTGCGCTATGCGGCGGCCTGCCTTGCGATGGACGTGATGATGAGCGCGGCGCAGAGCCTCATCCTCCCGCTCATCTATGCGTTCTATGCGCTGTCGGTCTGCCTCAGCCTGTATCCAAACCCCGTGCTGGACACCGCGGCGAGACTCTGCATATGGCTCGCCGTGAGCGCCATGACCGCGCTGACCCTGGCCTTTGGCGCTTACATCAGCCTGAGCGGTATCCTCTCGCAGAGCGCCGACGCGGTCGCCGTCAAGACGGCCAAGACCGTGATCGCCCGCTCGCTGCCCGTCGTGGGCGGTATCCTGTCCGATTCCGCCGGACTGCTGCTCTCCGCCGCGGCGCTCATCCGAAACTCCCTCGGCGTCTATGCCCTGATCGCCGTCTGCACCTTCTGTCTCAGCCCGCTGGTGCTCTGCTCGCTTCGCCTTCTGATCCTCAAGGCGGCTGCGACGGCGAGCGCGCTGTTGCCCGAAGCGAAGCTGCCCGGCTTGATCTCCTCCTTCGGCACGGTGTTCGGTATGCTGCTCGGTCTGATCGGCTGCTGCTCGGCCATGCTGTTTATCTCCGTGATCTCAGGCATGAGGGCGGTGGGCGCGGCGTGAGGGACTGCATTCGCGAGCTGTGCGTGCTCTCGCTGTTTCTCGGCGCGGCGCTCAGCCTCTGCCCGGAGGGCGGGACGAAGCGCGTCCTGCGCCTGTTCAGCACGGCGGCGCTGCTCGCGCTGATCCTGAACGCGGCCGGGCGGCTCGATCTCAGCGCCTACCCGCTCGACCTGGCGCTTTACAGAGAGCGGGAGATGCAGCTTGCCGAGAGGGGAGAGGAGCTGCGACAGGAGATGAACCGGCTCGTCATAGAACAGGAGTACGCGGCATACATTCAGGATAAGGCGGCCTCGATGGGGATCGCGCTTCGGGATGTGCGCATCGGCGTCCGCTGGAGCTCGGAGGGCGTCTGGATTCCGGAGTCCTCCAGCATAGGCTGTGAAGGCGATGCGGAGAGGAGCCTGATCGGGACGGTGTTGGAATCTGAGCTGGGGATAGCGGCAGAAAGGCAGGTGTGGCTCGGGGATGGATGAAGTATCTGCTCTGCTCAAAAGACTCAGGCCCTTTCGTTACCCTCTGCTCGTGCTGCTTCTGGGGCTTTGCCTGCTGCTGCTCCCGACGGGCGCAAGGAGGCAGGAGACAGAGCCCGGCGTTCAGACGTCTCTGGAACAGGCGCTGGGCGCCGCGGAGGGCGTCGGGCGCGTTCGGGTGCTGCTCTCGGAGAAGGGCGCGGTCGTGATCTGCGACGGCGCGGAGAACGCGGCGGTGCGATGGAACATTTTGCGGGCGATCGGGTCATATACAGGCTTCGGCTCGGATAGAATTACCGTGCTGAAAATGACGGAGTGAAGTGGAGGTATGCAAGGCACATGAAAAACCGGAAACGAAACATCACGATGGCCGCCGTGCTGCTCTTTGTCTGCGCGGCTGTGGCGCTCAACTGGTCGTACAACAGACGCTGGGGCGAGCCGAACGCGGAGATGGTCGCGATCGAGGACGAGGAGATGATGATGGCCAACGCCGCCTACGGCAAGAAGGTGCCCGCCAGCGCGTCGGAATACTTCGCCGAGGCGCGGCTGACGCGGCAGGTCTCGCGCGACGAGGCGCTGCAGCTTTTGCAGACGGCGGCGACCGCGGAGACCGCCTCACAGGAGACCATCGACGGGGCGATGAACGCGATCTCCGCAATGGCGACGACCTCGATGAAGGAGGCGCAGATCGAAAACCTCCTGATTGCCAAGGACTTTGACGACTGCGTCGTGTACATCGGAAACGATTCCATCACCGTCGCCGTTCCCGCGCCCGCCGAGGGGCTCAGCGAGGAGGCTGTCGCGAGGATCACGGACATCATTTGCAGCGAGACGGAATACCAGGCCAGCCAGCTGAGCATCATTGAAGTCAGAGCCTGACAGCAGAAACAGCAGCGCCCGAAACCGCAGAATGATACGGTTTCGGGCGCTTTTGAATTTTCTTCCGTTTTAGTCTTCCTTTTTTTGAATATTCATGATACAATACGCTGAATACATTTAGGAGGATGTCCTATGAGCGAGAGCTATATCACCTGCCGGGAAGAGCACGGCAGCATCAATATTTCGGAGGATGTGATCTCCGGCATGGTTCGCGCCGCCGCTTTGGAGGTGGAGGGCGTGGCCGGGCTTTCCAACACCGCCGGAGCGGAGCTGGCCGAGCTGATCGGGCTGAAGACCCTGACCAAGGGCGTGAAGGTTCAGTTCGTGGAGGACAAGATCGTCGTCGATACGATCATCACTGTGAACTACGGCAGCAAGATCATGGAGGTCGCGCGCGCCGTGCAGGAGAAGCTCGTGAGCGTGATCCAGACCACCGGCTTTGAGAAGGCCGAGGTCAACGTCCATGTCTCGGGCATCGCCTTTGAGAAGTGAGAGCGGGAGGGAGAGAGCATGACGCGCAGTACGGCTCGCGAAATCGCGATTGAGCTGTGTTATTCGGCCTTTTCCCACGGACAGGATCCCGCGGAGCTGTTGGAGTCCTTCTTCTCCTCTGAGCATTATGAGACGCTGGCCGCCGAGGACGCGCTGTACGCGGAGCTGCCGGACGACAGGCAGATGGACTACATCCGCAATCTGCTCGCCCAGGTCTCCGAGCACCGCGAGGTGATCGACGGCTATATCGAGAAGTACTCCCACGGCTGGCGACTGGAGCGCATTTCCCGCACGGCGCTGGCTGTGCTTCGCTGCGCTGTCTGTGAGATCCTCTATCTGGAGGATGTTCCCAGCGCCGCGGCCATCAATGAAGCGGTGGAGATCGACAAAAACTATGACGACGCCGAGACGGTCGCTTTTGTCAACGGCGTGCTCGGCGGTTTCATGCGCGGCGAGTTCAAGAGCGAGGAAGCCGCAATGCAGGACTAAGCCGTGGACAGGCATGTTTTTTCCGTCTCCGAGCTCAATGTCCGCGTCAAGGCGCTGCTCGGGACGGATCCGCTGCTGCGCAGCGTCTGCGTCCGGGGTCAGCTCTCCAATTATAAGGTGTACGCCTCCGGGCACCACTATTTTACGCTGAAGGACGCGGACAGCAGCCTAAGCTGCGTCATGTTCCGCTCCAGCGCGGAGAAGCTGCGCTTCAAGCCGGAGAACGGGATGCAGCTTCGCGCCTTCGGGCGCGTGGACGCTTTCATCCGCGACGGCGTCTATCAGCTCTATGTGTCCAGCCTCGAGCCCGAGGGAACGGGCGATCTGCAGCTTGCCTTCGAACAGCTCAAGGCGAAGCTGGAGGCGGAGGGGCTGTTCCGGCCGGAGCACAAGAAGCCGCTCCCGGCCTTCCCCGAGACCGTCGCGATCGTGACCTCCGGCTCCGGCGCGGCGGTGCACGATATGATCCGCATTCTCGGGCAGCGCTGGCCGCTGACCAGGGTGCGCCTGCTGCCCGTGCGCGTGCAGGGCGTCGAGGCGCCGCCGGAGATCGTCGGCGCGATCCGCTATGCCAATGAGTTTCATCTCGGGGACGTGCTCATCGTCGGGCGCGGCGGCGGCTCGATCGAGGATCTCTGGGCCTTCAACGACGAGCGCGTCGCGCGCGCGATCTACGATTCCGAGATCCCGGTCATCTCCGCCGTGGGGCACGAGCCGGACGTGCTGATCTCCGACTATGTGGCGGATCGGCGCGCCTCCACGCCCTCGAACGCGGCGGAGATCGCCGTGCCCGACTGGCGCAAGATGCGCGATACCCTGGACAGCCTGGATATCCGGGCATATCAGGCAATACAGAAAAAGCTCGGCGAACGGAGAGCGGCGCTGGAGAGCTATGCGAACAAGCGCGTGCTGCGCGACCCGGCGGCCTATATCGACAACCGCCGGATGGAGCTGGACTTCCGCTCCGAGAAGCTCTTCGCCGCTGTCGACAGGCAGGTCGCCGCCAAGCGCGCGGCTTTTGAGCGCCTGGGCGCGGCGCTGGACGCGATGAGCCCGCTGCGCGTGCTGTCCAGAGGCTATTCTCTGACCGAGAACGCGCAGGGCGCGCTGCTGCGCTCGGTGACGGAGCTCTCCGTCGGCGAGGACGTGACGGTTCGTCTGCGCGACGGGCGGCTCTCCTGCCGGGTGAATGAAGTGAGAAAGGAAGAATGAGGCGTGGCAACGCAGAAGATGAGCTTTGAGGCGGCTTTGAAGCGCCTCGATGAGATCGTGAACCACTTGGAGAAGGGCGACCTGCCGCTGAGCGACTCGCTCTCCCTGTTTGAAGAGGGGACGGGGTTGCTGTCCTCGTGCAGCAAGCTGCTGGATGAGGCGGAGCAGAAGGTCGTGCGTATGCGCAAGGGGCCGGATCGCGAGCCGATCGAGCTGCCCTTTGAGGACGAGACGCCATGACAGCAAAAGAGTATAAAGAGATAATCGAAGCGGCGCTTGACGGATGCTTCCGCACGGAGGCGGGTTTTCCGCTGCGCGGTCTGGCGGAGGCGATGCGCTACAGCCTGCTCGCCGGCGGGAAGCGCCTGCGGCCGATGCTGGTGCTGGAGTTCTGCCGCATCTGCGGCGGGGATACGGAGGCCGCGCTGCCGGTCGCCTGCGCGATCGAGATGCTGCACACCTACAGCCTGATCCACGACGATCTGCCCTGCATGGACAACGACGATCTGCGCCGCGGCAGCCCGACGAATCACAAGGTCTTCGGCGAGTGTACGGCGACGCTTGCGGGGGACGCCCTGCAGGCGGAGGCCTTCGGCGCGATCCTGCGCTCCTCTCTGCCTGCCGAACGCCGCGCGGCCTGCGCCGCGCACCTGGCCAATGCCGTCGGGCTCGACGGCATGTGCGGCGGGCAGTTCCTTGACATGAGCGGCGAGGGGAAGCTTCTCACCGAAGCGGAGCTCGACGAGATCAACAGCCGCAAGACCGGCGCGCTGCTGACGGCCGCCTGCCTGATGGGCGTGGCCGCCGCCGGCGGTTCTCCCGAGCAGGAGGAGTCCGCCGCCCGCTTCGGCGCGGCCATCGGCGCGGCCTTTCAGATCCGCGACGATATGCTCGACGTGCTCAGCTCCGAGCAGGAGCTCGGCAAGCCGATCGGTTCCGACGAGCAGGAGCATAAGAACACCTATATGGCGCTGCTGGGAGAGCAGCGCTGCCGCGAGCTGGTGGAGAGGCTGACCGAGGCGGCGAAGGCTGCGCTCTCGGAGGCCTTTGAGGACACGGCTTTTCTCGACGCGCTGGCCGATTCCATGGCCGAACGCAGGATGTGAAAGGCGGACGCTTCCCGTAACGAGAGATATAAAGGAAATCAGGGGATCGTATTGAGTATATTAGAGAGAATCCATTCCTCTGCCGATGTAAAAAAACTGAACACCGATGAGCTGGAACCGCTGTGCGGAGAGATTCGGGACTTTTTGATCCAGTCCGTCTCCAAAACCGGCGGGCATCTGGCCTCCAATCTGGGGGCTGTGGAGCTCAGCGTCGCGATCCACCGGGTCTACGATACCGGCCGCGACCGTCTGATCTTTGACGTCGGGCACCAGTGCTATACCCACAAGCTGCTGACCGGGCGGCGCGAGCGCTTTGATACCCTGCGCCAGTATCAGGGACTCTCCGGCTTCCCCAAGCCCTTTGAGAGCGCGGACGACGCTTTTATCGCCGGGCACGCCTCCAATTCCGTCTCCGTGGCCTTCGGCATGGCCAGAGCGCGGAGTCTTCTGCATGAGGACTATGACGTCGTCGCCGTGATCGGCGACGGTGCGCTGACCGGCGGGCTTGCCTATGAGGGGCTTGCCACGGCTGCGGCCGGCGGGGAACCTATGGTCATCATACTCAACGACAACAAGATGTCGATCAGCCGGAACGTCGGCGGCACGGCGGAGACGCTGCAAAAGCTGCGGACGCGGCCGAGCTATATCGACTTCAAGCGCTGGTACCGCTCCACCTTTGTCAGCCACTCCGTCTTCTACCGTTTGACGCACAGCGTCAAGGAGTGGATCAAATCCCGCGTGCTGCCTGACAACATCTTCAGCGAAATGGGACTGGAATATATCGGCCCGGTGTACGGACACGATGTGAAGCGCCTGGAAGCCGTGCTCAGCTGGGCGCGCGAGCTGCGCAAACCGGTCCTGGTGCATGTGCTGACACAGAAGGGGAAGGGCTGCGCTTACGCGGAGGATAACCCGGAGCTGTATCACGGCGTGGGTAAGTTTGATCCTGTGACCGGCAAGGTGTTCGACAGCACGACCGGCTTCTCCGAGGTGTTCGGAAAGGCGCTCTGCGAGCTTGCGGAGAAAGATGAGCGGATCGTCGCCGTCACGGCGGCGATGAGCGGCGGCGTCGGTCTGGACGAGTATGCGGGGCGCTATCGATCCCGATTCCTGGACGTCGGCATCGCGGAAGGGAACGCCGCGGCTATGGCGGCGGGGATGGCAAAGGCCGGGCTGCTGCCTGTCTTCGCCGTCTATTCGAGCTTTTTGCAGCGCAGCTTTGATATGCTGATCCATGACGTCTCGCTGCAAAAGCTCCACGTCGTCTTCTGCGTCGACCGCGCCGGTCTCGTAGGGAGCGACGGGGAGACGCACCACGGCATTTTTGACCTCGGTTTCCTCAGTGAGGTGCCGGGTATGACCATCCTCTGTCCCGCGAGCTTTGAGGAGCTGCGCTGTATGCTCCGTGAAGCGCTCTATGAGATCGACGGCCCGGTGGCCGTGCGCTATCCGCGAGGCGGAGAAGGCAGCTATCGGGACGCTGCGAGAGGCGAGGCCGTCTGTCTGCGCCCCGGAACGGATCTGACGCTGGTCGGCTGCGGAACCATGATAAACGAGCTTTTGACGACGGCGGAGCTGCTCTCTCGGCGCGGCGTTTCCGCAGAGCTCATCAAGGTCAACCGGATAGGCGGGGACGAGTTCTCGCTTATCATGGAGTCCTTGCGGAAAACCGGGCGCGTTTTGATCGCGGAGGAGGTCTGCTCAGTCGGCTGCCTCGGACGGCGGATCCTCGCCTGCGCCGCGCAGAACGGTGTGGCCGTACAGGCGGCGAAGGCTGTGAATCTGGGGGAGGGCATCGTGGTACACGGCTCGCGGGAGCAACTGCTTCGTGACTATGGCCTCGACGCCGAGAGCCTCGCAGGGACGGCCGAAGCGCTGCTCGGGCGGGAGACGGCATGAAGAAGCAGAGGCTGGATCAGCTCATATTTGAGCGCGGTTTTACGGAGAGCCGCGAGCGCGCCAAGACGACGATCATGAGCGGGCTCGTGTTCGTCAACGGTCAGCGCGTCGACAAGCCCGGCACGGCGGTCGATCCCGAGGCTGAGCTCGAGGTGCGCGGAGAGGCGCTGCCCTTTGTCAGCCGCGGCGGCTTCAAGCTCGACAAGGCGCTGAAGGTCTTTCCGGTCGATCCGGCGGGCAAGGTCTGCATCGACTGCGGCGCCTCCACCGGCGGCTTTACCGACGTGCTGCTGCAGCACGGCGCGGCAAAGGTCTACGCGGTCGACGTCGGCTACGGGCAGCTGGCCTGGAAGCTGCGCACCGACGCGCGCGTTGTCAATCTGGAGCGCTGCAATCTGCGCTATGTCACCGAGGAGCAGATTCCTGAGGCTTTGGAGCTGGCGGTGATGGACGTCTCTTTCATCTCCATCAAGCTGGTGCTTCCGGCCGTGAGCCGCCTTTTGAAGCCCGGCGCGGACTATATCTGCCTCATCAAGCCCCAGTTTGAAGCCGGGCGCGAGGAGGTAGGCAAGAAGGGCGTCGTGCGCGACGTGCGCGTGCATGAGCGCGTCGTCCGGGAGATCCTGGACTTTGCCCCGAGCGTCGGCCTGAGCGTGCTGGGTCTCGATTTCTCCCCGATCAAGGGGCCGGAGGGGAATATTGAATACCTCTGTTATCTGAAAAACGGCCGCTATCCCTCTCCCGAGATCGACGTGGCCGCGCTTGTCGCCGCTTCGCATGAAGCGCTGTAAGGAGAATGTGCGATGATTGCAGTATGTCCCAACCCCTTCCGCGATCAGGAGCTGACGCTGACGAGAGAGATCGTCTCGCTCCTCTCGGAAGCGGGCTATCCCACCGTGATCTGCCCGGTGTTTTCGGACTGTGACGCCGAAATCCTGCCAGCCGATCTGCGCTATACCGAGCTTGCAGGCTGCGGAGACGACTGTACGCTCGCGATCGTGATCGGCGGCGACGGAACCATCCTGGCCGCCGCGCGCGCCTTGCGCGGGCGGGAGGTTCCGCTGCTCGGCGTCAACCTCGGCACCAAGGGCTTTATGGCGAATGTCGAGCCGGATGAGATCGGCCTGGCTCTAGAGGCAGCGGAGGGGCGGCTCCGCATCAGCCGCCGCATGATGCTGCAG
>LXOW01006918.1_pt1 | contig 13163 bp, 7 predicted proteins | sample 1368591 | NCBI WGS metagenome assembly LXOW01 (sample SAMN04884650, study PRJNA319009) | bovine gut metagenome | isolation source: Cow rumen | host: Bos taurus | place: Italy: Legnaro (PD) | collected 2014-07-09
GGCGGTGTGGTGACGGCTACCGGTTACCGTTATGGCGGTACGGCCGTAGGTGAGCCTCTGGGCAGCATCTGGGGTTACAAGGTGGCCGGCATCCTGCAGACCGACGAGCAGGCCGCTGCCGCTTACTACGACACCCAGTCGCACGGTTACCGCCGCAGCGACGGTCTGTCCATCCAGGGCCGCAAGGACGTGGGCGACTTCGAGTGGGTAAACCGCTACGGAACCGCCAAGACGGCCGACGGTCAGGAGCAGATTGATGCAACGGACTACTTCCTGCTGGGTAATGTGATGCCTCACTCGATTGGCGGTATCAACAACACCATCAACTGGAAGCGCTTCACCTTCAATATCTACTTCGACTACGCCCTGGGCCATTCGATTTACAACTATATGAAGACGCGTATGGTCCAGAACACGCTGGGTTATTCCAACTCCAACGTGGATGTGGGCCTGTTCAACGACACCTGGCGCTATCCGGGCGACAACGCCGGCACGGCCCGCTTCTTCCCGAACGACGCCGACTATGGTAACCGTAACTACTCCCGCGGTTCCGACTGGAACGTGGAGAAGGCCGACTACCTCTGCCTGCGCGACGCTTCTGTCTATTATGACCTGCCCGACAAGTGGGCCCGGTTCCTGCACATGAAGAAGTTTACGGTGGGTATCACCGGTAACACCCTTTATTATTTCACGCGTGTGAGCGGCGGTATCTCGCCTGAAACGGGTATCGCAACCGGCTCCGATGCCAGCATGTATTCTTCGACGAACAATGCCAACTCGGACGGTAACCTCCTGCCTTCTACGCGGAAGATTCTGTTCAATATCAAGATAACCTTCTAAAGCAGCGAAAAGATGAAAAAGACTATCCTATACTTCTTTGTGGCGGCCTTCTGCCTTACCGCTCTTTCCGCTTGCCACGACGATTTGAATATCCCGTACGACAATGCCCTCTCCGCCAGTAACATGTGGCAGGATCCGTCCGACCTGGAGCAGTCCGTTCCCGGTCTGTACGAGCGGGTTCGCTCCTTCTTCTCGGGCAGCGAGGCCAATGTCTTCTACTATGGTGAAATCCGCGTCGGCGACCAGATGTGGGGACCCTCGCTGAAAGACAAGGTGCAGGACAACTTCAAGATTTCCTGCCGTCACCAGACCCTCACGCCGGGCAACACCGTCGGTTGGGGCAATGCCTACAAGGCCATCGACCAGGCGAACGCCATCCTGGCCCATTCGGGCGAGTGCCACGCCACCGATGCCATGGTAAAATGGGCCAACGCCCAGGCGTATTTCGCCCGTGCTTTCATGTACTTCTATGTGGTCCGTATGTGGGGTGAGGTTCCGCTGAACCTGGCTCCGGTAGAGGGTACCTCCCAGCCGGAAACCTATCCTTCCCAGGCCACGCCCGCCCAGGTGTACGAGCAGATTGGCAAGGACATTGCCGCCTGCGAGGAGCTTGGCGACGTGCTGGGATCCGAGAAATACTTCGGTACGAAGGACGCCCTGAACATGCTCAAGGCCGAATATGCCCTGTGGATGTACTCCACGCAGAACGGCGGCGAGACTTACCTGACCATGGCCGAAACGGCCCTGAACGCCATCGGCATTTCTTCGTCCAAACTCCTTTCGGTTTATAAGGATGTTTTCGACCGGAACAACCGCAAGAACACCGAGATCGTCTTCGCGATGAACAACTCCGCGACCAGTACGGCCGGCTACCAGGTGTATTTCTGCCACACGTCCAACAACATCAAGAGCACGTACCGCCAGAATCCTGTGCCGATTTCCTCGACGCAGTGGTGGCACTACTCCAAGGAGTTCCAGGATGAGCTGCTGGCAAGCAAGACTGAAGGCGACAAGCGTGTAGACACCAACCTGGGTATCGGCAACTACGGTGCCGACGGCGGCGAGATCAGCTGGTGCAACAAACTGTTGGGCGATATGAGCGGAAGTACGATGAAGCTCGACAACGACCTGCTCTACTACCGTTACGCCCTGGCCGTGATGATGCACGCCGAGCTGAAGTACTATCAGGGCAAATATGATGACGCCTTGAAGTCGCTGAACATCATTGCCAAACGTGCGTATGGACGGGACAATGTCTACACCGAGAACACCAAGGAAGCTGTCCTGGGTTGCATCGGAAAAGAGTATTGCCTCGAGTTCCCGGCCGAAGGCGTCGTTTGGTGGGCCTTCATCCGTACGGGTCTCATCTGGGATGCCGTTCCCAATTCGGAAATTCCTAATCAGACCTTTGCCGACCTGCGTGCGAAGAATCCCAACATCCTGCTGTGGCCCATCCCGCAGAGCTCGTTGAACAAGAATACCAATCTTCACCAGATTCAAGGCTGGCAATAAAACTGAAAGACAATGAAAATGAAGATATTTAAATGGGCTCTTGCAGCCCTCTGCATCCTGGGATCCCTTGTTTCCTGCAACAAGGATCTGAACATGGACGGTGCCGATACGACGACGCTCCGTATGTCGCTGACCCCGGCTCCGTCGGTAATCTCGGCCGCGGGTGACAGCTTCACGGCTGCCGTGGTTGTCAACCAGGGACTCGATCAAGAAGTTCCGTGGACTGTTTCGGTCGACAACAACCCCAGCTGGGTTCATGTCGAGCTGACGGAGGTCGAACGGACTTTTACCGGCACCTATGGCGGTGACGAAGCCGTCTATAAGGTAAACGGTATCACGGTGACGGTCGACCCCAACACCACGGGCGCCAAGCGGATGGCCAACCTCCGCTTCACGGTCCCCGATAAAAGTTCCATCGTATACACTCTTAATCAGGCACAGTAATGAAAAGAAGTTTATTGGTTATGATGCTGGCCGTGGCGGCCCTTGCCGTCGTGCCGGTTTCCTGCCGGCCGGACTTGAACATTGATCCGGTAGCCCCCGTTACTCCTTCGCCTGACGATCCCGACACGCCCACGGAGCGGCCTATTGAACCGGCTCCGTGCACCAACAAGGTGATCGCCCACCGGGGCGGCTCGGCCGAGTGCGGCCAGCCCGACAATTCCATTGCGGCGCTCAAATACACGATGAGCTTGAAGTGCTACGCCATGGAGTGTGATATCTATTGGACGAAGGACAACGATATTATCGTCGCCCACGCCTCCAATACCTATTATATCAATGGCCTCAAGCCTTGGGAGCATACCGTTGAGGAACTCCGCAAGGCTGGTAAGCTCAAAAATGGCGAGGAACTTCCCACGCTGACCGATATGCTGAACACGGTTCAGGTGCTGGGCAGCTGTACCAAACTGGTCCTGGATATCAAGAACCTTGACGCCAGCCTGACGACCTATCCGTCCAAGGCGGTCCAGCGGGCTTGCGAGATTATCAAGGAGCGGAAGGCCGAGAAGTTCTGCGAATTCATCTGCACCGGCAACGCCACGGTAGCAACCGCAGCGGCAGCCTGCCAGGTGAAGTACAAGATTCCCGTCGGTTGGATGTCCACGAACGAGCCTAAGTCCCACCTGGACAAGGGCTTCACCTGGGCCAACCTGAGCGCGGTCTATATCGAGCCCTTTGCGACCGATACGCCCAAGCGGACCATCGATCAGTACCTCAATGCGGGCATGCAGTTCAGTGTCTTTAACGTGGACAAGCAGAAAGGCGACGCCAACGCCGTGTATAGCGAGGAAGCCGTCAACTACTATGTGAGCCGTTACAAAGACCTCCGCTGCATTTGCACGAACTATCCCCAATGGCTTTTATCTAAACTCCAATAAAGCACTAAGAATATGAAATTCAAATATTTAGCCATAGCTCTCGTTGCTCCGTTCCTGCTGGCTTGCCAGCAGCTGGTGGAAGACGTCCCGGCTTCGTCCCCGACCGTCTCCTTCGAGCGGGAGAGCCTGAACGTCCAGGCGGCGGCTTCCGAGATGACCGTCAACCTGACGGCCAACTGCGACTGGACGATTTCCAGCGGTGCGGACTGGCTGCAGGTAACGCCTCTTTCCGGTACCCGTGCAACGACGTCCGTCACCCTTTCCGTTAGCGAAAACACGGTGGAAGATACGCCTCGTAGCGGAGAACTTACCCTCACCGCCAAGGGCGTGACGGCCACGATCAAGATTAACCAGGCGGCTCCGGTGGGCCCGATCCCTCCGGGAACGGCCATCTACACGGTCGAAGACTTCAAGACCTTCCTGCAGCTGGCTTCTTCCTTCACGGCGGCCGACGAGACCAAGATTTACAACGATATCAACCTCGGCGGTATCACGATTGCTCCGATTGTCTCCTATGCCGGTGTCCTGAACGGACAGGGGAACAAGGTGTACAACTTCAAGGTTGAGGGACAGGAAACCACTACCGGTTTGTTCCTCCTGAACAGCGGTACCATCAAGGATATCGTCTTCGGTACGCAGAACGGTTCCGTCTATGACGGCGTGAGCGAAATCGCCGCCGCCAATGGCAAGGGCGGTTACTTTACCGGCCTGGTGGCCGAGAACGCCGGCACGCTGGATGGTGTCACTTCCTATGTCAAGGTGAAGTTCGTGGCTGCCGCTTCCGATGCCGAAGTGGGCGTGGGCGGCTTGGTGGGCCATGCGACCATCGGTTCCGTGGTCAAGAACTGCGTGAACAAGGCCGTGATCGATGCGAGCGGTACCCTGACACAGGTGACCGACCTGGGCGGCATCGTGGGCTTCATGGACGCTGCGGATGCGGAAGTCCAGAGCTGCTCGAACGAGGTTGCCTTGACCGTTTCGGTGCCGGTGAAGAAGGTTGTCCACATGGGCGGCATTGTAGGCCGGATCAATGGTGCGGCCACGGTGAACGACTGCCATAACAAGGCGCCCGTCGCCTACGAGCAGGCCGAAGCTCCTTCTACCTGGATGTCTGTCGGCGGTGTCGTGGGCTCTGATTATAATGGGGGTATCATTACGAACTGCTCCAATGTGGCCGCGGTCTCTTCGAACCTTCAGCAGGTAACCCGCATCGGCGGTATCCTGGGTGTGATGAACACCGGCGGTTTGGTTTCTTCCTGCACCAACAAGGGACAGGTGGAGATCGCCCAGGCCAGCCCGAACAACAACTGGCAGGCGGCCGGCGGTATCGTCGGCTTCCAGGAGAAGAGCGCCACCGACCTGGACAACATCATCAAGGACAATACGAACATGGGTGCCGTGAAGGTGACCGTGGAGAATGCCACGACGCACGTCAACGCCGTGGGTGTGGGCGGTATCCTCGGGGAAGGAAGCCTGAAGTTCTCCGTGACCGGCAACACCAACGTGGGTGCCGTGAGCGTCAAAAACACGGGGACCGGCGTGGTCCACGCAGGCGGTATCTATGGCTCGTTGTTCAAGAATACGGCTCCTATCTTCGACGAGAACAACGTTAACTCGGGTTCCGTGACGGCTGAAGGCGCGAATGCGACGGCCGGCGGTATCATGGGTTACATCGCCCCCGCCTCTGGCGGTGATGCCAACAAGGTGACGCTGACGTTCCTCAACGACAAGAATACCGGCGATGTCGTCTGCTCCAATGCTGCCGGAACCGGCTCCATCGCCGGTATCAACGGCAACGGTAAACTGGTGGACAGCAAGGTCGGCGGTACCGTGAACGGCACAGCCGTGACCGACGCCAACCTGACGGCCCTGATCCAGGGTTCCGCCAGTACCGGTACCTACGAGAATCCTACCGCCGAGGGCTCGGCACCCATTACCGGAAAAGGTATCAAGACAGCCGACGACCTGAAAGCCTTCATGACGGCCACCAGCTACGATGAGTGGTTGGACGGCGGCGTGGTGAAGGTGCTGGCCAACATCGACGCTTCCTCCATCGAGAACTTCCAGATGGCTGAAATTCCGGCTGGCCTGGTCGTGGATGGTGAAGGACACTCCATCTACAACATCAAGTCGGTTTCCGGCGAGACCAAGACCGGTATAATCCTGGTGAACAAGGGTACCCTGAAGAACCTCAAGTTCGGTACGAAGGATGGTCTTACCTATGACGGTGTGAGCGCTGTCTCCGCTGCCGAAGGCAAGGGCGGATCGTTCACCGGCCTGGTGGCCGAAAACAACGGCACCCTCGAGGGAATCACAACCTTCGTAACGGTGAATTATGTTGCGGGAACTGAAACGGCCGAGAATGGCGTGAGCTGCCTTGTGGGCCATGCGGGTGAATCTTCCGTGGTGAAGAACTGCGTCAACAAGGCTACGCTGAATGCGAGCGGCAATACGAAGCAAATCGTTGACTTCGGTACCATCGTAGGCTTTATGGACAAAGCCGGCGCTTCCGTGACCGGATGCTCCAACGAGGTAGACCTGGTTGTGACGATGCCGGTGAAGAAGGTTCTCCACATCGGCGGCCTGATCGGGCGTATCAACAATGTCGTGACGGTGGACGACTGCCACAACAAGGCGGCCGTGACCTATGACCAGAAAGAGGCTCCTTCCACGTGGATGAGTATCGGCGGCGTCATCGGTTCCAACTACAACGGCGGCGTTGTCTCCGCTTGTACGAATAAGGGTGCCGTGTCCGCCAACACGCTCCAGGTGGTCCGCATCGGCGGTATCATGGGTGTGCTGAACAAGAGCGGCGCGGTGCGCGACTGCGTGAACGAAGGTACGGTGAACCTTACCCAGGCAGCCAATGCCAACTGGCAGAGCGCCGGCGGTATCATCGGCTTCCAGGAGGCTTCCCAGACCAATGAGAAGGACAACATCATCTCCGGGAACACCAACAAGGGTGCCGTGACGGTAACGGTAGAAAACACCACCACCCACGCCAACAAGGTGGCTGCGGGCGGTATCCTCGGCGAGGGTTGCCTGGCCCTGGATGTGCAAAACAATACCAATACGGCGGCCATCAAGGTGACCAATGCGGCTGCAGGTACTGTCTATGCAGGCGGTATCTTCGGTGCCCTCATCAAGAACAAGTACGAAATCACTTCCACCGGCAACGTGAACACCGGTTCTGTGAGCGCTTCTACTTCCGACAACGCAGCGGCGATGGCCGGTGGCGTGGTGGGCTACATCGCCCCGTCTTCCGGCGGCGATGCCAACACGGTGTCCCTGACCCTCTCGCTCGAGAAGAACACCGGTGCGGTTACCTGTGCGAATACGGCTGCGGCCGGTTCCATCGCGGGTAACAACGCTTCCGGTACGCTCGACAAGTGCATCGCGGGTGGTAGCGTGAACGGTACGGCTCTTACGGCCGCGAACCTCAATGACCTGGTGCAGGGTTCTGGCAGCCAGGGTACTGCTTCCGGTACAACCTTGCCGCAATAGGCAATGATTATCCGGAGACTATCGATTTTTGCAACTGTCGCACTGGCCTTTTTCCTGGCCGGTGCGACAGCCTGCAAAGACCGTGCGATTCCGGAACCCCCTCCTGCCCCCAAACCGGAACCCAAACCGGAACCGGAAGTGGAGGAGACGGTCCTTTTTGAAGAGCGGTTCGACCAGTGTACCTTGGTGGAAGGTCCGGCCATCCAGAGTGATAATTTCAAGGATGACTGCGAAAATCCGCTCAGTCACATTTCTTTTAAATCCTCCGTCTGGAAGACGGTAGGCACCTCGCACGTCTGTTCCAACGAATATTTGAACAGCCGCGGATTCTCGCCTTGGGTCTATCTGTTCCGCGTATCGGAACGCCCGGGCTACCTTTCCTGCGGGGTGAACGGTGACGGCAAGCGAGGCATCATCCAGACGCCGATGCTGTCTGCCATCCGCGAAGTTTCCGACATCCGCGTTTCCTTCGATGTGATGCCCGATCCCGCGATGACCGATGGTTTCTGCTTCAAGGTGTGCCTCGCCGGCGTCATCACCGGCGCGACCCTCAACGGTGCGTCCTATGCCCTGACCGATGTCCACGATGGCATCGAACACAGCCTCCTGTTCCCGCGGAAGCAGCTCAAGAGCGGATGGAATACCATCACGGTGGAGGTGTCCAAGGCGACGAACGGGACGATGCTGTATTTCGCGGGCGAAAGCAGCGACAAGACCTTGCATCACGGTTTCTACCTGGACAACATCAAGGTTGTGGAAACGGCGCAGATGAGCCGTCCCGAGAAGGGGCTCCGGGTGCTGTACTGGAACATCCAGAACGGCATGTGGAGCGACCAGCAGGACGATTTCGTCCATTTCCGCGAATTCGTCCGGAAATACGACCCGGACGTGTGCGTATGGGCCGAAGCGCAGTCTATCTATAAGAATCGCAGCACTTCCCAGTGCGCCGAATCCGACCGGTATTTCCCGGGCGGCTGGAAGACGTTCGCCGCCTCGTACGGTCATGCGTACACGGCCCTGGGCGGCTGGCGCATTTACGCCGACGATTATTATCCGCAGGTGGTTACGTCGCGTTATCCCATCAAGACGCTGGCCCTGATTACCGAAACCGACGAGGCGCACCAGCAGATGGCCGATGCCTGGACCGACGGCAAGAGCCACGCGGCCGCCTATCATAAGGAATGTGCCGAGGGTTACTGCCCGGTGGCGCACGGAGCGGCGGTGCAGCAGGTGGATGTGAATGGCGAGAAGATTAACTTCGTCACCCTGCACCTGTGGCCGCACGCCTACAGCTATTACGCCAAGTTCGTCATCAAGAACCAGAATTACGACAACGCGAACAGTGCCGGCGGCAACGCCCAGCGGGAGGCCGAGATCCGCTACATCTGCTCGCGGAGCATCAGCGACCCGCAGTTTGCGGGGGAGAAGAACTGGTTGATGATGGGCGATTTCAACACTCGCAGCCGGTTGGATAACTGGCACTATGGCCTGCCCGAGGGGAGTCCCTTCCTGAGTAGCCACGACTTTATCCTAAACGAAACATCCTATCAGGATATCATCGGCCTGCAGTATCCCGGGCATTTCTTTGCCACGCGTACCTGGGCGAACGATGCGGCCGGCAACACCCCGCCGCGATACGACTTTATCTATGCTTCGCCCGCGATGTACGGACGCGTCCGGAACGCGCTGGTGCTGAATGAGGAATGGACGAATATGATTTGGGCCATGTCCAACTATTACGACTCGTCCGACCATCGGCCGATTCTGGTGGATTTCGCGCTTTAACCCAGATAGTGGATAAACAGCATGGTGAGATCGTCGCTCTGCGGCGCATCTCCCACAAAGTCTTTTACGGCTGCCTGCATGGCTTCCAGATGCTGTGCCGAAGGGCGTCGTGTCCGCAGGACCTGCACCATCCGGTCGTCGCCGAACTGCTGGGCTGCGGCATCCTCCGCCTCGGTAACACCGTCGGTAAAGAGGAACATGGCATCGTCGGGATGGAGGGTTACCTCCTGCTCTTTAAATTCAATTTCGGAAACTACACCCAGGGGGAGATTGGGGACCGCGTTCAACGGTCGGATGTCGCCACACAGGAGAAGCGGCGGATTATGGCCGGCATTGCAATAACTCAACCGTCCGGAAGCGAGGTCCAACACCCCCAGGAAGAAGGTGACGAACATATCGTTCTTATTGTTCCTGGAGAGGGAATTGTTCATGCTCGTGACAATGCGCGCAGGCGAAGAATGGTGGCTGGAAATGGCGCGGAACAGGGTGCAGGTCACCGACATCACCAACGATGCGGGTACGCCTTTTCCGGAAACGTCACCGATACAGAAGAAAAGCTTTTCGTCCCGGATATAATAGTCGTACAGGTCTCCGCCCACTTCCTTGGCCGGAATCATGGCCGCGGCGAAATCCAGGTCTTTCCGGTCCGGGAAAGCCGGGAAGGATTGGGGAACCATGGACATCTGGATGTCATGTCCAATCTTCAACTCGCTGAGCATGCGCTCCTTCTGTTCGCTGGTTCGCTGGTATTCGATGAGGTTTTTGGTGACAATCTGCAGGATAATAATCAGCATCACCACACCCAGGATGGATAAGCCCACCATGGCCATCCCTACCTTGTGCACGCTGGCCATCAGGTCCCTTTCCGGGACAATCACGGACAGGGTCCAGCCCGTACGGGTAACCTCCGAAGTATAGGTATGGAATTTTTCTTTTGTGGCCAGGGCCTCACCTTCGCTGATGAGGGTGTTCCCGGCACGGCTTACGATGGTACTGATGGCGTTGGGATAGAATCTCATTTCGCCCACCACGGAACCCAGCCAGTCAAGGGAGAGGTCGGCCGTGAGAATGGCGGCCACTTGTCCGTCCGCGTCTATGACGGGCAGGGAGAAGGTGGTCATCAGCAGGTCTCCGCCACCTTCGTCAAAGTAGGGCTCCGACCAATATCCGTCCTGGTCTTTCTGGGGAGCGGTAAACCACTCTTGGGCGGGATAGTTATAGGACTCGGTGGCGAGGGAAAGCATCCGGAAACCATCCTGCATCGAAGAATCCCGAACCGCATAGGGGGCAAAGAGGGGGACTCTTTTATTGTAGCCCGGAATCAGGGCAACGGTTGAGCCCATCACAACTGGGTTGTCCAGAACCACGCGCATGGGGACCCGGGAAAGGGTGTCCGGCTTATTCAGGCAGAGCTGTGAAATCCAAATGCTGTTCCGGACCGCAGCCTCGGTCTGGTCCACGATATCCATGATCTCTTTCCGGGCTTCGTTCAACTCGCTTTCCGCCCGCAGCGAGGCCTCGTCCCTGATGGCCTTGTGCGAATAATACACCTGAAGGAAAGTGATAATTGCGAGCGTGACGGCCGCAACAAAGACCACCATTGTTCCTCCCCGTGTAGAAATGCCGAATACTGATTTTATCATGGACTAGTGATTGCAATAAACAAAGATAAGAACTATTCTTTAAAGAACAAAGAAGGTGACCATGGGTCTTTCGACGAATGATCACCTTTTTGTCTGGATGAAAGGACTTGAACCTTCGACCTCCTGGTCCCTAACCAGGTGCGCTACCAACTGCGCCACATCCAGATTTGGACCGCAAAGATAAGCATTATTTCGGAATATCCTGCTTTTTTTCTAAAAATTTCCAGAAAGAGGGGAAATGTTGAGGTGATCGGCAATTTCTTTGTTGATCATCCCTTTGGCAACGCAGACCAGCACCTCCTTTTCCCGGCAGGACAGGGTGCTGTCATCCTCCTGTTCATGGTGCAAAGCTACGGCTTTTCGCATCGAATTCAAATCCCCATTTCTTGGGATTGACTATTTCTACGCCAAAGAAGGTATGTTTGCCCTCTATGCCCGTAACAGCGAAGCCTGGTTGAAACTGAAATATAGCTTCTAATTAGAACGTAACCGGAATAGCCTGTAAATCTTCCGGGCGGGAGGAGGTGCCCACCAGGAGTTCGTAGTCCCCGTGGAGCGGGCGCATGCGCTGGCTGTCCGGGTCCCACCAGGAGAAGGTCTCGTCCGAAAGCGGGAGGCAGGCCTTGACGGTCTTGCCCGGCTGGGTCTTCACGCGCACGAAACCGCGCAGGGTCTTCAGCGGACCGTCCGGGTCATCGTTCCTGCGCAGGTACAGCTGGAGCACCTCGTCCTGCTCGCAGTCCCCCCGGTTGGCCAGGGTCACTTCCACACAGGCGTTGCGCCGAAGTCCCCTGGCGCTCACGCCTTTCAGCCGGATATCTGAAAGCTCCACGGGAGCATAGCCCAGGCCGAAACCAAAGGGGAAGAGGGCTTCGCCGCGGAAGAACCGATAGGTATGTCCTTCCATGGCATAATCCTCGAAAGGCGGCAGCTGGTCCACGTTCTGATAGAAGGTGACGGGCAGTTTCCCGGAGGGGCTGTAATCGCCCAGGAGCACATCGGCGATGGCGTGGCCGCCCTCCTGTCCGGGATACCAGGCCTGCAGGATGGCGTCGCAGCTTTCCGTTTCGGGCACCAGGCCCATGGCGCTGCCCGAGAAGTTCACCAGAATCACCTTTTTCCCGCCCTCGCGAAGCCATTGCAGCATCTGGCGCTGGACGGCCGGAAGTTCGAGGCTGGAGCGGTCGCCCCCGCCGAATCCGGGGACCTCAACCTTCATTTCTTCTCCCTCGAACCGGGCCGAAATGCCACCCGCGAAAATCACGTAATCCACGCCGCAGAGGTTCTCCATCAGGTTTTTCTGCGTTATCACCCGGGTACCGGTTCCCGGTGCGATCAGGGTGTCCGCAATCCCGCAGGCGTCGAAGGAACGCAGGTTCGGGAAACGCTCCTGCAGGCCTTGCAGCAGGGTAACCGTCTTATGCGGAACGGGGTTGTAGTTGCCCCACATCATCTCTACGTTGTCGCGGTTGGGGCCGATCAGGGCCACGCGCGCATCGGCCGGCAGGGGCAGCACGGCATCCCGGTTCTGCAGGAGCACGAGCGATTCGCGGGCCATGCGGCGTGCCAGGGCCAGATGCTCGGGACCCTCCACCATCTCTTCCGGAAGGTTATCCCAAGGCGATTCCCGGTCCATTTCGCCCAGGCGGAACCGGGCGGTGAGCAGGCGGAGAAGGGCGCGGTCGATATGGGCCTCGTCTTCGTCGCCGCGGGCCACCGCTTCGGCCAGATGTTGGAAATGGTTGCCGCATTCCAGGTCGATTCCGTTATTGACGGCGTCGGAAATGGCGGCCAGCGTGTCTTTGGACCAATGGTGGTTGGTATAGAGGTCTTCGATGCCGTGGCAGTCGGTGGTAATGATGCCTTTAAAACCCCATTCCTCGCGCAGCAGGGTGTCTATCAGGTAATCATTGACGGCGCAGGGCTTGCCCCGGAAGGCGTTGTAGGCGGCCATTACTTCCTGGACATCGGCCTTGGTGACCAGGTCCTTGAAGGCGGGGAGGTATGTTTCGTGAAGGTCACGTTCGGAGCAGGTGGCGTTGAAGGTATGACGCAGGGGTTCCGGTCCCGAATGCACCGCAAAATGCTTGGCACAGGCGTGGGCCTTCAGCACCTTGTTGCTGGGGTCTCCCTGCAGGCCGCGGACCACGGCCATACCCAGCCGGCCGGTCAGGTAAGGGTCTTCCCCATAGGTCTCCATGCCGCGTCCCCAGCGCGGGTCGCGGAACAGGTTGATGTTGGGCGTCCAGAAGGTAAGCCCCTGGTAGATGTCCGGGTCTCCTTCCATTTCGGCCAGGCGGTTCTTGACGCGCGCCTCATCGCTCACGGAAGTAAAGACCTCATAGATAAGCGGTTCATCGAACGATGCCGCCATCCCGATGGGCTGCGGGAACACTGTCGCACTGCCGTTGCGGGCCACCCCGTGCAGGGCCTCGTTCCACCAGTTGTAAGCGTGGATGCCCAGGCGCGGAACGGCTACCGACCGGTTCTTCATCAGCGC
>LXOW01320165.1_pt1 | contig 13159 bp, 6 predicted proteins | sample 1368591 | NCBI WGS metagenome assembly LXOW01 (sample SAMN04884650, study PRJNA319009) | bovine gut metagenome | isolation source: Cow rumen | host: Bos taurus | place: Italy: Legnaro (PD) | collected 2014-07-09
AAAGATAAAAGTTGCACCGTCACCGTCCTCGATGCCGCCGGCCACGAGGTGCTGCGCACAACTCTCAACTCTCAACTCTCAACTCTCAACTTGCAGTCCCTCCCCGCAGGCACCTACTTCGTCACCCTCACCGACGGCACCCTCACCGCCACACAGAAACTGATACTCAGGTAGTCAGTGGGCAGTGGGCAGTGGCTAGTGGTCAGTAGTCAGTGGCTAGTGGTCAGTGGGTGGTGGTCAGTGGGTGGTGGGGCTATGGCACTGGGTCGTAGCCGGAACCACCCCAGGGGTTGCAACGAAGGATGCGGCGGAAGGCCAGCCAGCCCCCCTTGAAAGGGCCATATTTCTTGATGGCCTCGACGGCATATTGCGAGCAGGTGGGTGTGTAACGGCACGCCGGCGGTGTGAGGGGTGAGATGAGGTTGCGGTAGAGCCATATCAGTCCCAGCATCAGCTGAGAGAGAACTCTGCTGAGAACCTCGAGGAGCGGGAATCGGGCATGGGGCTGGGTGTGGTCATTCCCCTGCATGGCGTTCAATCTCGTTGGTTAAGGACTGGACGACTTTCTCCATCTTGGCGGAGAGGACCGCATAGGGGAATATGTCGTTGTGGATGTAGTTCAACGCCAGTGTCAAGGAGAGTCCGCGGGAGGCCAGGAATGTTGTCAGGGACGGTTTGGCGTGGCGGTAGCACTCGCGCGAGAGGCGTTTGACACGGTTGCGGTCGACGGCATGGTGGAACTTTTTCTTGGAGGTGGCTATCAGCGCCTGCACGCGGACGCCCTCGGGCAACAGTCCGTCGGGACAGAGACGCCACCGCACACTGTAGGGGTATACCGTCAGCCGGTGGCCCTCGGCATAGAGGGCATCGATAAGTTTCTGGCTGCAGAGCTTCTCCCGCTTGGGGAAAGAGAAAGAGCCTTTAGTTGACACCCTGAGACAGTTTCTTGGCTTCCTCGGCCTGTTTCTGTGCCTGGCGTGCGGCGCGGCGTGCGGCGGCCTGGGCCTTGCGCTCCTCCTGCAGCTGCTTGTACTTGGCCTTGTTGACGAACACCGACTTGCTCTTCTTGGGTGCCACGGTGGCGGAGGAGGTGCTCCGGGTGGCATGTCCGGTGTCCTTCTTGAGGGTGGACGGGCGGGCTACGATGACCTCGTCCTGCCCCTTGCCGTTGATGTAATTCTCTATGGCCATGGCCATGGACGGGGAGGCCTTGGTGGGTGCGGCGATGGCAAGCTTGAGGCCTGCAGCTTTGAGGGCGGCATGGGTGGAGGTGCCGAAGGCGGCAATGAGGATGTTGGACTCCTTGATGTCGGGGTAGTTCTTGAGGAGGGAACGCACCCCGATGGGTGAGAAGAGACAGACCATGTCGTAGTCGTCAATCTTATACTGCGAGAGGTCGCGCGGCTTGGAGGTATAGAGGGTGGCCTTGGTGTATTTGAACTTGGCCTTGTCGAGGAGCTTGGTGTACTCGGTTTGTTTCTCGTCGGAACAGGGGAAGAGGAACTTCTCTTCGCGATGCTTGGACATGAGGTCGATGAGGTCGGCGAAGTACTGTGTGCCGAAGAATATCTTGCGTTTGCGGTACTGTATATAGTTCTGGAGGTAGAAGGCGATGGCTTCGGTGGTGCAGAAATACTTCATCGTGTCGGGGATGACGACACGGAGTTCCTTGGCCATGCGGAAGAAATGGTCGACAGAGTTTTTGCTATTGAAGATGACGGCGGTATACTCGGTCAGATGGATGCGCGTCTTGCGAAATTCGGTGACGCTCAGACCCACGACTTCAAAAAATTTGTAGAAAGTCAGGTCGAGACCATATTTGTTGACCAAAGTTTTGTACGGGGACTTCTCAAAATCGGCAGGCTCGGGCTGTGAGATGAGGATTTTCTTGATTTTCATGAAAACAATTAATTACTCTAATACCTTCTTATTCACGAAATTGCAACATATATCAATACTATTGCCGGTACAATTTCCAAGGTGCAAAGATAATAAAATAAAAATAATTTTGGTGTTTTTGCATTTGATAAAATGAGATGCATGCCCCTGACAAGGCGCATGACATAGAGGATGCCTACCCATCCGGCGACGAAATATAAGAAGTAGATTCCCAGGCTTCCGGTGAAGCAGATGAAGAAGGAGAGCGCCGTGACGGAGATCCCGTAGGCGAGGTGATAAAGATAGTTGCTTGAGAGATAGATATGCACCGCAGCAGTGTTGAGGAAGGCATTGCCCAGGAAACGCAAGAGGCCGTTGCGGAGGTAATAGACCACACAGGCACAGAGAAAGACCGTCAGGAATGGGATGACGGAGAAAGAATGTTGGGACAGGACAGCGTTGAGGACAAGACACATGGGCAAGAGCATAAGGGGTGCGATGAGAGCCTGCTCGGAGGAGCGGGTAAGGTTGGCCTCGCGCAGCACGCGGGCCATGGTCCTCGCGTTGACAAGGGATTGCAAGAGGTCGAGCATCTTGAGCTGCTTGCGGCGGAGGAAGAGGCAGAGCAGGAGTATTGACAGTGCGATGCCCCCGAGATACCATCCCGAGGCGGCATTGTGGCTCAAGGCTATCTCGTAAGGATGCTGCACAGGAAGGAGATGGTGCGTGAAAAGGCTCTTGCGAGGAACCGGCTCGGCATGGTTGACAGGGGCGTAAACGCTATCGTAGGCCCAAAGGATGCTGAGCTGCTGTGCGTCTCCTGTGGGGGAGAATTGGTAAGGCGGGAGTGTATCGTATGGAGGCACGGGGGGAACTATTTGACTATTATTACTTTCTGGTGCAGCAGGGTGTTGCCTTCGCCACGCATGACCAGCCAGTAAAGGCCGGCAGGGAGGAAGGAGAGGTCGAGCGTCGGGCTTTGCGTGTTGGATGTGGTGCGCAGCACTTCACGGCCAAGGGAATTGTAGAGGATAATGCCGGCATGGGGAGGTGCGTCGACGGTGAGATGGCCTGTGGTGGGGTTGGGGTAGACGGAGCGTGGAGTTTCGCCGTTTGAGGATGGGGCATGGGGAATATGGCAGAGGATGCTGTCGGCAACGGGGTCTCCGTAGGGCTGGGACCAGCGGCAGAGGGGCAGGGAGACATTGTCGATACGTGCACAGTCGTCGCGTTGGCTCTGGCTGGCATCTTTGGCATATTCCCATTGCAGGAGGTGTTTCCCTTGGGTGAGCGGGAGGGCAAAGCGCTTCCATCCAGTATTGCCGCTCCAATAGCCACGACGGCGACCATCGATGTAGAAGTTGAGCCAGTCGGAGGCCTCGCTGGAGACGTTGTACCAGAAGGAGATGCTATCGTCCTGAATGACATCGACGGGCAAGGAGAGCATAGACCGCATGGCATCAGGCAGCTCCGGAGAGCAGGCACTGTAGCGCCCTTGTGCTGAAAGGCTGTCGATATGCCACGGACGGGATGGCGACTGCTGCCACGGATAGGCCTGGAAGGAGGCGCTCTCGAAGGTCTCGGTGGCACGGAAACCCTGAAACCACCAGCATTCTGTGGTATCGCCGCAGTCTGAATGGAGGGTGACGGTGATGGCTGCACGGCAGTCGCCGGCAAGACGGAAGGGAACAAGATACTGCGTTGCCTGCTGTATGACAGGAGTATCCTCGCCATTGACACATGCCACCAAGGTATCGACATCAGCAGAGAGGGTGAGGGCCAGAAGATAGTCCTGTCCGGGTGCAAGTTGACGCACCTGCACGGCATTGCTGTCAAGCACCGCGAGGGAGGTCACCTCGGGGCTGGGGCATAGGGGGGAAAGGATGAGAGAGATGTCGTGGGATACCCCTGTGCTGTCGCACAGGGAGAGGATGGCTGCAGAGGCCGGCGCACGGAGCCACCGGTGGCGGAGGGCAAGAGACAGCGTGAGGGTATCATCCGCCTCCATGGCAGGGAGTTGGGTGGTATCTGCCTCCCCCTGGACAGCAACGACAAGTGTGAAACCTTCCGCCCGCTGGCTTCCCACATTGCGCAGCAACAGATGGAGCGTATCACCCGACTGCCGCCAACGGCAAACCGCCGGAAGGCCGTGAAGGGGGTTGGCGACATGAAGTTGAAGCAGGCATGCCTTGCCTTGGGGACGTGTGGCCGTCAGGCAGACGGTGTCGTGTGTCAGGGGCAGGAGAAGGGGTATGACGGCATGTCCCGTACTGTCGGCCAGGGCCGTGCCAAGCAGCAGGGTGTCAGCGGTGACACTGACACGGGCAAAAGGAGAGGCAGATAGTTCCAGGAGGGTGGTGCCGGCAAGCAAGGTGTCGGAAGGAATTGTCATCCAGAGACTATCGGGGGCGGAGAGGAAAGGTATCATTGTCGGATCGCCCAGAAGACAATACGTCTCCCAATAGAAGGCGTCGAAAAGGGATCCAGCGAGGGTCACCGCACGGCATCCGTTGTAGAGCATGTGCCCCAGGGTGGGGAGGTCAAGGCGAGAGGGGGAGTCCCCGTTGACCAGGAGGGCGTCGAAAGCCCCCGGTTCCCCTTCCCTGCTGGGAGACAAGGTGGGAGGATATTTGGCCCCCACAGCCCAATAGAAGTCCTCATTCCAGAGGGTCTCATTGCTGGCGCCTATCACTCCTACAGGACCGTCGGGGTTGCGCAGCAACTGCTCGCCGAAACAGAGGCCGTCGTAGGCGTTGGAGAGACAGCAGTTGTTGACCCAGACGTTGGGCGAGAGCCCCAGCAGGGTGTCAAACATGGAACCTGTCAACGGCGGGTATTGCCAACCGCTGCGGAGGCCGTGGCCGGTATAACTGACCAGGGAGAAATGCTGCTGCAGGAGGTGAGGCAGGGAATCATAGTCGGTGGTATCGGTATTGTACAGACAATGAGCATAAAGTGAGGGGTGGCGGGAGGCTGCCAAGGCGCGCAGGTAATTCACCTGACCGTTGGTGGTAGTTGGCGCCGGATGCGTATTCTCGTGGCCTGCCACGAGGAGCACCTTGCCGTCGGCGTCGGCATCATGCCACAGGAGGCCTTTCTCGTAGGCTATGAGCTTGTTGAGTAGGGCCTGCAACTGTTGACTGTCGGCCACAGAGAGGCGTCCTACGAGGGCTTCGGGAAGGTAGTCGCCAGTATACTCGCCATAGTAGAGGTCGGTGGCGTGGTTGTTGAGTCCCGAAGGGGTATGCTGCCCCACGAAAGACTGTATCCTGTCCACGTCACCCACGAGAAGAAGATAGTTCTGCGACTGACAGAGCGGATTGTCAGAGAGATAACGTTGGAAAAGGCGGTGGCGGAGGGTGTCGCGCTGGCGTACCTCTGCCGGCATCCATTCCACTGAGAAGCCCTGTTGACGCTTCCATTGCAAATAAGGCCGAAGGGTATTGTACCACTCTGGTGGCGAGAGCACTATGAGGGTACCCGGGTCATGATTTGCGGGAGCCTCCTTGGGCTGAGGAAAGCAGCCAGGCGTACGGGGGTGCGCCACCACGGGAGTGCCGGATTTGGTAAAGACCGACTGCCCCGCAAGAGAGTGTGGCGTCAAGGCCAGCAAGGCCACTGCCATGAGTGCTGATATGGTACGGAATATGCTCATCATTCAAATTGCAAAAATACAAAAAAAAAGCCATACAAAGATAAAATGAGCGTTTTTGCAGAAAGACAACGGCGGGAAAGGTTTGTTTTTTTCTACCCCTTATCGCATTCATTCATAGTGTCTTTTACATTCCTATGATAAAAAAAAACTGCATCATGCTTTTTATATCGGATTATTCTTGTATCTTTGCATATTCTAATAATTGCGCAATTAAACAACAAAAATATTCTCTCATGAAAAGTACATTTAGAATGATTTGTCTGGCAGCGGCTCTCCTACTGCCCCTGTTGACCCAAGCCCAAAGTTTGGATTACCTTTGCACTTTTGAGAACGACAGCGACACTGCCGACTGGACATTGGTTAACTCGCCCACCAACGCCTGGGTGATAGACTCTGCCACAGCACAAGACGGCAGCAAATCGCTGTACATCTCCAACGACGGAGGAGCCTCAAACGCCTACACTAACTCATCCACTGCCGTGAGTTTCGCCTACCAGTTGTTTGAACTTACAGCTGGCAACTACGAACTTACATACAACTGGAAATGTTATGGTGAAAGCGGTTACGACTTCATCCGTGTGTTCCTGGCACCTTCGACAGCCACCTTCGCGGCTGGCGTCGTCCCTGGTGGCTACAGCTCGGCCTACAACTTCCAGACGGCTGTTCCCGACGGTTGGCTTAGCCTCAACGGTAGCCGCCAACACAATCAGCAGAGCAACTGGCAGTCGCACAGTGCCGAATTCACTATCACCGACAACGATAGCCTTTACTTGGTGTTTGTATGGCTCAACGACGGCAGCGGCGGTTCCAACCCTCCGGGAGCCATCGACAATGTCCGCCTGAGAGAAAATCCATGCCCGGGTCCCATCAATCTTTCCATATCAAACCTGACGGCCACGTCGTTTGACTTTTCGTGGGTAGACCTGGCTGCCACCGGCAGCTGGTATCTGGAGATAGACACTGCCTCGCAGGCACAGGGAACCAATCCCATCATTACCGTGAACGACACCTTCTACTCCTTCTCTTACCTGACTCCCGCCACCAACTACACCGTCCATGTGGCCGCAGGATGCTCCAGCGACACTTCGCATTGGCGTTCTGTCACTATCAAGACTCCCTGCGAGGCCCTCACCACCTTGCCCTTATACGAAAACTTTGAGCTGCCCGGTGTCGACACCACGGGTATGCCGCGTTATCGGGACTGCTGGTACAAGTCGCATCCCTCTTTCTCCTACCCCTCACTTACCAATTCCACCTCCTACTCCCACAATGGAGGCACTTACGGCCTCTATTGGGTGAATGCCACCGGCAACTATGGCGTTTACCTTCCTTTGATTGATACAGACTACTATCATATCAACCAGTTGCAACTCTCGTTCTGGTGCAAGGCCTCTTCCGCCTCTTATGTACCCACCTACGTCATTGGCGTGGTGACCGATATTCTTGACCCCGAGAGTTTCATTCCCATCCAGACCGTCAGGGTCACCACTGGTACAGAATGGACGCAAATCACCGTGCCACTGACTTCTTACACAGGTCCCCATGGCTTTATTGCCGTGATGGCCGTAAGCACTGCAAACGGTTGGTATGGCTATACAGATGAGTTCATACTGGAGCCCGTACCCGAGTGCCCGCTCATTGCCAACTTCGTTGCCACCCGCGTAGAGACTGGCAGCGCGGAGGTCGCGTGGGGCTTGCGTGGCGGCTCGACCAACCCTGTCATCCAATATGTAGTGGAATACGACACCGTCGGTGCCACCTCGTTCAGCCATTCCGACACCGTGGAGGCATCGCCCTATTTGATTAACGACCTCGACGATGCCACCGATTATTACGTCCGCGTCCGTGCGCTCTGCGACGACAACCACAGTGGAGAATGGGACACCATCACAATTCGTACAGCAAACATGCCCTGCATACAGTCCAGCAACGTCGTCGACACCACCGTCATTTCGACAGGCACCACCACCACCACAGGAGTATTTGTGAACAGCAGCTGGGGCAACACTTTCAGCGAGTCTATCTTCACGGCTAGTGAACTGCAAGCCGCGGGTCTTACCTCCGGGCGTATCACAGGAATCACTGTAGGATACAATACGGCTGGTTCTTACAACAAGGAACTAACCTTTTTCATGGGCAACACCACACGAAGCAGTTTCTCCTCCGTCAGCGACATGATTCCTGTGTCCAACTTGACACAAGTGGTTGATCCCATTGTCCGCAGCAATGGTACCCAGAACGTCGGATGGGTACATTACGAGTTTGACACACCTTTCTATTGGGATGGCGTCAGTAATATCGTGTTGGCCACCTTCACCAACCAATACGGCACCAGCCAGAGTTCTTCGGGTTTCTACAGTTATGCCTTCAGCTCCGGTCGCTTAGGGTCTTCCGTATATCGCTACAAGGACAGCAGTCCTTTCACCGCCGACAACTGCATGACCACCGGCAACAGTGGTAGTGCCAACAGTTACCTGCCCAGCATCACCTTGTTCCACAACGAATGCATACAACACTCCAACTGCAGTAGACCCATGCTGATACTGACCCGCGTGGAGCTCGACACCGTCTCCATCCAATGGGGTGCTGGCCATCATGAGACTTCGTGGAACATCTATTACAAGTCTGAGTCCGACTCCATCTGGACTATCATTCCCAACGTCACCTCCATGCAATATGACTTCACCACATTCCTGCCCCAAACCAACTACACAGTGCGCGTGGCGCCCGACTGCGGCGGTGACAGTATCTATGCCCAGATACAGTTCATGACTCCCTGCCTGCCCGTCACTACACTCCCCTTCTCTGAGGACTTTGAAAATTTCACCGCATCCTCCTCTAATGGATCGCCGATTACCACATGCTGGAACCGCCTTTGCAACTCCTCCAGTAGCTACCCCTATATTAGCACCAGCTATTCCCATAATGGCACACGTTCCATTTACTTCTATAGTTACAATTCATACTATTCGGCTCTCATCACCCCTGCCTTCGACTTTCCGCTGGACACGCTGCAGGTGACTTTTGCCGCCTACAAAACCAGCGCATCCTATCAGATTATGGTTGGAGCGATGACAGATCCCACAGACATGAGCACCTTCGTACCCCTCGACACCGTCTCGCCTACCAACGTCAATGAATGGGAGATATTTGAAGTGCCACTTAACAACTATACCGGCGACGGTCGTTATATCGCCATCGCCGCCATTTCCAGCTCTAGCAACTACATATATATCGACGACCTCGAAATCACTTACATCCCCCATTGCCCGCGTCCAAACAATATCACCATCGATAGCGTCACCACCAGCATGGCACTACTGCACTGGAACTCCTCCGCCACCGAATTTATTATTGAATATGGACCTTACGGTTTCGCACATGGCGACGGCATCACCCTTACCACAACTGACGACAGTATCATGCTTTACGGTCTGCGCCACTCGACAAGCTATCATTTCTATGTCCGTGGCATTTGCGGTGAGGGCGACACCTCCGAGTGGTCCTTTGTCACCAACCTAATCACAGCCTGCTATCAGATAGACTCCCTGCCCTATTATGAGAACTTCACCAACTGGGGTGTAGGATCCGGTACTCGTCCCGCTTGCTGGACCACCGGCGGATACAGTTCCTACCCCTATATCGCCAACCTTGCCATTGGGGAGAACACCTACCGTTGTCTCTATATGTATTCCTATGCTTCCAATAGGGTATACGCATCGTTGCCCGACCTCGACAGCATCCTCTTCCCCATCAACAACCAGCAGGTGCTCTTCACGGCCATGAGCAACACAGCTAGTTCATCCACATATTCACACATATTGATTGTGGGTGTCTGCAATATCCCTGGCGACCTCAATACCTTTAGGCCCGTCGACACCATCACCTTGAACGACAGACTCACAAACTATGAAGTCGACTTCGACACTGTCACCTCTGGCGGCAGATACATCACCTTTGTCTGCACGACTACCAATTCGGCTTCGTACAACTATGTCTATCTGACAGATGTGCGCGTTGATGCCATCCCCTCATGCCGTCGTCCGAACCATATCTCGGCAAGCAACATAACCACCAACTCTGCCGACATCGCATGGAACGACCGCAACGGAGCCCTCTCCTGGCAGATGGAATACGGCCCTAGCGGTTTTGCCCTTGGCACTGGCACGCGAATGGTTGTCACCTCCAACCCCTATCCCCTAACGGGACTCACATCATCGACGAACTATGATGTATATGTGCGTAGCATCTGCAACTCCAACGACACGTCAGATTGGGCATTGAGACCGTTCCAGTTCTCAACAACGCAAACGCCTGCCCCTGTGCCGTATCACTATGATTTCGAGACCCCAGGCGAATGGCAGAATTGGCAGACTTGTTCCAATGTGGATAATGTCAACTGGTATCGCGACACCGCCGGTGGCAATGGTGCTATGGGAACCGCTGGCCTGTACACCATCTACATCTCCGCCGACTCTGGAGCTACTGTCAGTACTGACTTCTCCACATTTGTCAACGTAGCTGCTTACCGCGACTTTGACTTCGGCAGCGACCCCTACCACACCTACAAACTCACTTTCCGTGCCAAAGTGGGTGGCTCGCGCTATGGTACCAACATCTACGATGGACTCCTGTTCTATCATGTCAACCCCAGCACGCCCGTGATAGCTTCGGGCGATCCCTTGACGTCGCCTTGGGGAAGTGTCAACGAAGTCCCGCGTCTGCATCTCATTAACAGCAGCGGATATTGGAACACCTACGAGTGTATCCTCGACACCCTCACTGGCATTCACCGCTTTGCTTTCTTCTGGTTCAACCAGATGCCCTCCGCACAAGCCCCCTTCATTGGTCTGCCCCCCATTATTGACGAGGTTACTATTGTCTCTTACGAGTGCCCGCGTCCTGCAGGCCTGAGCGCCAGCAATGTCACCAGCACCACTGCCGACGTTGAATGGGTAGCCCCCGATACTGGCACTTACCGCGTCTCCTGCCGCGCTCAGACTGGTGGCACCCACCGTATTGACACCACTGTCAACACCAACCAAATCCACCTCTCCGGCTTGAACCCCGGCATACGCTACTCAGTGCAAGTGCGTCGTGTCTGCTCGACTGATGACAGCTCGGCATTGTCGACACAGATGACATTCTACACCCTCATCTGCAATGAGGGCCGTAACGTCACACTGCTCGACTCCATCAACTACACCGAGTCATACCTCCTGCCTCTGGCCACGAGTTCCAGGTTCAGCTACACACAGCAGATATTCACCGCCAACGAACTTGGCAGCGCAGGTGAAATCAGTGCTCTCAACTTTAACTTCTACGGTGGCAACGCCATCACAGACCGCAACAACTGCACCATCTACATGGGTCACACCTCCTTATCCTCGTTCAACGAAGGCCACACCCCCATCAACCCCGAGAGCCTCACCATCGTCCATGTGGGCCAAATCCACACCACCGAAGGCTGGAACCGGATCATCCTCAACACGCCATTCGAATATGACGGTCGCAGCAATGTGGTGTTGGCCATCTGTGACAACAGCAATATTGACTCCAGCCAAAACCACAAGTTCTATGTCGACCAGATGCAACAACCCATGTCCATGGCCATCACAAGTAACACCAACCGCATCCCACCGACGGCTGCTGCCATGACCGAGTTCGCCAGCAATATCCGATTCCTCAATCTGCGCAGCCAGTGCATCATAGAGGTATGCCCCAGCAACCTCTGCCCGCTGCCGCGTTTACGCAACGCTCTGGTCCGTACCGGACGTGTCACCCTGCGCTGGCGCAACACCTCTGACCGCTATATCATCTCTTACCGCACCTCGGATGTCTCTTCGTGGACTGTCGACAACCTGATGCTCACTGACACTTTCTACCACATTAGCAATGTATACCCCAACACCGAATACACCTACCGTGTGCGCCAATACTGCGACTCGACAGGTATCTCCAACTGGGCCTACGGCACCTTCAACACAGGCATCATCCCCTGTCTGCCTCCCGAGGATCTGCGGGTCACCAACCTCACCAACAACAAGGTAAACCTCGCTTGGACACCGGCTGAGAACAACCTCGATTTCGAAGTGCATGTGTTCAACTCCTACTTCGACAGGGTTGTCACCAGCTATGGTTCTCGTACCATGGTGCGTGGCTTGGAGTCTGGCTTGACCTACTATGCAGCCGTGCGTGCCAACTGCCAAGGCTTCGAGGAGCCGGGTGAATACTCCGACACCATTTCCTTCACCACGCCTGTATGCCCCGACGCCTCCAACCTGCGTGTCCTGGAGGTTTACGGCAACAGCGCCGTCCTCGACTGGACGCCTGGCGGCGATGAGACCTCTTGGGAACTTATCTATGGCAACCCGGGCTTCTCCATCGAATCTGGCATCTCCGTCATCGCCAACGAGCATCCCTTCACACTCACCCAACTCATTGGCAGCACCTCCTACGACGTATATGTCCGCAGTCTGTGTGCCTCCGACTTCCCAAGTGAGCACTGGGCCGGCCCCGCCAGCTTCACCACACTCTATAGCGACATCAACAGTGTTGTCGACGACGCACGTGTGCATCTGCACCCCAACCCCACCAACGGTGACGTGACGTTGACATTACCCGACTGCGCCAGCAATGCCCGTGTCGAGATTCTCGACGTCACCGGGCGTGTATGCCAGACCATCCAACTCGAAGGCAACGGAGGACAGCACAAATTGAGCACCTCCTCTCTGACAGCAGGAGCTTACTTCCTGCGCATCACCTCCGACGAGGTCAACACTGTCAAGAAACTAATCATACGATAACCCACACCCTTGCGGTAGCCTCCTGCCACCTGACGGCAGGAGGCTACCGTGCAATAGGGGTCTAGAAAAACATCCAAAGCAATGAAATGTAGTGTTCCAAAAGGCACTCGCGACTTCTTGCCCATTGAGATGGCACGTCGCAACTATATCTTCGACACCATCCGCGAGGTGTTCCGTGCCTTCGCATTTGAACCCATCGAAACCCCCGCTCTCGAGAACCTCTCCACTCTCATGGGCAAATACGGCGAGGAAGGCGACAAACTGCTTTTCAAAGTACTCAACTCGGGCGATTTCATGGAGGGTGTCGACTTCAACCAAGACTACCGCAAGGTGGCTCCCCGCATATGTGACCGTGGACTGCGCTATGACCTCACCGTCCCCTTCGCACGCTTTGTCGTGCAGCACCGCGACCAGCTCACTTTCCCCTTCCGCCGCTACCAACTGCAGCCCGTATGGCGCGCCGACCGTCCACAAAAAGGCCGTTACCGCGAGTTCTACCAGTGCGACGCCGATATGATCGGCTCCCCATCACTCCTCAACGAACTGGAACTTGTGCAGATGATTGACATGGTCTTTGCCCGTCTGGGCATTGGGGTGACCCTCAAGATCAACAACCGCAAAGTGCTGGCAGGTATCGCAGACCTCATCGGGGCTCCCGACAAGCTGGTCGATATCACCGTAGCCATTGACAAACTGGACAAAAAAGGCCTGGAGGCCGTCCGCGAGGAACTTGCCGAGCGTGGCCTCACCCCCGGACAGATAGCAGCTCTGGACCCCGTTTTCGGACTTTCTGGCACCGCCTCGGAGAAACTCCGGCAGC
>LXOW01180857.1_pt1 | contig 13153 bp, 7 predicted proteins | sample 1368591 | NCBI WGS metagenome assembly LXOW01 (sample SAMN04884650, study PRJNA319009) | bovine gut metagenome | isolation source: Cow rumen | host: Bos taurus | place: Italy: Legnaro (PD) | collected 2014-07-09
GGATATCGAAGAACTCAACAACGACTGATATGAAAAAGTATCTTGCCCTGACCGTTTTGTTCCTCCTGCTGGCAGTGGGGTGCCGGCGGGGGATGAGTACCGCCGTGTATGAGGACGAGCTCATCATGCCGGCGGGGGAGGGCAGCCCCGATTCGCTGCTGCTCTCCATTTCGCTGGAATATGTCAGGGGTGGTGTCCCGGCCCCGGTGAAGGAAAAGATCAACCAGGCCATCCTGTCCCGGGCCTTTGATCTGGAAGAGCAGGACGCCGGCCTGGAGGAGACGGCCATCCGTTACCGGGAAAACCTGATTGACGAGTTCCTCACGGAGAACACCGGCGCCCAGGGTTATACCTCCACCTGGGAAGACCGCACCAGCGGTACTTTCGGCGAGAGCTGGAAGAAGTGGAAGAATTACCTTTTTACCTATTATCAGTTCCGCGGCGGGGCGCATGGCCTGCAAACCGTGTGTCCGCTGGTCTTTGACCTCACCACCGGGGAAGTCGTGGAAGAGACAGATCTCTTCGCCCCCGGCTACATCGAACCGGTGAGCAAGCTCATGCAGGAGGCGGTTACCCGTTCCATGGGGGCCGACTATGAAGAGCTCCTGCCGCTGGTGAACCTGCCCAGCATCATTCCCAACGACAATTTCGCCGTACGGCGGGAAGGCGTGGAATGGTTCTTCCAACCTTACGATGTGGGCCCCTACGCCCTGGGCATCGTGAGCGCTACGGTCTCGTGGGAGGCCCTGCAGCCTTATCTGAAGTAAGTTTTATGGATACGCAATGGATTGTCACCGAGGTTGATGGAAAGGTAGCGTCCGTTGCTACCGATTACCGCCATCTGGTACCTATCGGCCGGGAAGTAGCTGCGCTGCCGCCGGAGACGGTGGACTCCGTGCGCACCCGCCGCATCGACATGGACGAGCTCCTGGAAATGGCCCGGTACCTGCGCTGGGAAGACCTTCGGCTCTTTGGCACCCCCTTCCAGCTGAAGGTCTGGAAAACCCTTTTCGAGATGCCGCGCCGGCTGTACAGCTATTCCGAGGTGGCGGCACTCTCCGGGACGCCCCAGGGGGTCCGGCCCGTGGCGCATGCCGTGGCCATCAATCCCGTGGCCTATATCATTCCCTGCCACCTGGTCATCCCCAAGGAGTCGCTGGACAAGGCGGCCCAGATCCGCGCCCTGGCCCAGAAGACCCTGTTCAAGGGCAGCGACCTGTACCTGCTGGACAGCCTGGATGTTGGCGATTACGCCTATGGCGCGGATTTGAAACGCAATCTTATCAAGTGCATGCTGGCGCTCTGAGCGTGCATTTATCTATGAACCTCTAAAGAATGAAAAAATCGCTCCTCATATTGACCTCCCTGAAAGAGAGGATCGGAAGCGGCCTGTCGCGTTTCCCCCTTTCCTTCGGGCTCATGGGCGTGCTGGTCATCGTCCTTCTAACCAACGTACTGGCCCCGCAGTGGCTCTCTCCGGCGCAATTCACCCTGGCCTGGACCTTCTCTTCGGTGGGCATCCTGATAGCCCTGGCCGTGGAACTGATCCAGGAGCACCTGGTGCTGCAGTCCATGCGGTGGATCCTGGGGGGCGTGGTCCTTTTGCTGTGGATGGGCGTCGCGGCCTGGGCTTCCCGCCATCCGGGCATCGGGACCAGATACATGATTGTGTCCGTGGCGCTGTTGGCCGTGGTGGCCGTCCTCACCATCCCCTTCCTGAAGGACGGGGACGAGGAGAGGCTGAGCAATGGCTTCCGCGATATCCTGCGGAGTTTCTTTTCTTCGGCCATCGTCGTGGCGCTGGTGCTGGTGAGCGTTTTGCTCCTGACTTACTTCGGCTGCAATCTGCTGTTCCAGAACGCCGACCTTGACAAGATTGCCAAGGTGATGTGCCTCGTTTTCGGCCTGGGACTGTTCGGCGTCGTCTTCCTTTCCCAGATTCCGAATCCCTGGCCCTCGGGCAAAGAACTGTCCAGGATAGCCGCCAGGGCGGTAAAGTGGCTGTTCGTGCCGCTGCTCTGCGTCTATCTGTTTACCTTGTATATCTACCTGTTCCGGATTCTCTTCCAATGGGAACTGCCGGAAGGGGAGGTGGCCGTGCTGGTGACGGTTTCCATGGGCCTGATGCTGCTGGTAGTCTTTGTGCTGGGACAGCGTGCACGCATTTTCCCCTGGCTGGTCCTGCCGCTGCTGGCCCTGATGACCGTGGGTATCGTCCGGCGCATTTCCGACTATGGTGTCACCGTGGACCGGGTCTATCTGGCCCTGTTCAATCTCTGGTGCTATGGCGTATGCCTGTATCTCGGCATCACGGGCTGCCGGAAATTCCGCTGGGTCCCCATCTCGTTCACGCTGCTGCTGCTGGTGGCGTCCTTCGGCCCCTGGAACGTTTCCCGGTTGGTCCGCAAGAGCATGCAGCAGGAGGTCCGCGTCATGCTCGGAGAGGCGGAACTGCCCCTGACCAAAGAACAGATGGCTTCCCTGGACTCCCAGACGCGCAGCCTTCTGCAGGACAAGCTGGATTACCTGCAGGACCATTACGGCGACTACGCCGTCAAGGAGTTCGTGAAGCTACCGTATAAATCGGATGCGGCCAACCGGACCTATCGGCACGTGGACTTTTATTTCCGGGATCCCAACCGGGAATCCTGGGCGTCGCCGGTTCCGGAGGGCTATTCGTACTGCATGCCCATCCGCATCAACAAATGGAACGGCAGCGTCATGGAAGTGACGTCTGTCTCGGAAGGATCTTTCCGTTTCACCATTGAGGCCGAAAACAAGTCCTACGCCTTCGAATGCCCCCTGGCCGAGCTGGAGGGCACCCTCTGCCTGCCTTCCACGGAGGGCCATGCCCTTCTCAGTGTCCAGGGCATCCATGTGGATGCGGAGGTCCTGGACGAGGTGGAGTCGGGCGGCAGCAAAGCCAAACACAAAAGAGGCACCCTGTCCGGGCTGCTTTTCTTCTAATGTAAACCTTTTATAGATGAAACAGTGTATTCTTTCTCTTTGTCTGATCCTTTCCGTTTTTTCCCTTCAGGCAAAGCCCTATGAGGTGGTGAGCCCCTCCGGGCGGCTGACCCTTCGCGTGGAAACCGGCGCCCGGACCACCTGGTCCCTTTTCGTTGACGGCGTGTCCGTGACCGGCGGCAACCGCCTGGGTATGGAACTGGCGTTGCCCGGCGGCGGCACCCGGGTGCTGGGAGACAAGGCGGTTGTTCGCCGTGCCGTGAAGACGCGTGTGCGCGGCTGTGTCCAGACGCCTTTCTATCGGCAGAAAAGCATTCCGGAGGAATACAATGCCCTGACCCTCCAGATGAAGGGCGGCTATGCCGTGGAGCTCCGCGCCTATGATGAGGGCGTGGCCTACCGCTTCGTGACGTCCCTGAAGGACTCCCTGACTGTGCGCAACGAAATTGTGGAATTCCACACCAGCGGCATTGCCGATTCCTACATCCCGTATCAGCACGGCGGATTCCGCTCCTCCGACAAGTACGAGTGCTCNNTACCGTTGTAAAAGCCGGAGAAAGCGTTCCCAATACCTGCTATGCCTTCCTGCCCATCCTCACCCGTACGGCCGGTAAAGGTTCCCTCCTTCTGATGGAGGCCGATATCCTGGATTATCCGGGCATGTACGTGCAGACGGAAGATGACTGCTGGTCGGCCGTTTTCCCGCCCATCCCTTCAGGGTTTAAGTACTCCGGCCGTTACAACCAGCGCCGCTTCGGCTATGGGGACGTTATCGCCCGTACCGTCGGTACCCGCAGCTTCCCCTGGCGCATCATCGGCTTTGCCCCGGAGGATACGGACCTTCCTGTGAACAACCTCTCCTGGCTGCTGGGCTCTCCCTCCCGCATCGAGGATCCTTCCTGGATCGAGGCCGGCTATTCGAGCTGGGACTGGTGGAACGATTTCAAGCTCACGGGCGTGGATTTCCCCTGTGGCATCAATACGGATACCTATAAGTATCACATCGACTTTGCCGCCCGCTTCGGCCTCAAATACGTTATCCTGGACGAAGGCTGGTACAAAGCGCCCGATATGCTGCATCCCATTCCGGAAATCGATATCAAGGCGCTGTGCGATTATGGTGCCGCCAAGGGCGTGAAGATCATTCTCTGGAGCACCGGCGGCCTGGTGGACATGCTGGGTATTGACAAGGTCTTCGACCATTACAAGGCCCTGGGTGTGGCGGGCTTCAAGCTGGACTTCTTTGACGGACAGGACCAGCTCACCGTGAACCAGATTACGGCCCTGGCCCGGAGCGCCGCCGAGCATCAGCTGGTGCTGGACCTGCATGGCATGTACAAGCCGGCCGGCCTGAACCGCACCTGGCCCAACCTGCTGGGCTTCGAGGGAGTATATGGCGAGGAGAACCTGAGCCGTGGGGATCTGGATATGCCGCGCTATGACGTTACCTTCCCCTACATCCGTCAGGTGAGCGGTCCCACGGACTATACGCCGGGTGCCATGCGCAGCGCAGCCCGCCGGGAGAACGTCCGCGTGGCGCGCGGGGGTGCCAGCCAGGGTACGCGCTCTCATCAGGTGGCCCTCTACGTGGTGGTGGACCAGCCGCTGGGCATCCTCTGCGACTCTCCGTCCCTGTATGAGAAAGAGCCCCTCACGACGGCCTTCATCGCTTCCATTCCCACGGTCTTTGACCAGAGCATTGTCCCCTGCGGCCGGGTGGGCGAGTATATCGTAATGGCCCGTCAGAAAGACGGCGTATGGTATCTGGGCGGCCTTACCAATTGGGATGCCCGTGATGTGAACGTGGACCTGTCTTTCCTGGGCGAAGGCTCCTGGAAGGCCATGATATACCGCGACGGCCCGAATGCACATCGCTTTGGCGATGACTATCTCCTGACGGAAGCCCGGGTATCGGCCCAGTGCACTTTGCCCGTACATATGGCCCCCGGCGGCGGTTTTGCCGTCATCTTTACCAGGGAGTAGCCCTAAGTCAGCGTCTTCAGGACATTGTCCTTGATTCCGTCCCGGTATTCCTTGGGCGTCATCCCCTTGGCCTCCTTGAAATTCCGGTAGAAAGTACTGCGGTTGTCATATCCGACGCGGTACATGATTTCGTCGATGGTATGCTTGGACGAATACAGCAGCTTGGTGGCCGTCTCCATGCGGGACTCCTTGATCATCTGATGGAGGGTCTTGTCCGTAATCTCCGCCAGTCTCCTGTACAGGACACGCGTGCCCAGGCCCATTTTTTCGGCAATCATGGCCGCGCTCAGTCCGGGGTTGGACAGGTTTTCGTCGATGATTCTGAAAAGGTTGTTCATGAACTCTTTGTCATCCCGGTGGATGATCTTTCCTTCGTTCATTACGTAGGTGCTGATCGGGGACTTGTAGTATTCCGCCATGCTCTCGCGCTTGTTGAGCATCTTCTCGAGCGCCGCATGCAGGTAATCCATGTTGAAGGGGAAGGAGATGCAAAGGTCGGCTCCCTGGGTCATGCATTCCTCTTTTTCCTTAACCTGAAGGGATGAGGTGAGGGCGATGACGGGGATATGCCCAGTCCTTTTGCTTTCCTTCATCTTCTCCATGAAGCGGGTGAAACTGCTCATCATGGACGTCACGTCGTACATGATGGCGACAGGTATCTGGTTCTGGATGTCGTCGAATGCCGCATCGGCCGCGCTGAATTCCTGTACGTTATACTTCCCCGACATGAAGTATTTCAGGAAGGACGAGATTTCTTTATTCGAGCTGATCAGGCAGATTTTCTCCAGATGGAGGTTGGCTCTCATCTTCACCGGAAACTGGATTTCAGAAATCGAGGAATCTTCGTAGCGAAGGAGATTCTCTCCCATGTTTTGCTGGGGAATCTTGATGTCCAGGATCATGGTGCCGGCCGTCTTGTCATAACCGGGGTTGATGGTCCCGTTCATTTCATTGACCAGTTTGCGGCACAGCATCAGTTCGAAGCTCTCTTTTTCGGGCATCCCCACGGTTTCTCCATACTGGGCCTCGTCCAGGGTGACCGTCACGTGCATGACGATGCCTCCCTTTTCCCATCTCCTGAGTCCCAGACACACTTCCTTTTTCCCTGATGCGATGGATATGCACTTGTATATCAGGGTGTTGAACATGGTGAGGAAGGCTTCCTTGTTGATGGAGAGAATGATATCCTTCTCAATCTCATGGAGCAGGGTGACCTCCCGGTTGTTCGTGTTGAAGTTCATGATATCCAGCAGTTCGTTGGCAATTTGGCTGACGTGGATGAGCGTGACTTCGCCCGGGGTGGTTTCCGAGATGTCCTTATAGTCGTTCAGGATTTGCAGTGTCCGGTTGATTCTCGCGATATTATATTCTACCAGGTTCACGTTGCTGGCGACGTTGGCGTTGCTCTGGGTATGCTGACGGATCTGCTGGCACAGTCCCAGAATGAACGTAATTTGTACGGAGAGTTCCTCCGTTATGGCACTGGTGGTTTCGTTTTTTACCTTGATGACCTGTTTTTCATACCTTTCCTTCATGGAGGCATATTTATACTGTATGAAGCGGACCACCAGATACAGGAGGCCGATGGCCAGAAGGATGTATATCATCCTGGCCCACCAGCGCTTGTACACGGGCGGAATGATGTATATGTCCAGACCGTACTCCTTGCTCTGGAACTGCGTCGCCTGGTTCAGGTATTTGATTTTGAGTGTATAGTTCCCCGGATTCAGGAAAGGCAGGTAGATGATGTTGCTGTTGTTGGTGGTCCACTGATCATCGTATCCGTCGATTTGGTAGCTGAACTGGTAATCCGGGTAATGCAGGTTGTCCACCAGGGAGAATTCAATGGCAAAGATGGATTTCGAATAAGGGATGCTCAGTTTGCCATTTTTCATCTTCAGGCTGATGTGCGAATACTCGTTGTTCTGGATGAAGTTGGTGATGTGGATGTCCGGTGTGTAGTCTGAACGGGTATCATGGCAGGCCGATTGCTCGTCGATGACGGTGAATCCGTTGATGCCGCCGAAAAAGAGCGTGCCGCTTCGGGGATCCCGGTAACACGCGCCGTCCGAATACTCCAGCACGTCGATGCCGGAGAATCTGTTGAAGGACGTGCGGTAGCGGAAGTCCCTGTCCAGGGAAATGATGCCGGAATTGGTTGTAATCCAGATGTTTCCGTCCCCGTCGGGGAGGATGGAGTGGATGGCTTTCTGGGGGACGTAAGGGGGAATGATGATGGAATCCGTGGCCGATGAATAGGCCACCAGGCCGTTCCCGCTGGCAAAGAGCATGTCCTTGGCTTTGGTGGCAAAGAAGGTTTCATTGATGGCCAGGCCGAATTCCGTAGGGAATTGCACCACGCGGGACAGGCCCGTATTGATATGGTAGGCCACCACGCCGTTCCCGCGGCTGGCAAACCAGAGGGTGGAGTCATTCTGCATGGCGATGGAAAAGACGGACGGTTCCCGGCCGAAAGGCTTCACGAAATCCAATTCTTCGGTTTCCGTGATCTCGGGGACCCCCTTGACGATGCGGAATCGGCATCGGTAGCATCCTTTTTCATCCGTGGCGACCCACAGTACATCCCCGTCCGTTTCCAACAGGTCGTGCACTTTGATGAGGCCCTCGCTACCTTTGACAGGTTCGATGCGGCGCGTCCTGTAGGAATAGGCATACAGGCCGTTCCCTTCGCCGCCAATCCAGAGCAGGTCCTTCCGGCTTTCCTGGATGGAGAACACGGCGTTATTCCGGATGGCACAGTTCTCCGTCGTGAAGCGGTCGGTATTGTTCACGTCAAACGTGCCCTTGGGAGAGAAATGGCGGATCCTGTATAAGCCGTCGCCTTTCGTCCCCATCCACAGATCGCCTTCCCGGTCCAGGCAGATGCTTCTGATGGGCATTTCAATGGCATAGGGCAGGCGGTCAAAGACGACGCACGAGATGTCGGTGGCCTTGTCACACCAGCGTATCAGTCCGTTACAGTCCGTTCCCACCCACACGATGGGCTGGAACCGGTCCGGGATCATGGAGAAAACGCCGCAGTTGATGTCTGTCTTTTCCAGGGTATCCTTCCCGAAGCTATGCCGCATGACACCGTGCTGCATGAAACTGATGAGGCAGCCGCCCTCATCGGCAATGATACCGGTAATCTGGTCTGTCCGGAGCAGCGTTGACCTGATTTCCGACAGGAGCGAGGTTTCTCCATTCCGGCCGTCCATCTTCAGCAACTTTCCGTCGGCCGATATAATATAGTGGCAGCCTTCGCGTCGGGCGGCGGCGAAAAGGCATCCGACGCCGGTATTCTCGATTTTCCGGATGGCCGGGGTGTCGCCATCGTCAAAACTGATATAATAGGTGTCCTTGACACTGAAAATGCACAGCCGTCCGTCATCCAGCAGGCACATGTGCTTGATGCTCTCTCCTTCGCCGAAGGTAAGATCCGGATAGCTGGTCTGCTGTAATGTGGCGGTGTCCAGATACCGGAGCATTTTGTTTTTGCTGATAGAAAAGATGTTTCCTTTTTCCGTTACGGCGATGACGGTACTGAAGGCGACCTGCTCATAGAAATCGACCTCTTGGGTAATCATGTCCAGGCGGGCGGTCCCGTAGTTGGTCTGCAGATACAGCTGTGCCTCGTTCCCGGGAATGATGTATTTGATCTGGTTTCCGGAGAAATAGTTTTTCCCGTCCTTTGCGACAAAGTTCTTCAGGGTATTTCCGTTCCAGATATTCAGACCGTCCATGGTCCCGATATACAGATGCCCCAGGGCATTCTGATGGATGGCGCAGATGGCATTGTTGGAGATGCCTTCCTGCGAGGAGATGGTCTTGAACCGCGTGGCCGGGGCGCTCCAGGAGAACAGGATCAGTCCCAGTGTCACCGCAAATGTGGAAGCCTTCATTTTTCGTTGTCTTACATGTTCGCGGTATAAAGTTATTATCATTTTGTGACAGAATGAACAATTTGCGGCGTCACATTTTAAAATAATGCATTTTTGTCACAAAATGAGACAAGGCCATGGGGTTAATTGCCTATTATTGCGACAACTTTTTAGGCACTAAAATGAAAAGACCAATTTATCTTGCGTTGATTCTTTGTCTTGCATCCGCTACGTTTTGCCAGGCGCAGCAGTACAAATCGCAGCGCCCTGCGCGAAAGGACAGGCTCTTTGTCTCTACGGCCGTCGAGGCGAAGATCAAGGAGGTGGGAAAGCTGCTGGAGAACAAAAGGCTGGCCTGGATGTTTGCCAACTGTTATCCCAATACGCTGGACACCACCATCCATCCGGTAGATGATCATGATACCTTTGTCTATACGGGCGATATCCACGCCATGTGGCTCCGCGATTCCGGTGCCCAGGTCTGGCCTTATTTGTCGCTGATCGATGAGGATCCCGCGCTCAGGCAGCTCATTGCCGGCGTAATCCTGCGCCAGTTCAAATGCATCTGCATCGATCCCTACGCAAATGCCTTTTATAAGGAAGCAGACAAACGGGGCGAGTGGAGTTCGGACATGACGGAGATGAGACCGGGTGTGCACGAGCGCAAATGGGAGATAGATTCACATTGCTATCCCATCCGCCTCGCGTACGCGTATTGGAAGGTTTCCGGTGACGCTTCCCTCTTTTCTGATCTGTGGATTGAGACCATCGGGCAGGTGCTCAAGACCTTCCGTGAGCAGCAGCGCAAAGAGGGCGTCGGCCCCTATTCTTTCATGCGTAAGACCAGCCGTTCCTTTGATTCGCTCAGCAACAACGGAAAAGGGACGCCGGTCAATCCCGTAGGCCTGATCGTGTCGTCTTTCCGTCCGTCGGACGATGCCACCACCTTTCAGTTCCTGGTTCCGTCCAATTTCTTCGCCGTCACTTCACTCAGAAAGGCGGCCGAGATCCTGACGGAAGTGAACCATCGGAGCGACCTGGCCGACCAGTGCCTCGCGCTGGCCGCCGAGGTGGAGACGGCCCTGAAGCAGTATGCCACCTACAACCACCCGGAATTCGGCACGATCTACGCTTTTGAGGTGGACGGTTTTGGCAATCATCTGCTCATGGACGATGCCAACGTTCCCAGCCTGCTCGCCATGCCGTATCTGGGCGATGTGGACGTAAATGATCCCATTTACCAGAACACCCGGCGTTTTGTCTGGAGCGAAAGCAATCCCTATTTCTTCCGGGGAAAAGTGGCCGAAGGCATCGGGGGGCCGCACGTGGGCTATGATATGGCCTGGCCTATGTCCATCATGATGAAGGCTTTTACCAGCCAGGATGACCAGGAAATCAAATGGTGCATCGAAACCCTCATGAAGACCGATGCCGGAACGGGTTTTATGCACGAATCCTTCCATGTTGACGACCCCGGCAACTACACCCGTTCCTGGTTCGCCTGGCAGAATGGTCTTTTCGGTGAACTCATTCTGAAGATTATCCAGGACGGGAAACTGGCGCTTCTCAATAGCATTGACATCAAATAGTGTTGTATATTATTATCTAATCACAAAACTAACTTTATTAATCAATTATGAGTGCTCACCAAGTATCTAGACATGGGCTGACATCAGTTCTTCTATGTTTAGTGTGCTGCTTCGGATTAGCCTCGGAAGCAGTTGCTCAAAGCAAGACATCCCAGACAGTGAAGGGTGTTGTCACGGATGCGACGACCCATGAACCGGTTGCAGGTGCTCAGGTTTGGATCAAGGATTCGTCCTATGGTACCATATCTGATTCTGAAGGCCGTTATTCCCTGAAGTATGAAGGCAAGTACGCTACCCTTTGCGTCTCTTTCTTCGGCTATGAGGATGCTTTCGTCGAACTGAGCGGAAAGGATCAGACGGCGAATATCGCCATGAAGCCGGGGGATCTTGCCATCGAGGAGACGGTCGTCGTGGGATACGGCACGCAGAAGAAAGCCAGCGTGATCGGCGCCATTTCCACGCTTGCCCCCGACCAGCTCAAGGCGCCCACGGCCAAGATTTCCAATTTGCTGGGTGGCCAGGTAGCCGGTATCATCTCTTTCCAGAACAGCGGTGAGCCGGGTGCCGGTTCCACCTTCTGGATCCGCGGTGTATCGTCCTTCTCGGGCGGGAACACGCCTCTGTGCCTGGTGGATGGCGTTGAGCGCTCCATCGACCTGGTGGACCCCAACGATATCAAGGAGTTCTCTGTCCTCAAGGACGCTTCGGCCACGGCCATCTACGGTGTCCGCGGTGCCAACGGTGTGATTCTCATTACCACCCATACCGGGGCGGAATCCAAGGCCATGGTATCGGCCAAATATGAAATGGGTACCGTTTCGGCCACCCGGATTCCCCAGGTCTGCGATGCCCGGCAGTACATGCAGATGATGAATGATGCCGCAGGCTACGAGTATTACACCCCCGAGGTGATGCAGAAGCATCTGAGCGGAGAGGATCCCGACCTGTATCCCAACGTGAACTGGATGGACAAGATCTTCAAGTCCAACGCTACCAGCCATCGTGCCAACGTACAGATCACCGGCGGCAACAGCACCGTAAGATACTATGTGAGCGGCGGTTTCTACACGGAAGGGGGGCTTTATAAAGAAGATTCTTCCGTGAAATATGGCACGGAAATGAGATATACCAAGTATAATTTCCGTGCGAATGTGGATATTCAGGTCGAAAAGAACACGACCCTGAACCTCAACCTCGCCACCATCTTCGAGCAGCGCAACAAGCCGGGAACCGAGTCCAACCAGATTTTCCAGTATTCCCTCCTGGTGCCGGGCGTCCTGTTTCCCGAGAAATACTCTACCGGCGAGACCGCCGGTATGGCCGTGAACCCCTATGCCATGGTAACCGAGACCGGTTATCGCCAGGCCTACGACAACAACGCCCAGGCGCTGGTGGGGGTAACCCACGATTTCGGATGGCTCGTCAAGGGCCTGAAGGCCAATGCCAAGGTGTCCTTCGACGCGGTCAATTCCCATTGGTTCGACCACACGCGTGCCTACGACTGCTTCTTTGCCACCGGCCGTGACGACGAGGGCAAGCTCATCCTCGAGCAGTCCAAGACCGGCAGCCAGACCCTGGATTACAGAAAGGGAGGTTCCGGCGGCCGTCGTCTTTATCTTGAGGCTTCCCTGAACTACGACAGATCTTTCGGCCGTCACAATGTGACCGGACTCTTCCTGTTCCAGCAGAGCAGCCGCAGCCTCCTTGGAGACAGCGCCAGTTCCTCCCAGTACTCGCTGCCTTACAGAAACCAGGGTATCGCCGGTCGTCTGACCTACAATTATGCCAACCGCTACTTCTTCGAGTTCAACGCCGGTTACAACGGTTCCGAGAACTTCTCTCCGGGCAAGCGCTTCGGTTTCTTCCCCTCCGTCGCCCTGGGTTACCTGGTCTCCGAGGAACCCTGGTGGGGAAGTCTCAAGCAGGTGGTGGACATGTTCAAGATTCGCGGCTCCTGGGGCCAGGTGGGCAATGACCAGATTGGCGGTAATCGCCGTTTCATCTACCTGGGTACCATCGCGGGCTCCGGATCGGCCTACTTCGGCACCGGCGTGCATGAGAACCGGGGCATCAAGGAAGGCGATATCTCCAACCCGAACGTGAGCTGGGAAGTGGCCGAAAAGCTGGATGCCGGTGTGGACATCTCCCTCTTCGGCAAACTGAAACTGCAGGCCGATGTCTTTAAGGAACATCGCTCCGGCATCTTCCTGAGCCGCAAGTCTCTGCCTTATTTCTCCGGCATTTCCGTCACCCCTTACGTGAACATGGGTGAGATGGACAACTCCGGCTTTGACTTCTCGGCCGACTATCACCAGCGCATCGGGGAAGTGATGCTCACCGCCAAGGGCACCTACACCTTCGCAAGAAACGTGCTTGTGAACTGCGACGAAGCCGCTTACGAATATCCCTACCTGAACAGCACGGGTCAGGCCTACTGGCAGCCTTTCGGCTATGTCTCTGACGGTATTTTCCAGAACCAGGCCGAGATTGACGCCCACGCCGACCAGTCCCTGTTCAACCCCCAGCCGGGCGATATCCGCTATGTGGACCTCAACAACGACGGTGTCATCAATACCAACGACCGCAAGGCCATCGGCTATCGCGATGTCCCCGAAATCTATTATGGTTTCGGAGCTTCCCTCGAGTGGAAGGGTATCGACCTGGGTTTCTTCTTCAAGGGTGTGGATCACGTATCCCTGAACATGATGTCCCAGGCCAGGCTCCTGGTGACGG
>LXOW01079905.1_pt1 | contig 13146 bp, 3 predicted proteins | sample 1368591 | NCBI WGS metagenome assembly LXOW01 (sample SAMN04884650, study PRJNA319009) | bovine gut metagenome | isolation source: Cow rumen | host: Bos taurus | place: Italy: Legnaro (PD) | collected 2014-07-09
TACGTCATGGCCAACATCAAGAACGCCGCCGAAATCCGCATCGGCGACACCGTGACCAGCGCCCGCAAACCCACCGACCACCCCCTTCCCGGATTCCAGGCCGTCCGCCCCATGGTCTTCACCGGCTTGTATCCCATCGACTCCGACGACTACGAAAAACTCAAATACTCCCTCGAAAAACTCTCCCTCAACGACTCCTCCTTCCAGTACCAGAACGAATCGAGCGTCGCCCTCGGCTTCGGCTTCCGCTGCGGATTCCTGGGCCTCCTGCACATGGAAATCGTCCAGGAGCGGCTCCGGCGCGAATACGACTGCGACATCGTCGCCACCTATCCCGGCGTCGTCTACCGCGTCTACCTGCGCGACGGCACCCTCAAGGAAATCGACAACCCCGTCTTCCTGCCCGACCCCACCGAAATCGACCGCATCGAAGAACCCGTCGTCCGCGTCTACCTCATCTGCATGGGCGACCAGATCGGCGACATGATGAAACTCGTCATGGACAAGCGCGGCACCCTGTCCAAGACCGAATCCCTCGACGCCAAGCGCGTCATGCTCACGTGCCTGATGCCGCTCAACGAAATCCTCATCGACTTCCACGACCGTCTCAAGAGCGTCTCCCGCGGCTACGCCTCCATGGACTACGAACCCGCCGGCTACCAGGCCGAAGACCTCGTCCGCCTGGACATCCTCGTCCACGGCGAAATCGTCGAAGCCTTCTCCTGCATCGTCCACCGGAGCAAAGCCGAAGCCCGCGGCCGGCAGATCTGCGAAGTCCTCGTCGACATCATCCCCCCGCAGCAATTCGCCATCGCCATCCAGGCGGCCATCGGCGCCAAGATCATCGCGCGCACGACCGTCCGCCCCTTCCGCAAGGACGTCACCGCCAAATGCTACGGCGGCGACATCACCCGCAAGCGCAAACTCCTCGAAAAACAGAAAGAGGGCAAAAAGCGCATGAAACAATTCGGCAAAGTCGGCATCCCCCAGGAAGCCTTCATCGCCGTCCTCAAGTCGAAGAACTGACCTCGGGGGGGACGGGAGGGAATGCGGTGGACCGTGCAAGGGCAAGCGGGTGGGCCTCCCGCGCTCCGACAAGGCCTGACGGTGGTAGGGCGCGTTCGGCGAACGCGCCCTTCCAGCGCCCGATGGGGGGAATCTCGAGCGGTTCAAGAAATACTGTAGCCTCTCCGTAGCTCCTCATTCGCACGGCCGCGACAGAGCGCGGCCCTCCCAGAGCCACTTCCCATGCACCGTTTTTCCAGTAGGGGTTCCAAGCGGGAGGGCCGGGCTCCGTCCCGGCCGTGGTGGAAGGATGGTGCATGCAAAGTGGCTTTTTCCCATCGTTAGAGCCACACTGTTTCGTAAACCGCTCTCGCCGCCGGAGCGGTGGGGCGAGCCGTCCCCGGTGAGCCGCAGGGATGGGGGGGGCGGCCCGCCCGGAGGGCTCGCCCCTCCGCTTCACCAACCCACCAGATGAGGGCCCGGAACCGAAGTAAAACGGTTTACTTCATGGAAAGGGCGGGAGTTGCGCAGGGGGTGGGGAAGGGGGTAGATTACATGGAGAGAGTCCATGTCCAACACCCATCCAAAGCTGCTTGCCCAAGCGGGGCCGGTCGGTTCCGCGCGCTTGGCGTTTGATTGCGTCCCGCGCGCGGGAAATACGCGTGCGCGTGCGAAGGGGCGCGGAGACGTGGAGAGGGAGGGTGCGGCATGAGCGGGAACGTCCAGAAAAGGCCGGTCGTGTACTTGGATTCCAGCTTTGTCAGCAGGTTGGCGGGTGGAGGGACGAAGGCCCTTCATGTGCGTGCACAGCAGGCGGCGTCGAGGGAGTGGTGGGATTGCATGAAGGATTGCGTGCAGCCTGTGGTGTCGGATTTTGTTTGGGCGGAAATCGCCAGGGGCGACCGTGCGTGTGCGGAGCAGCGGAAAGATGTCATCCGCGGGCTCACATGCTGGAATGCCAATGCGGAGGCGACGGCATTGGCGGGGCGGTTGATCCGGACAAAGGCCATCGACGAGTGCAAGTCGCAGAAGGACGATGCGTTGCACATCGCCACGGCGGCCGTGGGCGGGGCGGATGTTGTGCTGAGCTGGAATTTCAAGCACATCGTGAACAAACGGAAGATGCCTCTCATCAAGCGGGTGGTCGAGCAAGCCGGCTACCGGTGTCCGCGGCTCGCTTCGCCGAGGCAATTGCTGGAGGAACGGTCATGAGCGACGGGAATTTCTTCACTGAACTGGCGGAAACGCGCCGGAAGCTCTGGGCCGAAAGCGACGGTACGTTGGAGGGATATGCCGCGCTGTGTTCCCGCATCGCCCGCGAGGCCATTGCCGAGGATGCTGCGATGCACCCGGGCAACCAGCCAGCGTCCAAACGGATGCCACCGCGCCGGAGAGGGGAGCGGAGGACCATGTACGTGTGCGAGGGGGATGCACCGGGGTATGGGGAGGGGAAAACAAGCGGTTTCGCCCGGAAGGGCGCGGAAGGAGATGCGGTATGAAGGCACTTTTTCGGATGATTTTCGGTCACGCAGAGCCGCAGAGAGACGGAGGCGCAGAGATGAAACAGCTGAACCACCAAACCACCAAACCGTCCAACCACCAAACCATTTTTAGCCACAAAGGGCACAAAGAACGCAAAGAGGGGGACATGGAGGTCGGCATGAACGATCCAACGATCCAACGGTCCAACGATTCAACGACCCAACGGTCAAACGCCGCGGAGGAATGCACCATGCACAATGCACCATGCACAATCAGTGGAATGAAAACGAGCCGTGCCCCCAGGGGACGCTTGGGTCATGTGGCGCGGTGGGCCGCCGTCGCGGCGGTCGCGGCCGGGGCGTGGCTGGGATTCGCGAGGAGCGCGAAGGCTTGGAGTTTCAACAGCGGCAAGGTGTATTTCGATGCCGCCGGGTGGAGCAATCCGACATATGTTTACATGGTCGTCGGCAAGAGTGACTACAGCAGTACTTACCGCATGACGCGTGTGAGTTCTTCCGACATTTACTATGTCGATGTAAGCAGTTGGGGGTGGAGCGATGCGACGTACATTGCCTTCATCGGGAGTAGCAGCGAATTCAATTCCGGGTCTTGGGGGCCCAGCAATGTGAAAAACGCATCGAAATATACGGGGACATTCACTGGCGGGTGGGACTTCAACGGTGGCATGGCCATTGTCACGAAGGCTTCCACGGCCAATGACGCCGCCATTAGCATCCGGTATGGGGGAAATTATGGGTTCACCAGCGTGACAACACCGCAGTTGGTGGACTGGTGGGGTGATTCGGGCAGTTCGAGCGGAAACTGGGTGCAAGATGGGTATAGCTTGTGGTGGTATGGTCAATCCGGCTCCGCTTTTCCATGGATGAACGTGACGGATTTCGGGGCGCAACACGTGCGGATTAACAACGATTCAATCAATACCTCTCAAAGCCTGACCAAGAACACGACGGTGGCGTCGCTGACGTTCGGAAGTAGTGCTCACAAGGCGCATACGCTGGGCGGGAGCTATACGCTGACAGTGAACGGTGGCATTACGAACGCATATGCGACCAACACCATTTCCTCGAAAGTGGCCTTGGGGGCGAATACGACCGTAGACGTTTCCGCCGGGACCTTGACCATCAGCGGGGTCATCAGCGGATCGAGCAAAACGTTGACGAAAAAGGGGAGCAAGACGCTGATCTTGAGCGGGGCGAACACGTACAGCGGGGCGACGACGGTCAGCGCCGGGACGTTGCAGTTCAACACCGCCGGCGTTGTCGCGGGCAACATCGTGAACAATGCTTCGGTCGTGGTGAACAAGAATGCCGCGTGGTCGTATTCGGGCGTCATCAGCGGCACGGGGACGTTGACCAAGCAATACAGTGCCAAAAACCTAACGTTGTCGGGGAACAACACATACAGTGGAAAGACGACCATCAGCGGCGGCACCATCACCATTAATGCGGACACGCGTCTGGGAACGGCCCCGGCTTCCGCGACCGCCGGGCATTTGACCTTTTCGGGGAGCACTGCGTGCGGCCTGATTGCAAACGCCACGTTCGAGCTGAACGCGAAACGCGGCATCGCACTGGGGTCGACCGCGGCGATGACACTCACGGTGAACAGCGGCTATACGATGACGTACAACGGCATCATGGCGGGCAGCGGTTCCGGCGGATTGGTCAAGGCGGGGGCGGGGATTTTGGTTCTGGGCGGTGCGAGCACGTACAGTGGGACGACGACGGTGAGCGCGGGCATATTGACGCTGAACGGGAGTCTGGCGTCGAGCGATGTGACGGTGGGGGCGGCGACGCTGACGGTGGGGAGCGGGAGCCACGCGGTGAAGAGTTTGACGATGAACAACGCGAGTTCGGTGCTGAACGTCGGCGCGGGTAACACGCTCAGTGCGTCGGGGGCGGCGAACCTGTCGAATGGCACGGTGAACTTCGACGCGAGCGGGGAGACGGTGACGGAGGACACGAGCTGGACCATCTTTGACGGCGGAGCGGCGTCGAGCATCAGCGGGGCCACGCTCAGCGTGACGCCGGCGACGGGGACGGACGACGAGGATTACAGTTGGGAAATCGCCGAGAACGGGCAGGACATCGTGGTGAAGTACACGAAGCCGATTACCAATCCGACGGTGACGACGGGGGATGCGACGAGCATCGGGACGGGCGGGGCGACGCTGTCGGCGACGGTGGGCAACAACGGCGGGGCGTCGCTGTCGAGCGGGGGCGTGGTGTATTGCGCGTCTTCGGTGTCGACGGATCCGACGGTGGGCGGGACGGGGTGCACGAACGTGCCCTACGGGAGCGTGCCGACATTGGAGAGCGAGTTTTCGGTGAACGTCAGCGGCTTGACGCCAGGGACGCAATACCACTACAAGGGGTATGCGGTGAACTCGTCGGATTTGACGGGGTATGGCAGCGCCCGGTCGTTCTACACGAGGGCGGCGGAGCCGGGGGCTCCGACAGCGGCAACGGTGGCGTCGGCGGCGGCCCACGCGGCGGTAAGCTGGACGGCACCGGGGACGGCTCCGACCGGATATCTGGTGTTCCGCGTGGAAGGGGACTCGGCGACGAGTTTCACGCCGACGGACGGGACGAAATACACGGTGGGGAACGAGTACGAGGGGGCTCTGCTGGTGGCGGACGTCAGTTCGGCATCGAAGAACGACACGACGGCCGCGCAGGACACGATTTATACCTACACGGTGTATGCCTACAACCAGCCGACGGGTGGCGGGGACGCGACGATCAATTACAACACAACGGGGACTTCGGCGACGGGGGCGCGTCTGGCGGCGGATCCTGGTTCGACGGCGGCGAGCGGGGTGTCGGCGACGGTGAAGTCGCGGTCGGCGACGATTTCGTGGACGGCGGGGAGCGGGACGTATTCGCTGGTGACGGTGTTGAAAGGGAGCAAGAACCTGACGAACCCGACGGACGGGGAGGTCTACACGCCTAATCCCGTCTACGGGAGCGGGACGCAGGTGGGAAGTTCCGCGTCCGCCGGTTATGCAGTTTACGCGGACAGCGGTACGACCGTGCCGGTGACGGGGCTCGAGCCGGACACGCCGTATTCGGTGGAGGTGACGACGTACAACGGGGTGAACGCGCCGAACTACGGGACGACCACGACATACGTCACTTTCACGACGGACCCGGCGGGGGCGGCACCGGTGGCGTCGCTCACGGGCGTGGACTCGACGGAGATGACGCTGGGGTGGACGGGCGTGAGTTCGGGGAACGGGACGTACGCGGTGCAGGTGCGGCCGTCGAGCGGGTCGTTCGATACGCTGGGGGCGTCCACGGTGATGCTGGACGAAGGCTTCACCCAAGGGGAAGGGTGGGGAAGCGGTAACAGCGCCACCACGGGTTCGGGGGCGACCTATGCGGCGAACTCCGGCACATGGGTGCTCAGCGTATGCCAACGCCATCCGACCGAAACAGGCATGAACGACACGGGGTTCATTTACGTGAATGCGGGGGGAAGCTATGTGGAGACGCCGATGCTGTACGGGGACATCGGGGAGGTGGAGGTGAAGTGGCGGAGCTATGGCGGGGCGCGCACGAACCAGGTGTGGTACAAGGAGGGGACCAGCGGCACGTGGACGCACTACCGGGATTTGGTCATTCTGACTCAAAAAACTGGTCAAACGAACCATTTCATGGTGACGAACACGCTCGGGAAGTTGCCGTCGGGGGCGACGACGGGCATCAAGCTACGGTTTGCCTCGACGGCTGAAACGATTGCGTTGCAACACGTGACGGTGAAGGGCAATCCGGGGACGGTGCGCGAGGTGACGGGGCTGACGAGCGGGACGTCGTACAAGGGGCAGGTGATGGTGGACCAGGGAGGGGACTGGAGCGAGACGGTGTCGGCGACGGCGGGGATGCAGCCGACGAGCCTGGCGGCGGGGTCGGCGACGGCTTGGGAGGTGCCGATTACGTGGAGCGCGGGGAGCGGGACCATTTCGGGGTACCGGGTGCTGGCGACGACGGCGAAGTGGAACGGGGCGACGAACGAATGCGGAACGGGGCTGTCGACGTATGCGACGGAACAGTCGGCGGACAGCGCATGGTATTACCAGGGGACGACGGTGAGCAGCCTGAGCGGAGACATTTCGACGGTCCCAAGCCACAATTCGAGCTACGGGCATTTCCTGGGGCCGCGGAACGCGCTGGTTAGCTCCGGGACTGCCTTGAAAGGTTCGACGAACGTGACTCTGGAGTTTTCGGTGGGTTCGTGGAATCTGGGGGTGAATTCGCTGGACCGGATCGAGGCGGGCCGGGTGCAGGTGTTCTACAGCATGAGCACGAACGGAGGGTCGAACTACGACGCGTGGAAATACATCGGGACGGGGGTGCCGGCGAAGACGAACGACGGGGCTGCGTCGCTGAAGGCGTACACGTTTGCGCTGCCGAAAGGGGCGTACGACAATCCGGACGGGCGGGTGCGGTTCAAGATCGTTGCGCCGTTCGCGAACACCTATGGGAATTGGGACCGGGGACCGTACGTGAGCGCGGTGAAGGTGAAGGTGCCGGGCGGGGCGGACTTCAGCTCCGGGGCGCGGCTGGCCGCGGCTGCGGTGGCCGTGAGCGGACGGGCGGCGACCATCACGGTGGGGACGGCGAACACGCCGGTGTATTTCCGTGTCCAGGGGCAGAACGGGGCGGACGTGCGGAGCGTGTGGGTTGGAGGGGAAGGGGCGACGGGGGCGATGGCGGGGCCGACGCTGCTGGATCCGGATCCGGTCGGGAAGTACGGGTTCACGGCGAACTGGGAAGCGGAGGCGTTGGCGACGGGCGGGTACCAGATCGAGTGGACGCGGTGCGGGGGAGGGGCGGCGGACACGACGGTGTCGACATGCGGCAACGGGACGCTGGCGACGAGCGGGGACGGGGTGTGGCGGTACCTGCGGCCGAGCGGGAGCACGTGGCCGAAGTGGATCGGAGAAGGGGCGAGCGCGGTGGAGGGGCACAACATGAAGCTGGCGGTGGCGAGCCCGAGCCAGAATCCGGCGGTGGCTTCGCCCGACATGGATTTGAGCTCCTACAGCGGCGGGTACGTGCAGTTCAGCCACTGGTCGCGGCACGCGTCGTACTACGCGCCGGACGCGCAGGTGACGCTGTGGTACCGGACGAGCGCGAACGGGAGCACGTGGAGTGTGTGGACGGCGGGGGCGACGACGGAGGACCTGACGTCGGCGACGACGATCGTGACGGAACGGTTGCCGCTGCCGGCGGGGGCGGTGGGGCAGTCGCACGTGCAGATCAAGCTGAGCACGGACCACAGCCCGACCACGGCGGGCGGGCACGGGACGCCGGGCAACGGGGACGCTTCGGTGCTGACGGGGCCGGTAATCAAGGACATTTCGGTGCACGGGACGAGCTCCGGGACGCCGGACTACGACACGTGCGCCGAGGGGCGGAGCGGGGTGCTGAACGTGCCGGCGGGGACGACGCTGAAGGCGTTCACGGGGCTGGAAGCGGGCGAGACGTACTACTACCACGTGCGGTCGGTGGTGGCGGGCCCGGCGTACAGCGGCTGGAGCGAGGGGATGGTGACGACGCTGGCTCCGCAGGGAGCGCCGGACTGGATCCACGGGGATGAGATCAAGCAGACGCAGATGACGCTCGCATGGGCGGAGGCGGAGGGTGCCGCGGGGTACCAGTGGGAACTGACGAAGTGCGGCGGGGACGCGTGGACGCGGACGGTGCTGGATGCGACGCCGACGAACCGGAACCTGACGGACGGCGATTCGTGGCACTACATCGGAGGCGGGACGCCGGTGGCGGCGGTGGCGGGGGTCAAGGCGAGCGAGGCGACGTACATCACGGCGAGCGGAGCGACGTATCCGGCGTGGGCGGACGGCGGGACGACGAAGGAGAACAGCCTGGTGCTGGCGGGCGACGGGGAGCCGGGAATCGAGAGCGAGGAGTTCAGCACGGTGGGAGCGCACGAGGGGACGCTGAGCTTCCGCTTCGGGCGCTGGTACGCGAACACGGCGGACCTTGGGGCGCAGTACACGCCGCTGACGGTGAGCTATTCGCTGGACGGCGGGGCGTCGTGGAACACGTGGTTCGTGACGGAGAACGCGTACGAATACGACTACACGCGGCCGCTCTCCGGGCACAAGTACGGGGTGGCGTCGAACGCGCTGCCCACGGCGTTGCTGGGGCAGCCGTCGGTGATGCTGCGGATCGTCGCGGAAGGGGCGGGAATCGGCAGCACGGACGGCGGCACGACCTACCACGCGATGGGCGCGGCGATCGCTGAAGCGCAGCTGCAGCTGGGCGGGCGGTCCGGGACGTACGACAACGGGGACGAGTGGACGGCGACGCCGTCGGGGACGTGCACGCTGGCGAGCGGGACGACGGGCGCGGACGGGCTGTCGGCGCACGTGACGGGGCTGGCGACGAACACGGAATACTACTTCCGGGTGCGGGCGACGGACGGCGAGACGGTTCCGCCGCAGTACGGGGCGTGGGTGGACGGGAAGGCGTCGACGCTGAACGGGCCGGCGACGCCGGACGCGCCGTGGGCGGTGGACATCGGGCGGCACACGATGACGATCCAGTGGCTGGCGGCGGACCGTGCGGAGACGTACACGCTGGAGGTGTACACGAACTCGACGCTGGGGGCGCTGCAGACGCGCATCACCGGAATCGAGGGGACGTCGCAGGTCGTGACGGGTCTCAAGGCGGAGACGACGTACTGGTTCAAGGTGCGTGCGCACGCGGACGGGACGGACAGCGCCTGGTCGGCGACGGCGTCGGCCAAGACGATTGACACGGTGGCGGTGACGGGACTGCGGGTGGAGGACATCCTGGAAACGTCGATGACGGTGAAGTGGGACTACGTGGCGGGGACGACGTACACGCTGTACTGGGGGACGGCGGTGACGGAGGGGGCGACGGATTCACGCGAGGAGGTCATCGAATGCCCGGCGAAGACGCTGGAGCGGAGCGACGCGGGGAACAAGTGGTTCTACCTGGGCGGGAACGGGACGTATCCGGCGTACTGGACGAGTTCGGGCAACCCGACGAACGACCAGGGGCACGCGCTGATCCAGAACTCGGGCGGCCAGCCGGGCATCCAGAGCCGCTGGTTCAGCACGTTCGGCGCGACGAACGCGACGGTCGAGTTCCTGCACGGGCGCTTCAACTCGGGCGCGGACAGCTCGGTGACGGTGTCGTATTCGATCGACGGCGGGGTGTCGTGGGCGACGGCGGGTACGGCGCCGAGCACGGCGGCGACGAATCCCTCGGTGGCGCGCGCGATCGCGCTGCCGGCTTCGGCGCTGGGACGCCGCAGCGTGGCGGTGCGCCTGACGGCCGACAAGGCGAGCGGGACGCTGGGGGCGCACCTGAAGGACGTGAAGGTCGTGGTGCGGACGGGTTCGACGGGGACGGGGACGCAGGTGAACAACGCGTCGCTGGGCAACACGGGCAGCTGGACGGTGACGCCGGGACCGCTGGCGGCCGGGACGCGGTACTGGTTCAGGCTGGTCGCCTCGGAGGCCGACGACACGGCGGAGGCCGTGACGACGGCGGCGACGCGCACGAAGACGACGGGGGTGGTGAAGTCGCAGGGCTTCGAAGGGAACGCCGGCGGGGCGCTGGACACGACGGCGTGGGCGTACACGACGAACTTCTACACGGTGGGGAGCAAGGTGTCGAAGTCGTGGGCGGCCGGCGACCCGACCGTGACGGTCGCGAAGGACGAGAATCCGCTGTACGGCGACCGCGCGATCCGGCTGAGCGGCAGCTCGGCGGCGGGCGTGTACGGGGTGGTCGAGTTCGCCAACTACACCACGTCGGCGGGGTCGTCGCTGACGGTGACGGTGCCGTTCGCGGCGCGGAACCTGGCGAGCGGCGAGAACCTGTGGCTCAGCTACAGCACGGACGGCGGGACTTCGTGGCTGGCGCCGGCCGGGACGACGGTCCGGACGAACGTGTCCGGCGCGAACGGGTGGCTGATGGGCAAGATCGCGACGGGCGGGAGCGACGTGATCAACCAGAACTGGCCGTACAACCACGGGAGCAACACGCTGACGCGGCCGCAGGGCGACGCGTACGTGTTCACGGTGGAAGACGTGAGCCAGCTGGCGGTGCGGATCGCGTTCTGCGGCAACCGCGGGAGCGCGGACCACTACTACTACCTGGACGAGGTGAAGCTGACGCGGAATCCGGGCGATCCGTCTGACGTGAGCGCGACGGCGCAGGACAGCGGCGGCATCCTGCTGGGGTGGACGCCGCCCGCGGGCGACAACCAGGGCGTGGTCATCCTGCGCGGCCGCGACGAACGGCACATCCCGACGTCGCCGATCGACCTGGCCAACCTGCCGCACGGGTACGAAATCGTGACGAACTCGACGGGCGGTGCGTTCTGGCCGAACACGACGAGCCCGGGGTCGTGCCTGGACATGAACGCGATCAGCGGGTGGCGGTACTTCTACTACTTCTACGGGGCGATCAGCACGGGCGACGGAATCATGCTGCGGCCCACGCCGAAGACGGCGAACGCCATGGTCAAGGGCATGGTGGAAGCCATCGCGTCGATGGGGTGGGACGGCTGGGACATCCATCCGTGGCCGTACAAGAAGGGGCGCGTGACGAACCCCAATTCGGACAACGTGGAGTTCATCGATCCGTCGCAGAACGGCGGGAAGCCGACGTGGGAGACGGGGACGCAGTACTCGACCCGCTACGGCAGCACCAACCAGCTGGACGTCTACGGCCGGACGAACTACTACGGGACGAACAGCTTCCGCCTGAGCGGCGGCAGCATCGTGGCCGGGGTCAACTCGAACAACCCGGCGATCCAGTTCGAAAGCATCGACCTGAGCGGGTACAAGAACGTGGAGTTCTCGCTGCACTTCGCGGGGAACGTGATCGAAGGCGGCGACGACATGCACGTGGCCATCAGCACGAACGGGGGCACGGAGTGGTTGCAGGTGTCGCGGACGAACGACGCGGGATGGCGGGTCGTGAGGAAGAACACCTACGGCGTCGTCGTCGGCGACAGCAGTCCGGTGAACAACGGACACTGGGATTTCTATTTCGAGGATTTCGTCAAGAAATCATACACCACGTGGGACGGGCAGACCGGGTGGGCGGTGCCGACGCCGGAAGGCAACCCGTACTGGCTGCAGGTGCCGGACAGCGTGACGCAGTTCATGGCGCGGGTGATGTACTTCGACTCGCAGGGGGGGAACCGGTACGACTCCTCGTACTTCATCGACGAAGTGCGCCTGTTCGGCGAAGCGGCGCTGCAGACGCCGCACCCGCGGATGGAGAACATCGCGAGCAACCGCTTCGTCGTGGCGTGGGACGCGGTCCCCGACGCGACGAGCTACGACGTGCGCGTGACCAAGTGCGCGGCGGCGGGCGACGACGCGGTGAAGCTCCAGCAGGCATTCGTGCTGAACGTGGTGACGAACGGATGGACGACGGGCGGAAGCACGTCGCTGAGCACGTCCTTCGACCACACGGGCAGCGGGTACGGCCTGTCCTTCACCGGAGACGGGGGCACCCTGACGAGCCCTGAGACGGGCGCGGCCCGGTCGCTGGAGTTCTGGAGCAAGGCCGTCAGCGCGAACGCGGCCAGCAAGCTGCAGGTGGAAGTTTCGGTGGACGGAACGGTATGGGAGACGGTGACGAACTACACGGCTGCGACGGCTTCCTCGACGACGGCCATCGGTTCCTCGTGGGTGAAGAAGTCGGTCGACCTGCCGCACCGGCAGTGGTCCCGGGTGCGGTTCAAGATGGTGCGCACCAGCGGCAGCGCGGGCAACTTCTACCTCGACGACATCAAGATTTCGGGCGGCGGCGACTACGACAGTAGCGGGTGCTTGGTGAAGGAATACCTGGGCGTGTCCGGGACGAACCAGAACTTCGCGAACGGGGTCGACGGGGTGGTGCTCAATCCCGGGACGGCATACTACGTCGAAGTGCGGGCGAACGGGACGCCGGGCGGCTACCTGACGCACAGCCCGTGGGGCGAGACGGGCGACTACACGGCGGGCGACTTCCACGCGACCGCCGACGGGTTCGAAATGGTCCGCCTGACGTGGGCGGCGCCGGGCGGCGGCATCCTGGTGATGGCCGTGCCCGAAACGAATGACTACAGCGACGTGACGGCGCCGACGAACACGACGGTCGGCGGCATCAACGGCAAGGGCGTGGTCATCACGAACATGAACGCCGCGATGTCCGGGGCCGGATTCGAGCACGTGCGGCCGTACGGGGCGCGGACGGAAGACTTCGACGCGAAGTACGTGGTGTACTGGAAGCGCGGCAGCTACTGGGAGGGGCGCCTGGAGACGAACGTGACGCTGGGGACGTACGTTTGCGCGGCGGCGGAAGCGTTTGCCTACACGAACGGGGCCTCGATGGAGACAAAGGCGGTACAGCCGGTCTTCAACACGGGCAAGGGATGGGCGAGCGCATGGGAAGTGACGCAGGTGCCGTGGAGCGGCGCCTGGGCGGGGCAGGAAGTCCGCAACGGTTCGCAACCGTACGGGCTGGTGGCCACGAACAAGCTGTGGGGCGCGGGCGGGAACATGCTGGTGCTGTACCCGACGAACAACAACACGACCGCGAGCGTGAAGCGCGTGCTGTCGGCCCCGCTGTCGAAGAACGCGGA
>LXOW01422447.1_pt1 | contig 13145 bp, 12 predicted proteins | sample 1368591 | NCBI WGS metagenome assembly LXOW01 (sample SAMN04884650, study PRJNA319009) | bovine gut metagenome | isolation source: Cow rumen | host: Bos taurus | place: Italy: Legnaro (PD) | collected 2014-07-09
TCAAAAAAAACAAACTACTACTCAATAAATTGAGTATGATTAATTCCCGTCGGGCTTGGTCATGTTGCTTCCTGAGGCCATGCGCCACACGAAGCTGTCGGGGTCATCGGGGTGCGCGGGGTCGAAGTCCTGCCACTCCGTCCGCAGATAGGCGGCAAGGGGTGAGTTTATCTTTTTCAGACCCATTACCACCATTTTGGCCACCTCCCAGGCACCATAGGGATTAAAATGTGTATTGTCGGCCAAGGGCTTCTCCTGATTGGCGAATGTGTTGGCAGGGTAGTGTACCAGCGCCCGCTTCGAGCCTTCCACACCGAGGGCCTCATAGAACGTGGTAGACATCTGTGTCAGATCGATCACGGGCACCTGTTCCCTTTGGGCGACGGTCTTCATGGCCTCGGGATAGTCGCCGTGGGTGTTGATGATATGACCATCGGCGTCAAACGAGCGACGGGCCGTTGGTGTACAGAAAATAATGCTGCCGCCTGCTGATCTGACGCGGTCGGCGAAGATCTTCAGGTTTCGCGAATACGAATACCAGGCACCGTCGCCTGCCTTCTTCTCCTTCTCGTCGTTGTGGCCGAACTCCACAATCACATAGTCGCCTTTTTTCAATTGCGAAAGTATCTTGTCTAGACGCAACTGGGCAAGGAAGGTGGTACACGACAGCCCGCTCTCGGCGAAGTTGGCGATAGCCACCTGAGGCCCGAACCAGCGGGTGATCATCTGTCCCCACGAAGCCCAAGGTTCTTCCTCCTGATCCACTACTGTGGAATTACCGCAAAGATAGATGGTTGTTACATCTGTAACAGGCTCAATACGAATGCGTTGAACAGTAGGATTTAAACCACAGAATGAAAGGTTCAGTGAGTCGTCCCAATTCTTATAGCCCACCTCGCGAGGCTTCAGTTTTACACGCTCGGTGCCTTGGATGATCGGACTATGCTTGTTGACGATAAACGATACTGTTTCCGTCTTTCCTTTCTTCGTTACGACCTCATCCACGTAGTGCCTTCTCGACTCTGCGCGCACCACGGTTTGTCCTGCTTTTTTCTTATTGCCGAGTGTCACGGTTACACGATAGTTCCCATCAGGCACTGCCACAGCGAAGTTAATCGGTTGGTTACTCGTCTTATTCAGCACCGTATCGATCACCTGTGCCTGTCCCGCCATCACACAGCTAATGGCGCCTATCAATCCTATTATGATTCGTTTCATATTGATATTAAAAAAATAAGCCCCTGAAACTCAGGAGCTTCTTGTAGTCGATAGGGGAATCGAACCCCTATGCCAAGATTGAGAATCTTGTATCCTAACCATTAGATGAATCGACCAACATTTCAAAGATGCTCTCGCAGAGAAATCCCCTCGGTGCGGAAGGAGGGGGATTCGAACCCCCGGTACGGGAACCCGTACGGCAGTTTAGCAAACTGCTGGTTTCAGCCACTCACCCATCCTTCCAAAAGGACCCTGGAGTCGTAAACCTTGGGGTTATCTCCTTGATTGCGGGTGCAAAGGTACTACAATTTTCCGAAACCTCCAAATCTTTTACCAACTTTTTTCGAAAAAAGTTATTTAAAGGCGATAATAGCCGATAAATCCTTGTCGAAATAGAAGGTTTTGGACAGTTCGAGCGTATCTTTCTGATAGCGCATGCGGATGTAGAGGAGGGGGGAGGTAGGCTTTATAGTACTGAAATCGACAGCCTTGAACAACGGGTCGTTGGCGGCATTCAGTTGTATGGCGCGGAACAGGGAGTCGCTGATGACCCGCGTGGAATCGAGATCGGAGAAATCGGTGATGTTGAGTTCTTCGGTGGCGTGCTCCTTGACAAAATCCTTGACAAGACTCTTGGCCTGGTACTGCTGTCCACAGGCGGTGAACAGCAGCAGGGCCAATATACCTATTATAATATACGCGCGCGAACGGTTCATTGCTGCGGGATGTTTTTGAGTACGTCGAGCAGATGATCCCACACCATCTGTACGGTGGGGATATGGAGGCGTTCGTCGGGGGTATGCACAAAGCGCAGGGTGGGGCCGAAGCTCACCATGTCGAGGTTGGGGTAGCGCTCGGAGAAAAGTCCGCATTCGAGTCCGGCATGGATACCACGCACCACGGGCTGGTGGCCGAAGAGTTTTACGTAGGAGTTGACGACAATCTCCTGCAACTTCGAGTCGGCCTTCATCTTCCATGCGGGATAGCCGTCGCTGCTGATGGCCTCGGCACCGGCCAGTTCGAAGACGGCCTGGATGGTGGCACACATATTGTCGAGGTTAGACATCACATTAGAGCGCTGGCTGGAGAGGATGTCGATGGTGGTCTCAGAGGTGTGGATGCTGGCGATGTTGCTCGAGGTCTCGACCATACCGCCGAGGGCCTCGTCCTGACAAATGGCATAGATGCCGTTGTCGACGGCCTGTACAGCCCACACGAAATTCTTGGCAACGGCAGGATCGATGACTGGCTCGGCATCGGTGCTCTCCATCGAGAAGACCATCTGGGTGTCGGTGACATGGAACTCGTCTTCGACCTCAGCGGCAAAGATGTTCCAGTCGGCACGCACGTTCTCCTTCAGGTCGTTGGGCACGGCAATCACGAAGTAACCGTCGCGGGGGATGGCATTGTGGAGCTTACCGGAGTGGAACTGTGCGAGACAGACATCATGGTAGCGCTTCATGGTCTGGAAGATGAAACGGCCGAGGAGTTTGATGGCATTGGCGCGCTTCTTGTTGATGTCGTCGCCAGAATGTCCGCCTACGAGGCCCTTGAGGGAGCCTTTTAGGAAGAAACTGCCTGCGGGGGCTGCCTGACGGGTGAAGGTAAACTTGGCCTGGGTGTTGCGGCCACCGGCACAGCTGACGAAGATCTCACCTTCGTCCTCGGAGTCGAGGTTGATGAGGTAGTCACCTGTCATGAAGCCTGCCTTCATGCCCTCGGCACCGGTAAGCCCCGTCTCTTCGTCGCGGGTGAAGACACACTCGATGGGGCCGTGCTCGATATCGTCGGAGGCAAGGATGGCCAGCTCGATGGCACAGCCGATTCCATCGTCGGCACCCAGCGTAGTGCCTTCAGCGGTGAGCCACTCACCATCGACATAGGTACGGATGGCGTCCTTGTCGAAATCAAACTCCACATCGACGAGTTTGTCGCACACCATATCCATGTGACTCTGCAGGATGACGGTCTTGCAGTTTTCCATACCCTTGGTGGCAGGTTTGCGGATGATGACATTGCCCGTTTCGTCGACTTTGGTGTCGAGACTGTGGCTCTCACCCCAGTTCTTCAGATACTCAATCATCTTCTCTTCGCGCTTCGAAGGACGCGGAATTTCGTTAATCTTCGCAAATTCAGCGAAGACAACAGCAGGTTTTAAATCGTTTTTATTCATTATTAATGTTATTTTTGATTGAATTCGATATAAAATGCTTAACTTTGCAGCCGCAAAGATATAAAAAATGATTGAGACTCTGCTCATATCGGCGTTAATAATTGCTATCGCGATGATTTTTTTCCTCGTGAGGGTGCTGTTTACGAAGCAGGGAGAGTTTAAATCGCAACATATTCACGACTCTGAGGCGATGAAGGAACGGGGTATCCATTGCGTGATGGATCAGGACCGCGAGCTTCGCACGAAGAGTAAATTTGCGGTGAGAGAGAAGCGTTTATAGTTTAGAGTTTATAGTTTAAAGTTTATATAAAATGAAAAAGTACATTATCCCGACACTGGCCATCGCCGCTATGATGGTATCGTGTAACAATGCTGCTCCGAAGATGGACGAGCAGCCCGCTTCGAATGAGGTTTCAACCACAGGCATGAAGATTGCCTATGTAGAGGTTGACTCGCTGATGACACAGTATAACTTTGCCAAGGACTATACGGTGACCTTGGAGAAGAAGAGCAACAATGCCCGTAACACGCTGAACCAGAAAGGTAATGCCCTGCAGGCTGCTGTGAACAACTTCCAGCAGAAGCTGAACAATAACGGTTTCCAGAGTCGTGAGCAGGCTGCCAGCGTACAGAATGCCATCCAGCGCCAGCAGAACGACCTGCAGACCCTACAGGCCCGTTTGGAAACGGAGCTTGCCAACGAGACGGCCAAGTTTAACGAGGCCCTGCGTGATTCGCTCAACAATTTCCTCAGAGCATACAACAAGGATAAGAAGTATGATATGATCCTCTCGAAGGCTGGTGATAACATTCTGTTTGCTGATAAGAAGTTTGACATCACCCAGGATATCATCAACGGTCTGAACAAGCGCTATAAGCCAGAGGCTAAGAAAGCTGACGACAAGAAGGCTGAGGAAAAGAAAGCTGACGATAAGAAAGCTGAGAAGAAATGAAACAGACGATTTTAGTGACTGGTGGTACTGGCTTTATTGGAAGCCATACGACCGTAGAATTGCAGGAGGCTGGCTATGAGGTCGTCATCATCGACAACCTCTCGAACTCGAATATCAATGTGCTCGACGGCATCGAGAAGATCACGGGTGTGAAGCCTGCTTTCGAACAGGTGGACTGCTGTGATATGGAGGCACTCGAGGGTGTATTCAAGAAGTACCCGAAGATTGAGGGTATCATCCATTTCGCAGCCTCGAAGGCCGTGGGTGAGAGTGTGGAAAAGCCATTGCTCTATTATCGCAACAACCTCATGTCGCTCATCAATCTGCTGGAGCTCATGCCCAAGTACGATGTGAAGGGAATCATCTTCTCGTCGAGCTGCACTGTCTATGGTCAGCCCTCACAGGAGAACCTGCCCGTGACGGAGAATGCACCAGTGCAGAAGGCCATGAGTCCTTATGGCAACACGAAGCAGATCAACGAGGAAATTATTCATGACTATATCCACTCGGGTGCGCCCATCAAGAGCATCATCCTGAGATACTTCAATCCCATTGGTGCCCATCCCTCTGCCTTTATCGGTGAGTTGCCCAATGGTGTGCCCATGAACCTGATTCCCTTTGTGACGCAGACGGCTATGGGTATCCGTGAGCAACTGAAGATTTTTGGTCACGACTACAACACGCCCGACCATACTTGTATCCGCGACTATATCTATGTGGTGGATCTGGCCAAGGCTCACGTGAAGGCTATGGAGCGCGTGCTTGACCAGCCTGAGACGGACGCTGTGGAGATTTTCAATATCGGTACCGGCAAGGGCCTTTCTACCTTAGAGGTGGTGGAAGGCTTCGAGAAGGCTACGGGCGTGAAGGTGAACTGGACCTATGCCCCGCGTCGCGAGGGTGATATCGAGCAGGTATGGGGTAATGTAGACAAAGCCAACAAGGTACTTGGCTGGAAGGCAGAGACACCTACCGACGAGGTGCTGAAGAGTGCCTGGAAGTGGCAAGAGAAACTCCGTGAAGACGGCATTCAATAGTGAATAACGAATAGTGAATAGTGAAAAAGGGCTCCCGAGTTTCGGGAGCTTTTTTATGTAAGTGGAATCATTGTTTTAAACGTCCCTTCGTCATTAAACTCGCTGAGGTCGACGGGTTCTCGGAAAAGGCCATAGAGCGATGAACCGGAACCTGTCATTGCAGCATAGGCAGCACCAAGATCGTAGAGACGGTCTTTAATGGCACCAATCTCCGGATGAAGGGTGAAGACACTGTGTTCGAAATCGTTTGTCAGCTGGTCGCGCCAGGTTTCGACGGGCTGCATCACAATGTCCCGACAATTCTTTTCAGGATGATGGGGCGTGATGAGCGAAAAGGCTTCTTTTGTAGAAACTGGTATCGCCGGACGCACGATGGCAATCTGCCAGCCGCTCAGGTCGAGGGTGATGGGCATGAGTTTTTCACCGATACCCTCCGCATAGGCCGGGTGGCTCTGGATAAAGAAGGCGCAGTCGGCACCTAACCGTGCGGCATAGTCGATCATCTGTGCATCGGAGAGACCAAGACGGAACATCTGATTCAACAAGGTAATCATATAGCCGCAGTCGCTGGAACCGCCACCCATGCCTGCCTGCGTGGGAATGCCTTTATACAGATGGGCATGCAGACGGGGCAGCGAAGGGAAGTCTTGTTTCAACAACTGATAGGCACGCACCACAAGGTTACGCTGTTCGTCGCCCTCGATGTGGATGTTCGTCACCTTCAGGTCGCAATCGTAGGGTGAGGGGAAGGCTTCGTCCATCTCATACACCTCGAGCGCATCCTGGATATTCACGGGATAGAACACCGTTTCGAGGTTGTGATAGCCGTCGGGTCTCTTTTCAACAACGTTGAGTCCGAGATTGATTTTTGCAATAGGGAATGTAATCATGCTGCAAAGTTACGAATAAGTGAGCGAAATTCCAAATATTTTTCACTATTCACTATTCACTATTCACTTTTTTTTTGTATCTTTGCAGCCCAAACCTAAACAAAAATGGCAGAACAAGATAACAACACACGTCGCAGACCGCGCAAACAACAGCCGGTAGACAATACCTACGGCCATCTTCAGCCTCAGGCGCTGGAGGTGGAGAAAGCTGTGCTGGGTGCCTTGATGATCGACAAAGACGCTTATGCTGTGGTCTGTGAGACCCTTTTTCCTGAGAGTTTCTATGAACCCCGTAACCAGATGATCTACGCCGCTATCCGCGACCTCTCGATGGAGGAGAAGCCTGTGGATATCCTGACGGTGGCTGAGCGATTGTCGAAAAACGGTCAGCTCGATGAAGTGGGGGGGGCTGGTTATGTGGCCGACCTCAGTTCACGCGTGGCTTCATCTGCCAATATCGAGTACCACGCCAATATCATCGCACAGAAGTCGTTGGCCCGTCAGCTCATCTCCTTTGCCAGCGTGATAGAGACGAAGGCTTTTGATGAGACCAGTGATATTGACGAACTGATGCAGGAGGCCGAGGGCTCACTTTTTGAGTTGAGTCAGCGGAACATGAAGAAGGACTATACGCAGATTAATCCCGTGATCTCGCAGGCCATTCAGAGCATCCAGGCCGCCGCAGCGAATAAGGACGGCCTGACGGGTGTGGCTACGGGCTATCACAAACTCGATGATATCACTTCGGGCTGGCAGGCGAGCGACCTCGTGATTGTTGCAGGTCGTCCTGCTATGGGTAAGACCTCTTTCGCTTTGTCGATGGCCAAGAACATCGCCGCCGACTATCGTGTTCCCCTTGCATTCTTCTCGTTGGAAATGTCGAACGTTCAGCTAGTGAACCGTCTGATTTCGAATGCGTGTGAGATTGAGGGTTCCAAGATCCTGAACGGACAGTTGTCGCCTGATGAATGGGATCGACTGGACAAGCGTGTGAACACGCTTCTGGATGCGCCTCTTTATATCGACGATACGCCTGGGCTGTCGGTGTTTGAACTCCGTACAAAGGCCCGTCGTCTGGTGCGCGAGCATGGGGTGAAGATCATCATGATTGACTACCTGCAGCTGATGAACGCCAACGGTATGCGCTTCTCTTCACGTCAGGAAGAGGTGTCTACCATCAGCCGTTCGTTGAAGGGACTGGCTAAGGAGTTGGATATCCCCATCATCGCGCTGAGTCAGTTGAACCGTGGTGTCGAGTCCCGCGAAGGTCTGGAGGGCAAGCGTCCGCAGCTGAGCGACCTGCGTGAGTCGGGTGCCATCGAGCAGGATGCGGATATGGTGCTCTTCGTGCATCGTCCGGAGTACTATCATATCTATCAGGATGAGAACGGCCGAAATCTTCGCGGTATGGCGCAGATCATCATTGCCAAGCACCGTAAGGGCGCTACGGGTGACGTACTGCTTAATTTCCGCGGACAGTTCACCCGTTTCGAGAATCCTGAGGATACTCATCTAGGTCCGATGCCAGGCAATACGGGCGGTGAGATCGTAGGGTCGAAAATCAATGGTGGTGAGATGCCTCCATCAGATAGTGGTTATGATGCCGATCCCTTTGCCGGTCTTGCTTCGATTCCACCACCTGACATGGGGGATGGTTCTACACCATTCTAAGAAAAACAGAGGGCTGCGACATAATCATCGCAGCCCTTCGTCTTTATTTCGCATATTTCTCAATCAGCGCATCAGCTTGCGGATAACCCATCTCCTTGGCTTTCTGCAGATTGACAAGTCCTTCGCTCTTCTTGCCTTTCATACATTGCGATAGGCCTAAGAAGAGATAGCCGTCGCTGTTGTCAGGTTCGAGCGTCTTAATCTCGTTGGCCGTGTCGGCAGCCTGGTCATAGTATCCCACGCGCAGTTCCAACGAGGCTTTCTCTGCCAGATAGAACGTGTTATTGGGTTCCATCTTCACGGCCTGTGTGATATCGTTGAGGGCTTGTTGGAACAGACGGCCTTCAATCTCGGCCTGATGACGGATGTAGTAGAAGTTGGCATTCACATCGGCCGCCATCAGTTGCTCATATTCGTTCATGTCGTTCACGGCCTCACGGTATTTCTTGGCATCGAATTTCGCATTGGCACGTGCCCACAGATAAGGAGCCGCCTGTTTCAGATAAGGCTTGCTGAACATGTTCATCGCGCTGTCGAGTAAGGCAATCATGGCTGTCGTGTCTTTCAACTGTCCCTTGCACTGGGCAGCACAATACCATGTCTCGGCAGTCACCATGTTGGTCCTCGTCAGTTCGATAAAACGGTCATAGGCCTCCGTATAGTTTTTCAGCGAATAGAGGATATTGGCTTCCAACTCTCTGTAGGCGGGTACGGGGTTGATGTTCCAGGCCTCGCGCGCCTCACCAAGTGCCTTGTCGAGACTCCAGTTCTCATAAGGCTTGCCGGTCTGATAGATCGCCTTGTTATAGATTAAGCGGGCGTAGGTATAATGCTCATTGTCTTTGTTCGACGAGAGTTTGATGGACTGTTCCATATCCCGATCGGCTGCGGAATAGTCGCCATAGCTGCTGGCGAACTGTGCACGATAGGCATAGCCATCAGGGGCATTGGGGAACTTCTGGATAAAGTCGCTGATGAGTTGGGCATAATTGGCTGAGTCGGTGCTGGCACTGGCCATATACATCATCAGGTTGGCATCATCGAGCGACTCGGGCATCTCGGTACGGATCTGTGTGAGTTTTAAGGTCGGATCATTGAAACTCAGGCCAGTGACTTTCAGCGAGTCGGCAAACTGTGCACTGACAGCATAGCAGAGTGAGTCGGCTCCGGAAGCAGCCGGCTGGAGGATACCGATCACCTCGCCGTTATCGTTGAGCAGGGGTGCGCTGAGGGCTTGTTCGTTAGCCTGCATGGTGATGGTATAGTAGGCATAGTCTTTCTGGAAGGTCTCAGCCTTGCGCACTACACCATTCTTGAGACTCTTCGTCTCGAGATAGGGTAACAGCCAGACATGCTCTCCGCTCTGTGCGATGGCGGTGGCTACGGTGAGCGGACGTGTCTTACCTGCCACACGGAACTTCGCCACGTCGTACATGTCGTTGGCACCAATCATGTTGCTCACGTTCATCTCCTTGCCTGAGGCATCGATGATGACAGCCCGCGCAGCTCCCTTGAACGGGGTGAAACTGCTGATGGCCTCGCCGTTGGTGCCTGTGAAGAAGCCATTGCTGCTGGCTATCAGTGAACCGTTGGCATCAAAGGTCTTCAGGGTGAAGACAGATTTGCTGGCGTTCTTCACCCAGCTGGGCTGGGCGAAAGTGAACAGTGAACAGTGAAGGGTGAATAATATCAATAAAAACTTTTTCATAATCGTAATAATTGTTTTGCGTTTTGGATGGCCGCCTCCGTCACCTTACTGCCGCTGAGCATCTGTGCGATCTCCGTGATACGCTCATCGGGGGATAACAGTGCCATCCGACTGGTGGTGCCTTGTGGCGCTTCTTCTTTTTCCACCTTATAGTGTGCAGCGCCTAAGGCCGCAATCTGCGGGAGGTGGGTGATGCTGATTACCTGGCGCTCGTGGCTGCCCATCTCATACATGATCTCGGCCATCTTCTCGGCAATCTTGCCGCTGACACCCGTATCGATCTCGTCGAAGATGATGGTGGGCAACTTCACGGCTCCGCTGATCATGGCCTTCAAGGCAAGCATCACACGGGCAATCTCACCACCTGAAGCCACCTGCGACACAGGCTGGAGTGGGGTGGAGGTGTTGGCGGAGAAGAGATAGGCCACTTTGTCCTGACCATTTGCCGTCATGTTCTCCTGACTGATGCTGATTTGGAAGCGGATATTGGGCATACCTAAGGGTACGAGTCGCTGTTGCATTTCCGCCTCGATCTTCTTGGCGGCTTTGGTGCGTAGCATCGTGAGCGCATCGGCTTGTTGCTGACACTGGGCCTTCAACTGGTCCAAGTGTCGCTGTTGCTCCTCAAAGGTCTCGTCGCTGTTATCGATATGATCTAACTGCAGTTTCAGCGAATCCCTCAGGGCGATGAGTGCTTCCGTATCTTCTACATGGTATTTCTTCTGCAGGTCGTAGAGACGGTCGAGCCGCTCGTTGATATGATCGAGCTCGGCGGGATCGAAGTCGACGCTTTCCATCAGTGAGCCCACTTCTTGGGCGATGTCTTTCAGTTCGATATAGGTGCTGTCCATACGGGAGGACAGTTCCTCAGCCTCGGGAAAGACGTGGCTGATGCCTTTCATGGCATTCATGGCACTACGCAGCGACTCTACAATACCTGTTTGGTCGGCCTGCAAGGCGTTGTCGGCGGTGTAGAGCGCACTTTTTATATCCTCAGCGTGTGTCATTGTATCGCTTTTCTGCTCCAGTTCCTCCTGTTCGCCAGCCAGCAGATTGGCACAATCGAGTTCCTGATATTGGAATTGAAGAAAGTCCACATTCTGACGGTTGCGCTCAAGTTCTTCTTTCAGGGCTTGCAGCGCATTGGCGGCCTGATGGTAGGCACTGTAAATTTCCTTGTATGCCGTCAGTTCCTTTTCGTCATCGGCAATGATGTCGAGCACGCTCAGCTGGAAATCCTGTTTGTTGAGCAACAGGTTCTGGTGCTGCGAGTGTACGTCGACGAGGCGTTCGCCCAATTCCTTGAGCATCGACAGCTGCACGGGTGTATCGTTGATGAAGGCCCGGCTTTTTCCGGCTGATGTCAGCTCCCTGCGGATGATGCAGTCGTTGGCATCGTATTCGATATCATTGTCTGTGAAGAATGTCTCCATCTGGTAGCGCGACAGGTCGAAATGGGCCTCGATTACACATTTGTCTGCCCCTTGTTTCAGGGTCTTGAGGTCAGCCCGCTGTCCTAATAGCAGTCCGATGGCACCGAGTATGATGCTCTTTCCGGCACCAGTCTCACCGGTGATGACAGAGAATCCTGGATACAGGTCGATATCCAGGATGTCAATGAGTGCGAAGTTCTTGATATAGAGATGCTTCAGCATAGTGTTCAATTGTTTATTTTCTCCCACGAGGGGTTCTGCGAGGCGTTAATCCCACTCAGCAGGTCATATACGGCCTGCTTCTCCTTCTGGGTGCCCTTGCCCTTGTATATGTTCACCAACTCGTCTTTCTTGTAGTCGGTCCATATCTGTGGCAACAGACTCAGCGGCTTGTTGTCGTGGGCTTTCTTAAGTTGCTCCTCAAGGGCGGTGGATATCTCCGTTCGTCCACGCTCCGCATTGTTCACCATCTCGTCGAGGCCCTTGCGGTAGTAGTCGTACTGCAATTGGCGGAAAGGCTTCATCTGTTCGTCGAGATAGTCGTTGATGATGGCAAAACGGTTGCGCGAGTCCTCAAATGACTTCCAGCCGGGATAGCCTAAGTCTTGTGCATTGTTCACGAGTTGCATGCAGCGTTGCAGCACGTCGGTACCCCCTAAGGGCGAGAAGCTGTCGAGATCGAGGCCGATGATGAGGTAGGCATAGTAGGCAGCGAGGGCTGTCAACTGGTTGTCGACGGTCTCATCGTTATAGTTCAGTTGGTCGAACTGAGCATACTCGAAGTGGAAATTGGCGTCCCTATTATTATATAAGGTGGTGGTGTAGCTGGCGTTGAACACAGGACGGTTAGCCTGAATCAGCGCCGTACACTCAAACTTGTTCTCCTCGCGGGTGTATTTCGATACGGTGATGTTCAGATTACACTGGATACGCTCGTTCTCCTGGAACTGCAAGTCCGTCCACTGGCGCTCGTTGATAAACTGCTCCAAGGTCTGTTGCAGGTTGTCGAACACACTATTATCAGTACCTTGTATCTGACTATGGTTCACCGTCACCTTCACTTGCAGCTCTTGCGCGAAGCTAGTGGAAAGTGAAAAGAGAATAGTGAATAGTATTGCCAGGATTCTGAACATAGCCTAAAACTTCGCTTCTGCCAGACGGATGCGCGTCAGTACCTGCTTGGTATTGTAGGTGAAGTCGCCTTGCAGTATCCAACCGTAGTAGCCAGGATCGCGTTTGAGCGCCTCGATGACCGGCATGCCCTTGTATTTCCCGAAGTTGAACACCTCGATCATCTTAGGCTCGCCTTTCTCGTCGAGCACCGGTTTGCCGTCGGCATCTTTCACCTCGCTCCAGACGATACGGCCGGCGAAGTCCACGTTCTTGTTCATCTTCGAGAAGTCGGCCAGCGCCTGCATGTTGTTTTCTAAGACTTTCTCGGGATCCTCGTTAGCACCGGGGGCGTATTTGTCCAGCTGTCCCATCAGCACACGATAGGTGGCTTCGGTATCCTGGTCGGCACGGTGGGCCTCGAAGTCCTCCTCCATTTTCCGTCCGCAATAGAACTTATAGGCAGAGGCCAGATTGCGACGCTCCATCTTCCTGAAGATCGAACAGGCATCGATGAGTTTGCATTTTGAGAAGTCGAAGTCGATGCCTGCACGCAGGAACTCTTCGGCCAGCAGGGGAATATCGAAATTGTTCGAGTTGAAGCCTGCGAAGTCGCTGCCAACAAACTGGTCACTCAGTCGCTGAGCCAATTGTTTGAAGGTAGGTTTGTCCTTGACGTCTTCGTCTGAGATGCCCGTCAGTTGAGTGATAATAGGCTCGATATGCTTCTCAGGGTTGATCAGCTCATTGCCACGCTCTTCCTTGCCGTCGGGATATACTTTAATATAGGATATCTGTATGATACGGTCTTTTACCAGATCGAGTCCGGTGGTCTCCAAGTCAAAAATGACCAGTGGCTTTGTTAAATTCAGTTTCATAATTAATCATTAATCAGCATTGGCATCATCAGCATCAGCACATCCTGGTTCTCAGGCTGCTCAGAGGGCCTGTC
>LXOW01266360.1_pt1 | contig 13142 bp, 9 predicted proteins | sample 1368591 | NCBI WGS metagenome assembly LXOW01 (sample SAMN04884650, study PRJNA319009) | bovine gut metagenome | isolation source: Cow rumen | host: Bos taurus | place: Italy: Legnaro (PD) | collected 2014-07-09
GGCGATGGCGTATGGCGCGTGGTCGGGCCAACGCATGTGCACGACTGGGAGGTTGGCCCTTGGCGCAACTTCACGAATGCCACGGAGTTGATACAGGGCGCGATCGATGCGGCGTTCCGTGCAGGTGGCGGAACGGTGCGCCTCTCAAAAGGATCCTATCCGATAAGGGGGATCCGTCTGCGGAGCCGGATCACACTGCACCTCGAATCCGGCGCCGCGCTGCTCGCCAGCCGCGATTCCGCCGATTTCCGCACGCTCCAGCGGGATACGGTGGAGCCGATTGACGTTGCGGCGGAGGCCGCGAAGAATGCATCCTGGCGGTCGCCGAAGAAGTCGTTCATCCGCGATGCGCTGGCGCCCTGGAACGATGCCATCATCCGCATACACAATGCGCGCGATGTTGCGATCGTCGGCGAACCGGGTTCGGTGATAGACGGGGCGAACGGCTACAACCCAGACGGCGAGGAACGGTATCGTGGCGTGCACGGCGTTACCGCGTTCGATTCCACCAACATCGTCTATCGTGGGTTCACCATACGCCACACCGGCAACTGGGCGCTTCGCCACCAGAGGTGCGCCAACATAACCTGTTCCCATGTCACCATGCTGGCCGGGCACGACGGTTTCCACATCCGCGAATGCTCGGACGCGCTTGTGGAGGACTGCTTCATACACACGGGCGACGATTCCATCGCCGGCTATGCGAACCGGAACGTCACCGTACGCCGTTGCGATCTCTCGAGCGCATGCAGCACGTTCCGCTTCGGGGGCAGGGACATCCTCATCGAGGACGTCTATGCGCATGGCCCGTGCGAGTACGTGTTCAGGGGCTCGCTTTCGCCGCAGCCGAAGCGTGACGGGCTGTGGGATCCTGCGACGGTTGCCGGCCGGCATTCGATGTCGGCATTCTTCCGGTACTTTTGCGATGTTACATCGCCGGTCGTCGACCAGCCGGGGAACATCGTCGTGCGCAACTGCCGGGTGGAGAACACCGCGCGCCTCTTCAAGTATAACTTTGGCGCCGAAACATGGCAGAAGGGGCGGCCGCTTGCCGACATCCGGTTCGAACGGGTGAGGGCGACGGGGATTGAACTCCCGATCGCGCTCAACGGCGGAACCGGTCCGGAATGCACGTTGCCACTCGACTTCTCCATGACCGACTGCTCCATCGGCTTCACGGAGACTCAGCCGGAGGTGATCTCCGCCGTCAAGGTGCGCACCCTCTCGGTCACCAACGTTGTCATCAACGGGGCGTCCGCGCCGCTTGTGCGATATTGGGGGGATCGTCCTAAAGTGTCGGCACGGAATGTGACGGGGGCGGAAACGACCGCTGTTGAAGGAATGGGCAGGTACAGATGCGTAAGATAATGTTTTTCCTGCTGTTGTGCGCAGTCATTTCGGGGTTGCGTGGTGCCAATGCGGAACTTGAAGGTCTGCGCTGCGACACGGGAACGGTTTCGCGGGCCACGGGATTCTTCCGCATAGAACAGGGCGAGAAGGGCGTATGGCGATTTGTCACGCCGGGCGGCCATGGTTTTTTCCTCGCCGCGAACAACGGCCCCTCGCGGATGGCGGGCGATGCCTGCCCTGCGCTCGGATATTCGCCCTACACCCGTACGCTTGAGGCGAAATACGGCAAGGATCGCGCCCGGTGGGCAAAAGANNAAGGTCTGCGCAAAGGAGCGGGATAATCCCTGGATCGTGGGTTGGTACACCGATAACGAGATCACTTGGCGTGGAGCGGTGAAGCAGGACGCCAACGGAATGTCTGACGACGCCCATGCCGGAACGGGGATCTATGATGCCGTTGTGAAGCTTCCCGCAGGGCATTCGGGGCGCAAGGCTCTCGAGGATTTTCTCGCGGCGCGAGGGCTCTCCGTCACGAACAGGGTTGACGTGCGCGTGAAACAGGACTTCCTGCGCCTCGTCGCTTCGGCGTACTACCGCATAACCACTTCCGCGATCCGCGAGGCGGCGCCGAACCATCTTGTGCTCGGCTGCCGGTTTGCCGGCTTCCGCTCGACGCCGGACATCGCCTGGGAGGAGGGCGGAAAGTGGAACGACGCGATGAGCGTGAACTCGTATCCGCCTGCGGATCTGACGAATCAGGTGGTGCTGGCCGGCTTCACCGGCGACAAAAGGCCGATAGCCGCGAAGCTTCGCGAAGTGTACCGCATGGCGAAGAAGCCTCTGATCGTGACCGAGTGGGCTTATCCCGCACGCGATACGGAGTGCCCCTGCAAGAAAGGTGCCGGACAGCGCGTCCCGACGCAGAAGGAGCGAGCCGCGGCAAGCGCCTTGTTCGCGAAGACGATGCTGTCCGAGCCGGAGGTCATCGGTTACATACACTTCCGCTGGGTGGACCAGCCGCCGCTTGGACGCTGGAAGAAGACAGGCGGAGAGGACTGCAACTATGGTCTCGTGAACCTGCGCGATGAACCGTATGAACGGCTGACCAGCGCCTTTAAGGAGGTGCAGGGCAACTTGTATTTCCTCCGTTCGCGCATCGCAACGGGGCGCCCGCCTGTAAGCCCGGTGACAGCAATTCCCTATCCACGTTTCAAGGCCTACAGCAAGGCCAGAGGCGGTTGCTGGTGGAAACCGCGCCACGAATCGAAACTGGCGGAGATCGCGAAGATGGGCGGCTCGTGCGACCTTGTCCTGCTGGGCGATTCAATCACCCACTATTGGGAGGAGAAACCGTATGCGGCAGCGAGTTGGGCCTCGCTTACCAACCGCTTCAAGTCGCTCAATCTCGGTTTCGCGGGCGACCGGACGGAGAATGTGCTCTGGCGCATCGACAATGGCGAGCTGGACGGCTACAGCGCCAAGGCCATCGTCCTGATGATCGGAACGAACAATTCAACGCGAGACTCCACATATCCCTGGGAGACGGCGCTTGGGGTGAAGGCCATCCTCGCCCGTATCCGCGAGCGCCAGCCGCAGGCGAAGATCATCCTCACGGCAATCTTCCCGCGCGGACGCGGCGTCGATGACAAGGGTCATGCAGAAGCTCGCGCACGCAATGATCGGACGAATGAGATACTCAAGACGTTCGCTGACGGCGAAAAGGTCGTTTGGCTCGACATCTCCGACAGGCTCGCAGACCCGGAGACGAAGTGGACGACACCGGCGATGTTCCCGGATCGCATTCACCCGTCGGATGCGGCTTATCGCATTTGGCTTTCCGCCCTTGCGGAAGCGGTTGACTGCGCCTTCGCCGCCAAAACGGAGCGACAGGGGCCTGTCGCCCCGGATGAAAAGAGGGATCTCCGGAAAGATCCCGGAGGCTACAGGGTCAGACACGTCGAACGGGGTTCCACTCAACGTATCGCAAGGGTGTCGCAAAGACATCCATCAAAACGAAAATCAAATGAATCCACAAAATCAGGGAGGTTGACAAGATGAGAATCTGTATCGTTTCCATCACCGTGCTTTTTAGCGTGCCGATGGTGGCGGCATCGTATGCAGTCGCCGCAACGACTGTGACCAATGATGTAATCTTCACAAATCCTGCGCGGTCGATTCACTGGAAGACTGTCTGTTCCGGAAATCTTGAAATACCTGTTCCGAACTGGCCTGACGGGGCATCTTCGGCAACGCTTTCTGTTTCCGGAAATGATTTTGCGGCGAAGACATTCACCATATCCTCGCCGGAGGATTCATTCCGCCTGACTCTTGCATTGCCGGATACGGAAAAGACTGAAACGATGCTCACGTTCACGCTCACATACGCCACGGAGACGGGAGAGATACTTGCGGGTGAACCGCATTCCGCCACGCTTGGATTCGTCCGAGGCGTCGGAAACGGCGCAACGGTCAAGTGCGTGCCTGGCGGAGAGGGTGCACGGGAATGGTTCCGCATCAGGAGCCGTAAGGCGATCATTCCCATCACGGAGGACGTGGAGGCGCTTTCGCTGGATGGAGTCGACACCACGCTTCCGCAGGCACCCGGATGGTATCGGTGGGGTGGACTTTCGCGGGGCAGTCACAGCCTGAATGCCGTCACAAACGGCGTGGCGTTCGGCGGGACGTATCTGCGCGTCGGCGACTATTTTGTGTTAATCGTCAAATAAAGGAGGCAGCATATGCATAAATTGGTTGGAATCACAATGGCGGCGTTCATCGTGCCGTTTTCGGTTGAGGCCGTCAAGTTCGAAAGCGTTCTGGTTCGTCAGCAATGGCCGTGGAACGCAAAGGTCAACATCGACTACGTTCTTACCGAGGCGGACGGCAAAATGTGGGATGTGTCCGTTGCGTTTCGCGCCGGCGGCGAAACGCTGGATGTTCCCTCTGCCTCGTTGAGCGGCGACCGCTACAGCGTCTCCGCCGGACAGCGTCGGATAGTCTGGGATCCTTTGTTGACTTCGTACACGAACCGTAGCGTCCTGGCGGATCTTGAAATCACGCTTTCCGCGGAAAGCGTGGATGAAAAACGCTACCTCATCATTGACATGACGGAAGGAGCCGTCAATGGAAAGGCCGCCGCCATATGGCCCGTGTCCTATACGAATGAGGTCGTGGATGCCGACGGCGATGGCAAATGGGACCGGGAGTTCAAGACGACCAAGATGGTGTTCCGCCGCATTGAAGCGGGTACGTTCACCATGGGCATTCCGGCGACGGAATACGGTACGTATGAAAAGGCTCCTGTGCCGGAGCGTCAACATCAGGTGGTGATTTCAAGACCGTTCTACATGGGCGTATTCCCTTTGACCGCAAAGCAGTTTCGTCAGGTGCGAGCCTACTGGGGAAATACAACTTATGGAAAATCGGAGGAGACAAGTGCGCGGCCGGCAAACGGTGGTGGCGTTACCTACAATGCCTTGCGCGGTTCTGTCGGCGACGGAATCAATTGGCCTACGACCATGCATGCCGTTCTCGACGATCCGTCAGTTGAAGTCTTTAACAATGCCAACGGATCGGCGGCGAACAACATGAGTTTCCTTGCCTGGTTCCGTCGTCATGTCCCTGGCCTTGTCGTAGATCTGCCTACTGAGGCACAGTGGGAGTACTGCTGCCGTGCAGGAACATCTCCGCACTCTTTCTACAATGGGGTGAATATAGACTCGTCCGAATATCAGGCGAGCGTAACACTTCCCGCTCCGGGGATAGAATCCATAGCACGTACGAAAAACAATTCTCAGGTGTACGATGCAGATACCGGGAAATGGTCAACTCCCGGAGCGGACGGAACTGAATATGGTCCATGCGACGTGGGATCATACGATCCGAACGATTGGGGTCTTTATGATATGCATGGCAATGTGAATGAATTGTGTCTTGACTGGTTCAACAATGCCACGTTGTCTGATGAGACGGATCCAAAAGGACCGTATGAAAGTCCTGAATCCACGGCACGCCGCGTTTATCGTGGCGGCGGATTCAGTAATTGGCCGTCAGACTCCCGTGCGGGTTTTCGAGGGGCATGTAATCCGGGTTTGGGCTATGCAAACTTCGGCTGCCGCCTTGCCATCCATCTTGACTGAATTAGCGAGAAGGATGTCTCGTGAAACTTTGGGTTCTATTTTCCCTGATGGCGTCTGCATGCATGGGCGCAGAGATTAGATCCATGACGCCCGTGCCGCAGTCCACCAACACGAACGGATGGTGGTGGGGGCGTCTCCGTCAGAAGGATGCAGCCGTTGCGGACGGCGGTTCGCGCATCGTGTTCCTTGGCGACTCGATCACGCATGGCTGGGAGGCTGAAGGGCGATTCTGGTGGAATAAATATTTCGCCGGCGAGCCGTACCNNATGTGTATAAGAGACAGGCCGTACCGTGCGCTCAACCTTGGCTTTGGCGGCGACCACACGGAGAATGTGCTGTGGCGAATCCGACACGGACAGCTGGACGGCTACGAGGCCCGGGCCATTGTCCTGCTCATTGGCGTCAACAATGCGTGGCACCGGGAGGAACATGAAGAGCCGCCGATCGATACGATCCTGGGAATCAAAGCCATTCTGAACGAGTTGCGCCGACGGCAGCCGAATGCCAGGATATTTCTGCATGCAATCTTCCCATTTGGAAAGACTGCTGACAATCCGGTGCGTCTGCGCTGCAAACGCGTCAACAAGGCCATTTCGCGTTTTGCGGACGGGCGGCATATCGTGTGGGTTGACATCTCCGACCGACTCACCTTGCCGAATGGGCAGATACCCCGTGAAGTCATGCCGGACTGCGTACATCCAGCCGGAGCCGGACGCGAGATATGGGCCGCCGCGCTCATCCCCTGCATCAACCGGGTTCTTGCCTCCGATGCCACGTCCGACCTGCCGTATCAGGCCACGCTTCCTTCTCGACTGGATGCGGACATGACACCTGCCGTCGCCTCCGTTGGACTTTCCTCCATTCCGCGTGTGGAGGAGGAGTGGTGGCTTAACCGGTTGAGAACAGACCGTCTTGCCGCGCTCAATGCTCCGTCAAACGGGTTCGATACCGTATGGGTCGGCGACACGTCCAAGCCGTGTGCGCGTGCGGGAGTGCATGATCTTGATCTTCGCTATGCCGGCGACGCTACCGAGAACGTGATATGGCGGATGGAGAACGGCCAGCTGGAAGGCTACCGCGCCAGGCGCTTTGTGGTGAAGGCCGGACATCACAATTCGCGCTTTGACTCTCGCTCCGACAAGGCGAAAGCCGTTGAAAGAATAGTTGAACTCATCAAATTGCGTCATAAGGAGTCGCTCGTGGAGGTTGAAAAATGAAACATGCCATATTGTTTGCGATTCTGTCCGCACTGTCCGCATGGGGAAATGCCCAGACGTCCGGGGTGAAAGGTGAGGAGGTCATCTGCGTTGACAGGACGGGTGAAGTGAAAGATATTGCGGAGGCGATGCGGCGCGTGGAGCGGTTGCGGAAAGCCGACGCACGACGTTCGGTGGCGGTGGAGGTTTCGTCCGGAGACTGGACCGTGCCGGAGGAGGTTCGCATCGGTAAAAGCCATGCCCGTTCAGACTGGGGTTGTCTCTCAATACGCCCCTGTTCTGGTGCGAAGGTGCGACTGTTTGGAGGACATGAAATCTCATCCTGGCAGCGCACGGCGTTCAACGGACGCGGCGACGTATGGAGTGCAGACGTTTCTGCGCTGAAGTTGAAGCGTCCGCTGCGCACTCTTTTCCTCGACGGCAAGCGTCTCGACAATGCCCGGCATCCCAATGCCGTGCCCGGCGACCGCCTTGGAGGATGGGCGCACGTTGCCGCCGACAGCGACAGGAAGGATTCTTTCCGTGTCGGAGAGGCGGACTGGCGTGGCTGGAAAATGCCGGAAGAAGGAGGCGTTCTTATAATTCCGCGCTACAACTGGTTCTCGTTCATGCCGCGCATCACCGGTGTGACGGCGACAAACCGCACTATCTCTCTGGCTTCGGAACTTTGGTACAAGCCGGCGGAAGGCGACCGCTATTTCGTGTGGGGTCATGCGGAGGATCTGGATGCGCCAGGCGAGTGGTACCATGACTTCCGTGCGGCGAAGCTTTATCTGATTCCTCCGGACGGATGCGATCCCAATGCCAATAGCATCCACGCTCCGGTATCCGGCAGTGTGTTCCGCTTCACCGGAGCCGCAAACGCTGAGGTGAAGGGCTTTGAGATTCTGGCAGCGGAGTCGGGCGTCACCGGCGAGAGCTGCGACGGAGTGGATGTTGTGTCCTGCCGGATTCATGATGTAGGGTCTTTCGGTGGTGATGGCGTGTCATTTGCGCGTTCGCGCCGTTGCCGCGTCATCGGCTGTGAGATCTGGAACATTGGTCGCAATGGCGTCATCCTTGGCGGCGGCACCCCGGATACACTTGATGAGTCTGGCAATGAGGTTTACGGATGTGAGATAAGGAATACCGGCGTTGTGAACCGCCACGGAAACGGAATCCAGTTGGATGGACAGGGCGGACGCGCAATCTGTAACCATGTCTCCGACACGCCGCGCTACGGTATATGTCCTCACGGCCGCATCCATCTCGTCGCCTCAAACCGCATTGAGCGCACGAATCTTGAGACCGAAGACTGTGGCGCGATCTACACGGGCGGATACTCTGCCGTCGGTACCCGCATCGTCGACAACTGGATTTCGGAGTCTGTTGGACGTGCGCGTCGTAATGGCAAGTGGACATCTCCGTGTTTCGCTCGCGGCATCCATCTTGATGAGGCAATTGGAAACGTCACGGTCACCGGGAACATTGTCGAGAACAGCTCGCAAGGTTCCATGTGTCTGCATTCGGCGCGTTTCGTAACGATCTCAAACAATCTTTTCATCTCCAATGCGCGTGAGGGCGGAAACTCGCCTCAGATAGATTTCCATGGATGGACGGATGCGACGAACAGCCTCTATCTCCGTTCTCGCCGCCCTGCGATTCTGAAGGGACGCGAACGTCTGGTCTCCGCCAATCCTGCATGGGCCGAGCGTTATCCTGCCGTCTCCCGCCATCCAGACGAACTCTTCGTCAACGGTCACATGATGCGTGACGTTAAAGTCACCGATAATGTATTCTATTATCCCGATCAGCCTTCGTCTCCGCTCATGTGGGCCGTAAATTTCGAGACCAACAGGAACAATAATGTCTTCATCCGGAACACGATTGCCGATACGCCTCCGGACCGTTCACAGTGGCCTGCCTTTCATGCGGGCGTCCCGGCATCGATCTCAGCCAGAATGAAAGGCCAGAAATGAAAACTACGATCCTCCTTGCCGTCTGTGCCTTTTTGGCAGCAGGCGGAGCCGCCGCGCGGAATGCCGTCGATCTTACGGAATGGAAGTTCAGGTATTGCGGAGGCTGCGATCCAGACACTCCCGTAAAGGAGCCCAAAGACTGTTTCAAGGCGGCGTATGACGATGCGCAGTGGCGTGTTGTTCAGGCTCCGCACGACTGGGGCGTGGAAGGGGTGTTCGACAGAAAATACGGCTGTTGGGTTGGCGGATTGCCGTGTTTCGGGGTGGGATGGTACCGTACCCGCTTCAAGACGACGGCGGCGATGGCCGCAGGCCGCGCCTCTTTGGAGTTTGACGGCGTGATGAGCGACTCGAAAGTGTATGTGAATGGTGCCTGTGTGGGTGGAAGGCCTTTTGGGTATGCATCGTTTTCATTCGACGTGACGGCGCTCCTTGCGCCGGAAGGGACGGAGAACGTCATTGCCGTGCGTGTCGACAATGCGCTTTGGGGTGCGCGTTGGTATCCGGGCGGCGGTCTCTACCGTCCCGTCCGGATCGTCACTACAGGGCGGACGCGCATCGCATGGAATGGCGTATGGGTTAAGCCGTCTGTGAAGCGTGGAGATACTGCACGTCACGCAAGATGTATCGGGGTTCTGGATGTGGAAGTCGCGTTGGATGGGGATGCGGAAGGTTGTGAGGTTCGCAAGCGCATTCTTGGCGAGAAGGGACTGTGCGTGGAATCTCCGCGCCTGTGGGATGTGACCGCCCCCAATCTCTATACTGCGCGTGTCGAAGTTGTCCGCGCGGGGCGGGTCATTGATGCGTGCGATACCGTCTTTGGCTTCCGGACTGCGGAGTTCCGCCCGAAGGAGGGATTCTTCCTGAACGGGCGGCACTTGAAGATCAACGGCGTATGCCTTCATCACGATCTTGGTCCGCTCGGTGCCGCCGTTGACCGTGGTTCAATACGCCGCCAGCTGCGCATAATGCGGGAGATGGGCGCCAATGCCGTCAGGACGAGCCACAACCCTCCGGCGCGGGAACTTCTTGAGGAATGTGACAGAATGGGGATTATGGTGCTGGATGAGATATTTGATGAATGGCGTTCTCCGAAAATGCTTATGGGATATTCGCGTTTCTTCGCCGACTGGTGGGAACGCGATCTTGTCGATTGGATCCGTCGCGACCGTAATCATCCTTGCGTCATCGCATGGAGCGTGGGAAACGAGGTGGAGGAACAGAAAACGCCGCATGCCGGACGGGAACTCGGCGCGCGTCTTGCCGCTGTAGCCCATCGCGAAGATCCCTTTCGGCCAGTGACGATGGGGTGTGATTCCACTGCGGTGTTCACAAACGGCATGATGGAGGCCATGGACATCTATGGCGCGAACTACCGCCCGGACTTCTACAAAGAACTCTTGGAGCGATTCCCCGGAAAGGGCGTTCTGGGGACGGAGACGGCATCAATGGTTTCATCGCGTGACACATATTTCTATCCGTTGCCTGATGGCTTCGAGAAACGTCCGCGTCCATTCCGCAAAGGATACCTAGACAGGCAGGTCAGTTCGTATGACATCTTTCCGCAGCGCCCGCACAACTATCATCCGGATGTGGAGTTCTTCCGTCAGGATACGCTTCCGCAGGTGTACGGCGAGTTCATCTGGACGGGCTTCGACTATCTTGGAGAACCGGCCCCACATCCATCGTCCCGCAGTTCATATTACGGTGCCGTCGACCTGTGCGGCTTCCCGAAAGACCGCTATTATGCATATCAGGCCCAATGGAGACCGGAACATGCGATGGTACACCTGCTCCCCCACTGGACATGGCATGGACGTGAAGGGCAGAGGACGCCGGTATGGGTCTACACGTCTGGCGACGAGGCGGAACTTTTCGTGAACGGGAAATCGTGTGGATTCCGGAAGAAGGACAAGGCCAATGGCGTCTATACGCTTGAGTGGAACGATGTGTCCTACGAGCCGGGGGAGATTCGTGTTGTCGCCTACAGGAATGGGCGGAAATGGGCAGAGGTATGCCGCCGTACCGCGGGTCGGGCGTTCGGGCTTCGGGTGACTGCGGAGCAAGGGGCGGCGGATGACGCATTTGTCTATTACAGGATTGCGCTGGTGGACTCGCAAGGCACGGTGGTACCGTGCGAGGATCGGGAACTCGTCCTCTCGGTTGAAGGCGACGGTGAGCTTGCCGGCGCATGCAACGGAGATGCGACGGACATGACCGCATTCCGTTCGCCGCGTCAACGCACGTTTCGTGGTCTCATGTTGGCTGTCGTCCGGCGCGTCCCCGGCAAGACGCATCGACTGTGCGTGGAGGGCGAAAGCCTTCCGCGTACACTCTGCCCCTCGCCTCATGCCGAGCGGTAGGGCGGCTTGTTTGAAGTTCTGGTGTATACCAGCGAACAAGACAAGTCTGCATATGGTGCAATTCGCGCCGCTATGGGAGAGTTTTCCATAGTCGTGAGTTTTCATGAAGATGATACAAATAGGTGTTAATTTCCATGACATACAGAAAGTGCAACGGTTCCGTTTCACGTCGTAAATTCCTGAAGGGGCTAGCCGCATCAGGAGCGACAATTGCGGTAGGCATTGCGTCCGCCGCCCGAATCCATGGCGTCGGCAAGGCATGGCGTGCAGGGACGCCCCGGGAGAGAGTCCAACGAACCGCGTGCGAAGATATACGTATCATATGGTGGCGAGATGAAGCACATGCCGCTCCCATATGGCACGTGGTCGCTTACGACTATGGTCTTCAAGCATCGGTGAGAAGGCAGAAATCTAAGATGAAAAGGATCGGGCATTTGTTGAAATAGAAGAAAGGCGTGTATCGTAAATGAGAACTACATGTGTAGCAACCCTATTCGTGATGCTTTTGGCTGCTGTTTGCGACGGTGCTTTGGGCTCGGGGGCGGCGAAGATGCCGGATGTCGAAAAGATCGAGCTGGATGGCGACTATGTCGGACATCTGCAGGACGTCTGCTGGGATGGCGGCACGAATCTCTGGTGGGCGCATACGCACCAGATCGTCCGCACGGATATGGAAGGGAGGATTCTTGCGAAGGTCGACGTAGAAGGGCACAACGCCGGTATAGAGGTTCGAGGCGGACATCTCTATGTCGCGGTCTGCCCGATGCAGAACAAGACGGCTGGTAAGACTACGCCAGAGTGCCATCCGCAGATCAACGTACACGACGCGGTTACGCTTCGGCTCCTTGAACGGCACATCCTTGACGGCGTGATCGACCGCACGGGGTCGCTCGCCATTCTTCCCGACGGCTCATTTGTCGTTGGCTGTCTGCGGCCTCAGGATATAACAAAGAGCCAGGTGCGTCTTCATCATCTCGACAGCAGCTACCGGCTCATCCGGTCGGTCGTCCTTGACAACGTGGAGGTAAAGCTCGGCATTGAGACGATAAAATACAAGGCGGGGGAGTTGTTCCTAAGCATGTACAAAGGCAAGGGACTGCTTGTCGTCATTGACGGCGCGACATTTGCCGAAAAAAGGCGTCAGGAGTATGACGGCACGACCGGTCTTGTGTTCGACGGTTCAAACGCATGGTGCGGGCGGACCCGCAGGAACGCGGATACGGGACGGTTTGAGTCGTCGCTGATTCGTCTTGCGCCTCCCAAAGGAGTCGAATGAAAGCAACGCTCAAAAAGTCCGGGTCGGGGTTATTCTTCCGCATTATCGCCGCTATCATCCTCGGCGTGGTACTCGGCCTCGCGCTCCCGGAAGTCGGAGTACGCGTCCTCAAGACGTTCAACGTGTTCTTCGCGCAGGTGCTGAAGTTCATGGTGCCGCTTCTGATCCTCGGCCTCGTCACGCCGGCGATTGCGGACGTGGGGCGGGGCGCGGGCAAGATGCTCGTCGTTGTTATGCTGGTCTCGTACTTTTCCACCGTTTCCGCGGCGTTCTTCGCCTACGGCGCGAGCGGTGTACTTCTCCCGCACTATGTCGCGCAGGGGGCGTTCGAGGCCGCCGGGAACGGCAAGGAGTTTGTTCCGTTCTTCACGCTGAAGATTCCGCCGCTGTGCGACGTGCTGACCGCTCTCGCGCTTTCTTTCATGACGGGGATCGGAATCGTCTACACACGTTCGGAATCCCTGAAGAGGGGCGCGTCGGATTTCGGCGCGATAGTCAAGATGACGATCATGCGCGTCATAATACCGGGGCTGCCAATCTACATCATGACGATGATAAGCGAGATGACGGCGTCCGGCAAGCTCTCGGCAATGGCAGGCGTTCTGTTCAAGGTAATAGGCACGGGCTGGGGGCTGACGATAGTGTTCCTCGTGATTCTTTACATCGCGGCTGGATTGGTCGCAGAGCGCAATCCGGGTCTGACCCCATTGGTGGAGTTCGAGTGGTGGAGTTAATAGATTCGGCGATGAAGGGCGAGGTTAGAATTGTGCCATGAAGAAGACTTCGCAGAGGTCGTTGCTGTTTCGGCAGAACGTGAACCGAACGGAGGAGGAAAATAT
>LXOW01373571.1_pt1 | contig 13139 bp, 16 predicted proteins | sample 1368591 | NCBI WGS metagenome assembly LXOW01 (sample SAMN04884650, study PRJNA319009) | bovine gut metagenome | isolation source: Cow rumen | host: Bos taurus | place: Italy: Legnaro (PD) | collected 2014-07-09
TTCCCATAAACTGCAAATTTAAGAAAAAAATAGTAACTTAGCAGAACTAAAACCTGAACTAGAATCCAAATCATGACTGATCATTCCGCTTGGCGTGTCATCGTCAGCAGCCGTTCCGGCGGCGGCAAGGCGCGCAAAGACTGGCCCCAGATCGAGAACCTTCTTAAATCCAGCCAGATAGATTACTTGGCTACCATGACGGACCATGCTTATCATGCCATTGAACTGGCCCGGGAAGCCGTGCGGGAAGGTTGGCGGAAATTGCTGGTGGTCGGCGGCGACGGCGCCATGCACGAGGTCATCAACGGCTTGTATTCCCAGGAAGAAGTGTCTCCATCCGAAGTGACCGTGGCGCTGATTCCTGTCGGGTCGGGCAACGACTGGGCCCGTTTCCACTGCATCCCCTCCGATTATGCCGCCGCGGTGCAGCTTGTGGCCGAAGCCGCTGCACATGTCCGGGTACAGGACATCGCCCGGGTGGATACCCGCATGGACGGTGAGGCGTATTGCCGTTACATGGTCAATGTCGGTGGTTTGGGTTTCGATTCGGAAGTGTGCCGGCGTTTCGACCTCGCCAAAGAACGGGGACATGCCGGCGACAAGCAGTATCTCAAGTCGTTGCTGTCTGGTTTCGTTTCCTATCGCTGCCTGCAGTTCCGCGTGTCGGTCGATGGTGAGGAATTCTTCCGGGGCCCTGCCTTCTCCGTGGCGCTGGGACTGGGCCGCTACTGCGGCGGCGGCATGATGCAGACGCCCGAAGCCATTCCCGACGATGGCTTGATCGACCTGACCGTGGTTCGCAAGCTCAGCAAATTGAAATTCCTCGCCAAGGTTCCCACATTGCTCAACGGGACGATCTTCCGGAACAAGGAAGTGATCCATACCCGGGGGCGGAGNNCATATCTCGGTGATACCGAATGGAATACAGGTGATTTCGAATATTTATTCCACCGACTCGATGTAGAGCCAGAATACGAGGGGGGAATACTCCGGAATGGAGGGATTTTTGCCGTCCTCGCCATAGCCCAGCTCGGAGTTGAACAGGGTGACGGCTTTTTCGCCGCTGTTCATCTTCAGGATGGCCTGTCCGAATCCTTCCACGACGCTGTTGTTGCTGTTGAACTGGGTTTCGTCAGACTTATAGTAAGTCATTTCCAGGGCATTGTAGGAACCGCTGCTCGACCAGATACGATAGAACTTGGCCGTGTCTTCGATGTTGGTGTCGAACACCTGTCCGTTCATCAGGCGGCCGATGTAGCGGACGTTGATGGTGGCGCCTTCGGTGATGGTGTCGGAGTCGGCCGTATGCTCTTCCAGTTTCTTGAAATAGAGGTGGTCGGCGATCGTAGCTTCACTGTCGTAGTGGGTGCGGAACCATTTGCGCATCTCTTTCTCCTGGTAGTCGATGATGTCGTAGAGGACGGTGTCGATGGCGATCTCGAAGATATAGTTGTTGGCCTCTTCCAAGGAGGAGAAGGCGTCGTACAGGGTATATTCGTGGTCGGAGGCTGATTTCGGCAGGGCGATGGTCGCGCTGCCACCACTGCGCATGGTCCGGAACACTTCTTCCAGCGCGTCGGGGATATAACCCTGGGTCAGGCGCCAGGTGTTGCCCGCATAGTTCGAGGAGGCTTTGTATTCGCCCAGTTGCTCAGCAATCTCCCGGACGTCGCTCTCGACGATGGTGCCGTCGAGCATCCGCTTCGTGTAGTGAACGCGGATGTAGGCGCTGTCTCCGATGGACACGCCGTCACCTTTGTCCATCTCCAGGACATAGGCGCCGCCGTTGCCGAAGGGCTTAATGTCAGGATGGTTGACGCGCATCCAAGCCTTCATGACGTGGTCGTAGGAGATATCACTGTCCTCTTCAGGGTTGACGGCGCAGGAAATGGCCAGGGAGGCCATCAGCAGGAGGGAGACAAACAGGGTTTTGTAGCGTTTCATACGTTAGTCATTCTTTTTGATCGCCGTGACGAGCACGTCGAACATCAGGGCCGTGTTTTTGGGCACCAGTCCGACGGACTGCTTGCCATAGCCGAACTGGGCAGGGAACAGGATCAGGGATTCCTGGCCCAGGCGGGCACCGATCAGGCCGCGGTCCAACCCGGTGATCAGGTCGCCCTTTCCGACGCGTACCGTGATGCTGTCAACGGTAAACTGGCTTTCCGGGCCGCTCTGCCCAAAGGTATAGCCGATCAGGCAGAGGCTGGCCGAATCGCCGGACTCGATCGCGGTCGTAACGGGCAGGTTGTTGGCCAGCACCACGCGGACCACGCCTTCGTAGCGGACGATCTCCTTGTCGGAAAATTCCCGCTGAATGTATTTGTCAATGTATTCGTTCTGGTTGATGTTGGCTTCGCGCACCTCGCTTTCGCAGGAAAGGGCGAGCGTCAGGGCAGCGGCCAGGCAAAGGCAGAGACGGAACATCAACTTCATTCGGATCAGTTCGGATAATCCGCAAAATTATACAAAAGATGTGCCTTATAAAAATTTTTCTTCCTTTGCCCAACTGGCCAGGGATGCTTCGAAGTAGGCGGGAACCGCCTCCAGGGGCATGTAGAGCCGTCCACCCGCGGCGTTGCGGTGGCCGCCGCCGTTGAAATANNAGGAGCATGTAGGCCGTCCTGTATGCCGGCAGCACCTTCATTTTGTCTTTGATCAGGTGACCCATCAGTCGCGTGCGGGAGACGCTGTAACAACTCAGCACTTTCTCCTGGAGGCCGTCTTTGTCCACGCCCCGGGCGATGAGCTTAGAGGCCATCTCGAACGTACTGGGCAGCACGGAGTTCGAGAAGTTGTTGGTGTCGGTCATCATGCCCACGTAGAGCGATTCGGCACAGCGCGCCCCGATCCGGCCGGTGTCACCGTCGATGTCCGGCATGGCCAGCAGGATCCAGAACAGCAGCTCGCAGGTCGAGGAGACGTTGACGGTGGAGATCGCCAGGTCGAAACGGTCCAGTTCAGCCGGGATGTGGTGATCGATCAGGACTTTCTTCCCCGGTGCGTGCAGGATATCTTCTTCCAGGTATTCGGTACGAGCCAGGCGGTTGAGGTCGAGGCAGATGACAACGTCTGCACCGGCTACGAGGCGGCGGGCGCCGTCCAGGTCGTGCTCGCAGATCAGCATCCGGTCCTGCGGGTCGTCCGGCTCAAGGAAGGCCATGTTGTCGGGATAGGGGCTGGGCAGAATGATGCGGGGATGCATTCCCCGTCCCTTCAGGTAGTGATAGGCCGCCGTGACGCTTCCCAAAGCGTCGCCGTCGGGATTGAAGTGTCCGACCAACGCCACTTTGTCGGCTTTCTGGAGCAGGGACTCGAGGGAAGAGATGTCGATCTGCATGGGAATCGCGCAAGTTTCTTGCTGCAAATTTAAAAATATATTGTAGTCTTGAGATTTATTTTTTACTTTTGTAAGTCCAATCAATTTTGGCGTACTAGGCAGACAATATTAAAAATTAACCGATATGAGAAAACTTTTGACCTATTTCATTCTCCCTCTCTGCATCATCGCACTGGCGTTCCTGCTTTACCGGAGCATCAGCGAGCCTGTCAAATTCAACAAGGAACGCGACCAGCGCCTGAGCGTAGGCATTGAGCGGCTGAAAGACATCCGTACGTTGCAGGTTACTTTCAAGGATACCTACGGCCACTATGCACCCGTGATGGATTCCCTGATCGACTTCTATAACAACGGCAAGATCACCATCATGCAACAGATCGGTTCGGAAGACGACTCCGTGGCCGTGCTGCACACCGAAGCCGTGAAGAAGACCTTCCGCAACCTCAAGGGCGAGCAGATGATGCAGAAGCTCTATGAACTCTACCAGAATGGCGACGAGCACCTCATCATCCGTATCCCGCAGCTGACCGCCGTGAAAGACACCCTCTTCCGCAACCGTCCGGATTTCAAGGTCAACGAACTTCGCTACATCCCCTTCTCCGAAGGCGACACCGTGATCATGCGGAGCATCATCAAGCAGGTGTCCGGCGTGGACGTGCCGCTTTTCGAGGCCCAGATGCCGTATTGGTCGATCCTCAAGGGCATGGACCATCAGCAGATCGTCAACCTCGTGGCTGAGCGTGAGGACACGGGTCGTTACCCGGGCCTGATGGTCGGTTCCATCGATAACGCCAACAACAACGCTGGTAACTGGGAGTAGTGCTGAAGTATACCCTCATACCCGAAGGGTACTTCTCGGAAGAAACGGCGGCCAGCCAACTTGCCCAGGTTGTCATCCTCGAGAAGTCCACACCGGTAAAAAGTTTGGAACTGCCTTGTTACAAGGCAGTTCTTGTTTATGCCGGTGACGATGCGGCGGCACGTCGTATCGCTGACATGCTGTTGGCCGCATCGGCCCTGGACCGTTACAATAAAGTGGTGGTGCACCTGGGCGAAGATGCCGTCGATATCGTGCTGGCGGCGGGTGACAAGTTGCTGCTGTGCAATTCGTTCCCGGCCCGGGACGAAGTGACGGCCCAGTACTATCTCTTCGCGGCGCTCAAGCAGTTCCAGATCAACCCCGAGCTGACGCGCGTCCACTTCTACGGGGAGGTGGGCGAAGGCATCATGGGCGACCTTTTCCGCCACTTCGCCAGCGTGGAGGTTTTATGAGAATCATCGGCGGCTCCTTGCGCGGGAAGGCCATCCTTCCGCCAGCCGGCTACAAGGCCCGGCCAACGACTGATTTCGCCAAGGAGGGCCTCTTCAATACTTTGAACAACGAATTCTGGTTCGAAGACCTGGCCGTGCTCGACCTCTTCGGCGGCACGGGCAGCATCGCCTTCGAGTTCGCGTCCCGCGGGGCGGGGGAGGTTATCTCCGTGGAGATGAACCCGGCCCACGTGGCCTTCATCAAGAAGACCGCAGCATCCCTGGGCATTGACAAAGTCGTCAAGGTGCTGCACCAGAATGTTTTTGATTTCCTCGACATCTGCACAAAGCGTTTCGACATCGTCTTCGCCGATCCGCCTTATGCCATCGAAGGACTTGACACGATCCCCGACCGCGTCCTGGAAAAAGGGCTGGTGAACGAGGGCGGCTACCTGATTTTGGAGCACCCCGCCGAATACGACTTTGCCGCACATCCCTCCTTTGTCAAGGAGCGGAAGTACGGCAATGTCCATTTCAGTTATTTCAGGCCGGCCTAGTTCCAGGGATCTTCGCTGGCCGGCGTCCGGATATCACTCAGGCAGAGGATGTCGTTGAGGAACCACTGTCCCGTGCTTCCTTTTTTGCGCAGTTTGATGTGGCGCGGGTTGTCTGCGCCGCCCGAAGTCACCATCAGCGAGCACCACTCATGGCCGGAGCCGTCGGTCGTGAAAGAGTACTGGTTGCTGTCGACCGTGATCTTGTAGGGCTTGCTGGGCGTGTAGTTGTTCTGGGGCGTGGCGCCGTGGAAATAGGAAAGCGGGATATAGTTCTTTCCCTGAAGCCGCTCGCGGATGAACTGCGCCTGATAGCCGGATACCGGTTCGGGTCCTTTCAGGTAGTTGAGCATCTCGATGCAGTCGCGGGAACTTTCACCGTAACGTGTGAGCGCGGCGACGGTCAGGGCTGCCACGGCGTAGGGGTCGGTCATTTCGGCCGCTCCGGGGAGTTGCAGCAGGTCATCCAGATTCTTGGGCAGGCTATTGTAGGTGTAGGTTCGGCTGGGCTTGCCGCTCAGGCTGAATCCGTTTCCGGTTCCGCCCGTCAAGCCGCACCCGCTCACCAGCAGGATCATCGTCAGCGACGGGATGAGAAGAAGAAGTTTTTTCATAGAAGCATGCTTTGATCGTTCTTCAAAGATACACATTTTTTGTAAATTTGAAGGATCAAAGTGACGGTTCTTATGCTATCCTGGAAAAAATTAATGGGCGTACTGCTGCTCGGCCTGGCTCTCTGCCTTTCTGTACAGGCTCGGAACAACAGCCGTTACGTGAATCTCTTCATGGGTACGGCGGGAGACCACGGGCAGGTGAGTCCGGCGGCGCAACTCCCCCTGGGACTGGCCTCCGTCTGCCCGGACAGCCGCGTCCCTTCGCACGTGGGCTATGATGATGCGGTGCCGGAGATTTCCGGCATTTCGGTGACGCGGGTCAGCGGCGTGGGCGGCAATGGGGGCGGCGGCAACCTCCGGATTTTTCCCGCGCCGAAAGACGCCGTGGTATCCCTGGTCAAGGGCTCTGAAACGGCAGTCCCCGGGTACTACGCGGCCCGTTTGGACAATGGGGTGAAAGTGCGCCTGACCGCCACCAGCCACTGTGCGCTGGAACAATATCGCTTCCCCCGGAAGGCCCCTTCCACCTTCTACGTGGACTTCAATTCAGCCATCGATCCCCGGCGCAGCCAATGTGCCTATACGATATTGGACGACCAGAACATTGCGGGCTGGGTCGTCTCTTCCACCGTCTGCAACGCAGGCGCCTACAAGTTGTATTTCCACTTGCATACCAACGTTCCCTTCACCGTGGCGGACCGGGATTCCCTGAGCGCGCAGCTGCAGTTTCCGACAGGGACGCGGAAGGTGGAAGTGCGCATTGGCCTGTCTTCCCTCAGTGAAGCTTCTGCCGCAGCAGAACTGGATGCCATTGCCGGACGCAGTTTCCGAAAGCATCGCGCCGCTGCCGCGAAAGCCTGGGCTTCTGTTTTGAACAAGGTGGAAGTGAAGGGCAGCACGGCTGAACAGCGCACGCTGTTTTATACCGGCCTGTACCGGGTGTACCTGAGCCCCTTCCACGCCACTTTCGGCGGGAAATATCGCGGTACTGACAGCATCGTGCGTGAAGCCGGGGACTGGACCTTTTACAGTGGTTGGAGTCTTTGGGATACATACCGGGCCAAATTCCCGCTGATCGCCCTGCTGGATCCCGATGTCACGGCGGATTTCTGCCGCTCCCTGGTCAGCCTCTACCAGACCGGCAAGCGGAACTGGGCCACCTTGCAGGAGCCCGTTCCCACGGTTCGCACGGAGCACGCCCAGATTACTCTGCTGGATGCCTGGGTGAAGGGTATCCGGGATTTCGACCTGGCCGCCGCCTTCCCTTATATGGAGGCTGAGGCAGATGCGGGCCGCCCTGCCGGTGCCAAAAACGGCCTGACACGCAACTCACCGGACCAGAAGATGGAGACCGTCTACGACCTGTGGGCCATGGGACAGATCGCCCGGATCATTGGCAACGACGAGGCTTCCGCCCGGTACCTGGCGGAATCCGAAACCCTCTTCGCGAGAACCTGGCAGGAAGAATTCATGACCATCACCCCGGCGTTCGCACAAATGAAGGGCAATGGCCTGTACCAGGGTACGCGCTGGCAATACCGCTGGGCCGTGCCGGTCTATGCCGACCGGATGATCGCGTGGGTGGGCAAGGAGCAGCTGGCCGATGAGTTGAGCGAATTCTTCCGCCAGCATCTCTTCAACCAGGGCAACGAGCCGGACATCCAGACGCCGTTCATGTTCAACCTCTTCGGCCATCCGGAGCGCACCGACGCGCTGGTTCACGCCCTGCTGACCGACGATACCATGATCCATCGCTACGGCGGCAACGCGGAGTATCCGGAGCCCTTCGTGGGCCGTGCTTTCCGCAACCGGCCGGACGGCTATGCGCCGGAAATGGACGAGGATGACGGAACCATGAGCGCCTGGTACCTGTTCGCCCAGTTGGGATTCTATCCTGTCTGCCTGGGAACCGACCGGTACGAACTGTTCACGCCGCTGTTTGACCGGGCGGTGCTGCATCTGCCCGGCCATGACCTCAGGCTGGTCCGTCGCTGCGCGCCTGCCTCCGCCCAGGCCATCTCCGTCGATGGTGTCCGGCTTCCCGGCTTTACCATCACCCATGCTCAACTCACTTCTGCCCGGGAAATTGTCTGGTTGCCCTGACGGCCGGATGAAATTCTTTGTTTTTTGGCGCTGAATTACTATTTTTGCGCCCGCAAACAGGTGTTCGATGCCGTGACCGCGGCGGAGAAAGAATAGGGAATCCGGTGGGAATCCGGAGCAGTACCCGCTGCTGTATGTTCCGATCTGTTGCTTCAAGCCCTCTTGCAGTCACTGGCCGGCGGCCGGGAAGACGCTTGGAGCGGGACGAGTCAGAAGACCTGCCTGTTTGTATGATTAACGGAGATCCCGGGCAGTGGGCTCTGTAATTGGAATGATATATTTGTCCCGATATGTTTAAAAGCTTTACTGGTTTTCATCTGGTGGAATCCATCTATCAGATGGGTATGGAATTGAAGCACCAGGCACAGCGGATCAAACGCAGGACAGCGTCCCTGCTGTTCGTCGCCGCCGTGACGATCGTTCTATTCCTGATTCCGGCCAGTTCCTTCGGCATCGAAGGGCTGACCATCGTCCAACAACGCATCATCGCTGTATTCGCCTTTGCCACGCTGATGTGGATCCTGGAGCCGGTTCCGGCCTGGGCCACCTCCATTGCCATCATGACGATGCTGCTGTTCTTCACCTCGGATTCCGGCGTCAAATGGATCTGCCAGCCGGACCAGGTCGGTGCGCTGCTCAGCTACAAGAGCATCATGGCCTGCTTTGCTGACCCGGTGATCATGTTGTTCCTGGGCGGTTTCGTGCTGGCTATCGCAGCCACCAAGACCGGCCTCGACGTTCATTTGGCCAAGATCCTGCTCAAGCCTTTCGGCAACAAGAGTGAAATGGTGCTGCTGGGCTTCCTGCTCATCACCGGCTTGTTCTCGATGTTCATCAGCAACACTGCCACGGCGGCCATGATGCTGACCTTCCTGGCGCCCGTGTTCAAGCAGCTGCCGGCCAATGGCAAGGGCCGCATCGCCATGGCCCTCAGCATTCCCGTCGCGGCCAACCTGGGCGGCATCGGCACGCCTATCGGCACCCCGCCGAACACCATCGCGCTCAAGTATCTGAATGATCCGGAAGGCCTGAACCTGAACATCGGTTTCGGCCAGTGGATGCTGATGATGGTGCCGCTCGTGATCCTGCTGCTGTTCATCAGCTGGCTGGTCATCAAGAAGATGTTCCCGTTCACGCAGAAAACCGTCGACCTGGTCATTGAGGGCGAGATGAAACGCGACCGCAAGACCACCATCGTCATCGTGACCTTCATTGTCACCGTGCTGCTCTGGCTGCTCGACTCCGTGACCGGCATCAATACCTATACGGTGGCCTTCGTGCCACTGGCCGTTTTCTGTACGACCGGCGTCATCGACCGGCGCGACCTCGAGGAGATCAACTGGTCCGTCATCTGGATGGTGGCCGGCGGCTTCGCCCTGGGTTACGCCATGAACGCCTCGGGCCTGGCCTCGCTCGTCGTCAAGAGCATTCCGTTCGATTCGTTCTCGCCGGTGCTGATCCTGATCCTTTCCGGCCTGCTCTGCTACGCCCTGTCGAACTTCATTTCGAACTCGGCTACGGCCGCTCTGCTCATGCCGATCCTTGCGGTCGTCTGTACGGCCATGGGCGACAAGCTCGATCCCATCGGCGGCACGGCCATCGTGCTGATCGGTGTGGCCATCGCTGCCAGCAGCGCCATGGTGCTGCCCATCTCCACCCCGCCGAACGCCCTGGCCTTCGCCACGAACCTTGTGAAGCAGAAGGATATGGCCAAGATCGGCCTGATCGTCGGTATCATCAGCATGGTACTCGGATATCTCTTCCTCTACGGCTTCGGAACCCTCCGGCTGCTGTAGAGGCTTTATCTCATTATAGTGTGTGCCGGCCCCGCGACTTCTGCCAATCGCGGGGCCAGTTTGTTTTCAGGAGAAGGTCGTCGTTATTACGGTTAACGGACGTCCGTAAGCCAGGTAAAATTTTCTATTCCGGCGCCGATCTCGAAGTGGCATTTTACAATGCCCAGGTCGATGGCCGTATATCCCCACGGTGAGAAGAAGGTCTTGGTTCCGACCTTTCCGTCAGCCTGGAGGATGAACTTGAACTTCTGCTGGTTGACGGCAGTGGGTGCCAGCAACGCGGCATCCAGACCTGTCCGGAACCAATCGGGGACCGATCCTGTAGCCTCATAGAACTTTTCGGCCGGCTTCATCGGATGCTGTTTACCCTGGTTTTCTCCGTAGCCCAGGGCGATCTCACAGTGGATGATGTCGCCTTCCCGCAGGTGGAATGCATCGGGAACCTTCTTGTAGGTCAGGCCGACCCAGCAGGTGTTGAGCCCGAGGGTCTGGGCCAGGAGGACAAGCTGTTCTCCGTAGTAGCCGATCTTTTCCTCCCATTCCTTTCCTTTCGGGGCGGCCATCACCAGGTAATTCCGAACACCGGAGAACTGGCCGTAAGTGGAAATGAACAATCCGTTGAAGGCTTTGGGCTCATTCAGGACGAGTTGGATGTTCAGCCCGCTTTCGTCGTTGCAGCGTTCGATGGCGCCGCGGAGCGCAGCGACCTTGTTGGGCTCAATGGGCTGCTCCTTGTATTTTCTTACAGAGTGGCGCAGCCGGATGGCTTCCATCAGTTCCATCACTACAAAAGGCTTTGAATCTGTTCCTCCAGTTCTTCGGGCTTGACAACCGGTTCGAAACGGGCCACGACATGACCTTTGCGATCAATGAGGAACTTGGTGAAATTCCATTTGATATCCGGATTGGATGCGTAGTCGGGATTCGCCTTGGCGAGCATTCCGTCCATGAATTTGCCGGTGTCACTGTCCCCGAAGCCGGCGAAGGGCTTTTCAGTGTACAGCCACTTGAAGATGGGGTTGGCGTTCTCGCCGTTCACGTCGGATTTGGCCATCAGCGGGAAGGTGACGCCGTAATTGGCGCGGCAAAAATCCGCAATTTCCGCATCGCTGCCGGGCTCCTGGTGGCCAAACTGGTCGCAGGGGAAGCCCATGACCACGAGTCCCTGGTCTTTGTATTTCTGATAGAGGGCTTCCAGGCCATCGTACTGCGGGGTGAATCCGCATTTGGATGCCGTGTTGACGACGAGCAGGACCTTGCCTTTGTAATCGGCGAAGTTCACTTCCTGACCGTCATTGGCCTCGGCTTTGAAAGCGTAAATCGTGTTTGTGTCGCGGGTGCAACTGAGGGCGCACAATGCGGCTAAAATGATAAGGATCTTTTTCATAAGGCATTATTTATTATTGGCTATCCAGTCCTGCAATGTCTTCTTGGAAGCGCCGTTCAGCAGTTTGCCGGGTTTCCAGTGGATGGCGGGATACTGGGCGTGGAACTGCTTGTCAGCACCCGTGATGTCGCTGCCGCCGGAGGTGGCAAAGAAAATGACCGTCTTTCCATCGAAGCCATAGGTTTCAATGAACGTGTTGATAATCGTGGGGGCCGTGTACCACCAAATGGGGAAGCCGATGTAGACGACATTGTAGCTGTCGGCGTCTTTCAGGTCCTTGACGATGGCCGGGCGGGATTGTTTGTCCTGCATTTCCAGCGTGCTGCGGGAAGTCTTGTCGCGCCAGTCGAGGTCGGCGGCGGTGTATTTGACTTCAGGCTTGATCTCATAGAGGGTGGCTCCGGTTGCCTGGGCCAGGTCTTTGGCCACGGCTTCGGTCGTGCCGGTGGCGGAAAAATAAGCGACGAGGGTTTTCATGTCATGTTTGTTGTTTTGTCCGCAGGCAGTCAGCGTCAGGAGCATGACCGTGGCGGCGATGAGGATGCGTTTCATATCGTTTTTTAGCTATTCTGCTTGAGTTTGTTGATGATGTCATCCAGCATTTCGAAGAGACTGGGGACAGTCTCGGGGGTGACGCTTTCGCAGAGGACAGCGCTGCCGACGGTTTCCGGAACGTCCATGAGCTTTTCCTGCAGGTCGCGACCCTTTTTCGTGAGCTTCACGATCATCTGGCGGGCGTCCTTCGTGCCCTGGCTGCGCGTCACGATGCCTTCGGCCTCCATGCGCTTCAGGAGCGGCGTCACCGTATTGGTCTCCAGCAGCAGTCGCTTGGCAATGTCGTTGACCGGCTGCGCGTCTTTTTCCCACAAGACCAGCAGCACCAGATACTGGGGGTAGGTGAGTCCGTATTCCCCCAGTAGCGGGTGATAGGCCTGCGTGATCAGGCGCGAAGCGGTATAGAGCCTGAAGCAGAGTTGGTTATCCAGTTTGAAACGTCCGTCCATTACAGCATGCCCTGAATATCCTTTTCCATCTTGGCAGGGGTCACGGTCGGAGCATAGCGCTTGATGACTGTGCCGTCGCGGTTGATTAGGAATTTTGTGAAGTTCCACTTGATGGCACTGCCGAAGGTCCCCTTGGCTGCCGACTTGAGGTATTTGTAGATAGGGTGGGCGTTCTCACCATTGACGTCGATCTTCTTCATCAGCGGGAAGGTGACGCCGTGGTTGATGCGGCAGAATTCGGCAATCTCCTCGTCGGAACCGGGCTCTTGGTGGGCGAACTGGTCGCAGGGGAAGCCGATGATGACAAGACCCTGCTCCTTGTATTTCTGATAGAGTTCTTCCAGACCGTCGTACTGCGGGGTGAAACCGCATTTGGACGCGGTATTGACAATCAGGAGCACCTTGCCTTCGTATTGTGCGAAGTCTACCTCGGTCCCTCTGTTCGAGAGGGCCTTGAAATCGTAAATCTTTGCCATCTTACATCTGTTTTACGAGCCAGTTCTGATAACCGATCTTTTCAATGAGGTCGAGCTGCTCCTCATCCCAGTACTGGTCTTCCTCTTCGTCCAGCAGGTAGGCCTTGGTAATATCATAGGTGGTCGGGTCAGTGGCGAGGGCGGGCATCACTTTGTAGAGCGTTTCGACACCTTCTTTCTGGAGCTTGAGGTCGGCTTCGAGATAGGCTTTGGGGTCCTCGATGAGCGTGGTTTCGTTGCAGACCTTCACTTGAGGAACGCAGCCGAGGTCGAGCATACGCTCGGTGTATTTCTCCACCCAACCCATTTCTTCGGTGTAGTGGTCTAAGTATTTTTGGCCCAGTTTCGTGAAGCCCTGGGATTTGAAGAGATGGCCCTGCTGTTTGTGCACGAAAGCACTGCCGGTCAATTCGTTGATGATCATCTGAGAGATCTGGAGCGTGGTAGTAAAGTCCATGATTTGCTTATTAAAAGGTTATTTATATCGTTCACGATGCAAATATACGACAATATTTTTATATCGCAAGCGATATTTTAATTTTTTTGCAAAAAAATCACCCGCAAGTGGATGCGGGTAATCTCTTTGTCTACCTGAACACAGGGTAGTTCAGTTG
>LXOW01150022.1_pt1 | contig 13135 bp, 9 predicted proteins | sample 1368591 | NCBI WGS metagenome assembly LXOW01 (sample SAMN04884650, study PRJNA319009) | bovine gut metagenome | isolation source: Cow rumen | host: Bos taurus | place: Italy: Legnaro (PD) | collected 2014-07-09
TGGTTCTGCTTCACCGAGCACGAGCTGCAGATTATCGGCGAGATGGCCAACAAGTACGGCGTCGTCGTCATGGAGGACTCCGCCTATTTCCTCATGGACTTCCGCAAGGACTACAGCGTCCCCGGCCAGGCTCCCTTCCAGCCCACCGTGGCCAAGTACACCGACCTCTACGTCATCATGATCTCCGGCTCGAAGAGCTTCAGCTATGCCGGTGAGCGTATCGCCATGATGGTCTGCTCGCCCAAGCTGTTCAACATGGAGTGCCCCGACCTGGCCCGCTACTACAGCCAGACGCAGCTCGGCCGCGCCCTCATCTTCGGCACCCTCTACTGCCTCTCCAGCGGCACCGCCCACAGCGTCCAGTACGCCATGGCCGCCATGCTCAAGGGCGCCAACGACGGCACCTTCAACTTCGTCAAGGACATCAAGGAGTACGGCGAGAAGGCCGGCATCATGAAGAAACTCTTCACCGACAACGGCTTCTATATCGTCTACGACAAGGATATGGGCGAGGACATCGGCGACGGTTTCTACTTCACCTTCTGCTACCCCGGCTATCAGGGTGTCGACCTCCTCAACGAGCTGCTGCGCTACGGCATCAGCGCCATCGTCCTCGACATCACCGGCAGCCACAAGCAGGGCATCCGCGCCTGTGTGGCCCTCGTGCAGCGCGACCAGTTCCCCGACCTCAAGGAGCGCCTGGAGAAATTCCACGCCGATCACCCCATTGCTTAAGTGGAGATTCCGCATCAGGTGCGGAATGAGGAACAAAAAAAATCCCGGCCTGAAGGTCGGGATTTTTTGTTTTGGTTGTCCAACCAGGACTCGAACCTAGACTGGCTGATCCAGAGTCAGATGTGCTACCATTACACCATTGGACAATGGCTTTTTCTCTTTCAAAAGCGGTTGCAAAGGTAGCACTTTTTCTCAATACTGCCAAATTTTTTTTCAAAATCTCATCTTAAAGCCCTAACGCACTATTAGACTAATTAGACTAATAGGACCAATTAGACCTATTAGTCTAATAGTACCTAACGCATTCCCAAGGCATCCTACAAGGAGTCACCCGACTCCGACGATCCGTCTTTGGCGTTCCGCTCCAGTTCCATTTTGCCAAAGCGCAGCGTGATGCCGACCGAGATGTAGCGGCTGTTGATCATCTTGTTGGTGCTCTCGCTCAGGTAGTAGGGGTTGGTGTTCTCCGAACCCGAACCGTAGCGGGCGCCCCAGTTGAAGAGGTCCTGCACGTTGACGAAGACCGACAGCTTGCGCTTGAAGAAGTCGCTGCGGACGCCGATGTTGAACCAGTAGCGCGCTTTCTGCTCGCTCATCAGGCTGATGGTGGGCGATGAGTAGTTCAGCGACATGGTAACCTGGTACTGGTCGAAGACTTTAGCCCATCCGTTGATGCGAGCACTCCACGACCATTTGTTGTTCTCGTAGGACTGACCACGGTAGTTGTCGAGGTGATAGCCGTAGTTGTATACGTTGGCGTAGAGTCGCACATTGAAGAAACCCGAGGGGCGGTAGGTCATGTTGAGCGAGGAGCCATAGCGCCACGACGACCCCATGTTGTAGGGTGTGGAGTAGCTGACGATGCGCTCGAGCAGGTCGTCGTATTCCGCATCAGTCAGCGAGCTGATTTCGTTGGTGCTCCAGCGTCCGTAGGCTTCGACGCCCACGTTGCCGAAGGTCACGAAGAATTTCTGCCAGCCGGCTTCCAGCGAGTGGGTGTAGCTGGGCTTGAGGCCGTCGGGGTTGCCGGTGCGGTAGGAGTCTTCGCCGTATATCTTGAAGCGGGTGACATCCTCCTCGCCGGCGTGGCTCATACGCATGGTGTAGTTGAGCTTGTAGTTGTTCATGTCCGCCGTGCGGTAGGTGAGGTGGATGGATGGACGGAGACTGTGGGTGAAGAAGGAGCTGTCTGTCGACGGTTGAATGTTCTCGCTGTAGCTATAATAGGTGCGTCCCAGCTCGTAGCCCAGTCCGCTGCTGAGGGTGAAACCGCCCCAGCGGTGCGTCCAGTTGACATCGACGCTGACGTTGGTCTCCTGTCCGTTGAAGTGATAGGTGCGCAATGCATCGACGCTGTCGTAGTTGCTGCCACCGTCGTTGGAGTAGTAGCGACGGTAGTCATTCTTGCTCTGCTGGTGGTCGGCACGCAGACCATAGCTCAGTTCGCCGTCTTTCGAATAAGGACGGTTGTAGCGTGCGTCGAGACTGAGGCCGTAGCCATAGTTGTCGGTTTTCAGGTAGCGGTCCTCGTTCTTTCCAGGCAGACTGTAGGTGGTATAGGTGCGGTCGTAGTAGTCGTCTCCGGCGTTGCGGTTCAAGCGGGTGTTGATGCCGATACGCAGGTTGTGTCCTTCGTTGTCGAATTTCTTGGTGTAGTCGGCACCGGCGTGGGTGAAAAACGACGGGGTGGTGGCGGTGTCGCCAATGGTGTAGGCCAGGATGCTGTCGCCGATGGAGGTGTTGTAGAAGGTTTGGTCGGTCTGACGGTAGGAACGGGCACGGTTGTAGTTGTAGAAGCCGCCGGCGTCGACCGACAGCTCACTCATGGAGTCAATCTCGTAGTTGAGGTTGGCAAAGAAGTTTCCGCTGCTACTGATATTCTGGCTCTTGGAGGTGTCGCCCTGATAGAAGGTGGTGTCGTAGTCCTGTCCCAGCACGCCGCCGGTGCGGTCCTTACGGCGCATGGACCAGCTCTCGCTGGTGTTGTCGCGCTTGGAGTAGCGGCCCGAGGCGAAGATGTTGAAGCTCAGTTTCTCCTTGGCCCACATATAGCTGATCCAGGGGCTGACGAACGGCTGGTTGGAGCCGTTGACACCGAAGCTGACAAACTGGTTGCTCTTGATGTGGGCCGAGGTGATGATGTTGATGACCGCCTCGGCGTCGGTGGCATATTTGGCCGACGGGTTGGTGATGGTCTCGATGCGGGCCAGTGCGTTGGCGGGCAGCGTCTGCAGGTAGGTTTTGAGGTTCTCTTCCGTCAGTTTCGACGGCTTGTCGTTAATCCAAATCTCCACGCTGCTCACACCGCGCAGGGTGATGTTACCTTCCACGTCGACCTCCACGCCCGGGGCATTCTGGAGGGCGTCCTCGGTGGTTCCGGTCTGGATGGAGGGGTCGTCGCTGACATTATATATCATCTTCTCACCGTCCATGGCGTAGAGCGGCCGGTCGGCGGTGATCTGTACCTCCTGTAGCGTGGTGGCACCCTGTTTCAGTTTCAGTGTGCCCAGTGCGGTGTTGTTTTCCACGGTGAAGGGGTGGTAGTAGTTACGGTAGCCAATGGCGGAGACGCGCAGCAGGTATTCGCCGGCGGGCACGCCGTTCACCTCGAACTCGCCGTTGAAGTCCGACGAGGCACCTTTGACAAAGGTACTGTCGGCGCGCTCCAGCACGCTGACGTTGACAAAGGGCAGCGTTTCGCCGCTGACGCTGTCGCGCAACGTGCCCACCACCTTGTAGGTGTTGCCGACAATTTTCTTGCGCACCGTTTTTTGTTGGGTCTGCTGGTTGGGGTCGTTCTGTTGGCCGGGGAACTGTCCGGGACGGAAGTTGCCCGGACGACCTGACGGGGGGCGTCCGCCGCCGCCAGGGGGAGGGCCGCCAGGCTGCGCCTCGGCCACGAGGGGAAGCAGGGTGATGGACAGCAATACAAAAATAGATAGCGTGCGGATGAAACGAATATTGCGCATAGAAAAATGAATGTTTTTAGTGGTCAGTGGTCAGTTGTTAGTGGGAACACATTAAACGTTAAACGTTATTAAAAAAACAAAGATACAAATAATTAGTGTTAGATTAATAAAAAAACTTTCACCCAAAAACTAAAAATCTCAATTCTCAATTCTCAATTTTTCTGTACCTTTGCGATTTTGAATTGTTATGGTCGCTTACGAACGCCACATATTGGACAACGGATTGACGGTTATCTGTCACCACGAAGCGGACACCCCGCTGGTGACGGTGAACCTGCTCTATGGTGTGGGTTCGCGCGACGAGAATCCCCATCGTACAGGCTTTGCCCATCTCTTCGAACACCTGATGTTTGGCGGTACCCGTGCGGTGCCCGACTACGACCTTGTGGTCAATGGCATCGGCGGCGAGTCGAACGCTTTTACCAACCTCGACTATACGAACTATTACCTCACCGTTCCGGCACGGCATCTGGAGACGGCGTTGCGGCTGGAGGCTGACCGTATGCATGGACTCGACCTGTCGATCGAACGGCTGCAGGTGCAGCAGCGGGTGGTGACCGAAGAGTACCACCAGCGCTACCTCAACCAGCCTTACGGCGACGTGTGGATGCTGCTGCGTCCGCTCAGCTATCGGCAGCATCCCTACCGCTGGTGCACTATCGGCGCCGACATTGCCCATGTGCAGGAGGCGTCGCTGGAGGACGTGCAAGCTTTCTTTGAGCGTTACTATCGACCGTCCAACGCCATCCTCTCGGTGGCGGGCGCCGTCGATGTGGCACAGACGCTGCGGTGGGTGGAACAATGGTTCGGTGGCATCGCCGACGGTGGCGACCCCTGTCGCGCACGGCATCTGACACCTGAACCGGATTCCGATAAGCCCCGCCGGCAGACCGTTCAGCGCCCCGTGGGCGCCGACGCTTTCTATCGCACTTATCTGATGTGCGACCGACACGATGCGCTGTTCCCTGCCATGGACCTGGTGTCGGATATCCTCTCCAATGGCGATTCGTCGCGTTTCCACCGCAGGCTGGTCAAAGAGCAGGCGCTCTTCTCGGAGCTTGACGCCAGCGTGACGGGTGATGTGGATCGGGGTCTCTTCCTGATTTCCGGCAAGCTGTGCGACGGTGTGACGATGGACGATGCCGAACAGGCGGTGGATGCCGAGGTGCGACAACTGTTGGAACAAGAGGTGACGGACGACGAGCTGGAGAAGGTGGTCAACAAGTACGAGTCCACGTTTCTCTTCTCCCACTACCGCGTTGCCGACCGTGCCCACAGCCTATGCTACTACCAGTGGCTGGGCGACCTGCAGTGTATCAACGACGAGCCCGACCGCTACCGTCGGGTGACGCCCGACACCGTCCGTGCCGCCGCTCTGCGTTACCTTGAACCCAGTCACGCCAATACCCTGCACTACCTGCGTGGGGAGTCGGCGTCGGAATGATGGATAGATTGTTTTGAACTATGGGATTGATGAATAAAAACAAGAAACCTATGGCTGAACGATGGCGAGCTTTCCGAGCCCGTTGGGTTATGTTTGGGTCCAAGCTTCAGCCCAAGGTACATAAGATTATTCATTATATTGTATTCTCGCTTTTGCTGCCCAAACGTTTTCGTGGGGCAACGAAGCGACAGATCTATACGGTGATTTTCCAGGCCGACACACCGGCGGGCAAGCAGTTCGACGTGTGGCTGCTGATAGCCATCCTGGGCAACACGCTGCTGCTGATGGTTGACAGCATCATCACCAATCCCGTGATAAGTATCATTGCCTCGTTGTTGGAATGGGGTCTGACCATTGCTTTCACCATAGAATACTATTTGCGTCTCTACTGTCTCAAGAAACCGCGCAAATACATCTTCTCGTTCTATGGCATTATCGACCTGGTCTCCATCTTGCCAGCCTACCTGAGCCTGCTGCTGCCAGCCACCCGCTCGCTGATGGTGCTGCGGTTGCTGCGTATGTTGCGCATTTTCCGTATCTTCCACATGCAGCGTTTCCTGTATGAGGGACACCGTTTGATGAACGCGTTGCGTCACAGTCTGGCCAAGATCATCATTTTCATGCTGTTTGTCTACATCATGGCCGTCATCCTCGGTACCATTATCTTTATGGTTGAGGATGGTTATAACGACAAGATTACCAGTATACCCAGAGGTATCTATTGGGCGGTGGTGACGCTGACCACGGTGGGTTATGGCGACGTGACGCCGGTGACGCCGGTGGGACAGTTCATCGCCATTGTGATTATGATTTTAGGTTACTCGATTATTGCTGTCCCGACCGGTATTGTGGCGNNGTGGCGGGCGAGACGATGGCCGAGCATCGTCGTTCGAAAGAAGAAGAGGCTGAAAATGATTTGCATTGGACCTCATGGCTGGAACAGTTGCATTCCATCAACGAAGATGATGTAGGCGAAGATGAGTCGAATTCGATACATTGAATGGTGATTGGTTCCTTTTCGTAATAACGTTATAACGAAATCACGTAATAACGATTATGATTTCAACTCTCAGTAACCCATGTTAATCGTACAAAATACCATTGTTTCCGACGACATTGTCGACTGCTGTTTTGACTGCGACTTGCAGTGCTGCAAGGGACAGTGCTGTGTGGAGGGTGACTGTGGGGCGCCACTCGACAAGGAGGAGATACCGGTGTTGGAGCGTGTCCTGCCCGACGTGCAGCCCTATATGACCGAGGCGGGACGTGCGGTGGTCGAAAAGACAGGTGTGTGGACCTACGATAATGCGTGGGAGCCATGCACACCGCTGGTCAACAAGCGGGAGTGCGCGTTTGTGGCTTGGGGCGAAGACGGTACCGCTTACTGTGCCATTGAGCAGGCCTACCGTGATGGGAAGATTGACTTCATGAAGCCGGTGTCGTGTCACCTCTATCCCATCCGTGTCGACAACTACGAGGAGTTTGCCGCTGTCAACTACCACCAGTGGGATGTTTGCTGCAGCGCCCGCAAGAAGGGTACCGCCACAGGTGTGCCGCTCTACCGGTATCTGCGTGAGCCGCTCATTCGCAAGTTTGGTCAGGACTGGTACGACGAACTGCTGTCACAAATTACATCGCAACCCTAATTACATATATTATCTTACACTTTACTTCCCATGTCCCGTCGTAAAAACTATTGGCTCTGCTTTGGTCTTATCGCCGCCATACTGATCATCGATCAGATTGTGAAGATATGGATAAAAACCACGATGCGTATTGGTGAGGAAATACCGCTGATTGGAGATTGGTGCCTCATTCATTTCGTTGAGAATGAGGGTATGGCTTTCGGTATGGCCTTTGGCGGACATGTGGGTAAGATTATTCTTTCGCTGTTCCGTCTTATTGCTTCGGCGGCGATTCTCTATTACCTTTTAAGACTTATCCGCCGCAACCAGACCCGCACCTCGCTGCTGGTCTGCATCAGCCTTATCTTCGTGGGGGCTATAGGCAACCTGATTGACAGCTGCTTCTATGGTCTCATTTTCAATGAGAGTTACTATGAGGTGGCCACACTCTTCCCCCCCGACGGTGGCTATGCACCGTTTCTGCAGGGACGGGTGGTCGATATGTTCTATTTCCCTCTTATAGACAGCCAGTGGCCGTCGTGGGTACCTTGGGTCGGAGGCCAGCGCTTTGTCTTCTTCAACGCCATCTTCAATGTGGCCGATTCTGCCATCACCATCGGGGTTATTTGGCTACTGATTGACCAGATGCTCTTTGGTCGCAATAAGAAAAATGCAGTTGAGGAATCTGTACAATCGTCTGATAATTAGTTAATATTGTACGGGTGTTCCTGTGTGTGATAAAAAAAAATTTGGTAGGTTTATAAAAAACTTGTACTTTTGCAAATGAATTAAGGTCGGACGTATGTCAACCGATGATTCGATGGCGTTGTAGCTCAGTTGGTAGAGCAGAGGACTGAAAATCCTTGTGTCACTGGTTCAATTCCAGTCAATGCCACTCAGGAAGCACCAAGTGCTTCCTTTTTTATTGGATATAGGACTAATGGGACTAATTGGTCCAATAGGACTAATTATCCCTCCAGCCCTTAACCCCTCCAAGTTTTAAACCCTTAACCCTTTAACCCTTCAACCCTTCAACCCCTCCCACCCATGCACACCTTACCTATCCAACTGCGCTTCAATGATGTCGACGCCATGGGACATGTCAACAATGCTGTTATTATGGAGTTTTTTGACCTGGGCAAAGCCCGCTTTTTTTCTGACCGCGGTATCCATGCCGAGGAGGGTGACTTCACGGTGATGGTGGTGCATGTCGAGGTCGATTTTCGCAGCCAGATACACATGAACGACGAGATAGCCGTCGAAACCGAATTGGAGCGTATCGGCAACAAGAGTCTTCACATCCTGCAGCGGGTTGTCAAGTCCGACGGCACCCTCTGTGCCGAGTGTCGCACGGTGATGGCCGGCTACTGCCGTTCCACCGCCACCAGCGCCCCCATACCTGATGATTTCCGTCATCTTTTATCGTAACAACCATGGAAACAATCAAGAAAATTTATAAGATAGGCTTCGGGCCGAGCAGCAGTCACACGATGGGCCCCAATCGGGCGGCGGAGATGTTTAAGAAACGCACGCCCGACGCGGCACGCTACAGAGTGACGCTCTACGGTTCGCTGGCGGCTACTGGAAAGGGTCACCATACCGATCTGGCCATCAGCCGTGGTCTGGCACCCAAAAACACCGAGATTGTGTGGCATGCCGACGAAGTGAAGCCGTTTCATCCCAACGGCATGCTGTTTGAGTCCATCGACGAGCAGGGTGGAGTGACCGACTCGTGGCTGGTGTACAGCATCGGTGGCGGCTATCTGGCTACCGAGGAGGGCGAGGTGCCGCTGGGCATCACGCCGGAAGGGGAGGTCTACCCGCACAACACGATGCAGGAGATAATGGAGTATATCGATCATGAAGGGCTGAGTTTCTGGGAATACGTGGAGCAGTGCGAGGACGGCAGTCTGTGGATGTATCTCGAGGAGATGTGGCAGCAGATGCAGCAGACCATCGAGGAGGGATTGCTGGACGACCGTGTCATTGCCGGCGGCCTGCATCTGCGTTCCAAGGCGCACCAGTACTTTATCCGTGCATCGGCTTTTAAACCGTCACTGCAGAGTCGTGCGCTGGTCATCGCCTATGCCCTTGCCACCAGCGAACAGAACGCCTGTGGCGGCCGTATCGTCACCGCACCCACCTNNGCACCCACCTGTGGCAGCAGCGGTGTGCTGCCAGCGGTGCTCTACCACTTGAAGAAAAACCACGGCTTCAGTGACCGTGAGATCCTGCGCGCCATGGCTACCGCGGGTCTCTTCGCCAACATCATCAAGCACAACGCCAGCATCAGCGGTGCCGAAGTAGGATGCCAGGGTGAGGTGGGCAGCGCCTGTGTGATGGCTGCCGTGGCCAGTAACCAGCTTTTTGGCGGTAGCCCGAAGCAGATAGAATACGCCGCTGAGATGGCGATGGAGCACAACCTTGGCTTGACGTGCGATCCGCTGTGCGGACTGGTGCAGATACCCTGTATTGAGCGCAACGCCATGGCGGCACTGCGCGCGCTGGATATCAATATCTATGCCATGATGAGCGACGGACGACACCTTATCTCGTTCGACAAGGTGGTGCGTACCATGAAGCTGACGGGCAAGGATTTGCCCAGTCTCTACAAAGAGACCTCACTGGGTGGATTGGCTATAGACTAATCCCTTTATTTCCTTTCACGAATAGAAACGGCAAAGCCGCCGCAGGGTGCCATCTTTAACTTGAGGGTGCTCTTGGAGGTGACTTTCTGGTTGGTGATGGTGTAGGCGTAAGGGTTGTAGGGTAGATGAGCGTCGTTGGGGAGACCGCAGGCATTGGGTGCATCGGCGTAGATGACGGCATCGTAACTTTTGCCTTTCTCCAAGAAGTCGAGTTTCACGCTGACCTCGCGGGCATTCTCATCGGTGATGCCACCAACAAACCACGTGTCCAGTGGTTCGAATGCACCATAGTCTGGATACAATATTGAGGTAGTATCACCGGGAATGGCGTATATAGGCTGGAGCGTGTCGGGAATGGCTAGGACGAAACGGGCGGCGCCACTGATGACGCCTTTCTTACCGTCGGGCAACTTTCCTACCCCGTCGGCGGCCTTGTTCAACGACGACACCTTCGGCTTGCGGGCGGTGACGATATAGTCACCAGGCTCTGCGTAGAGGTAGATGCTGGTATCCCAGTCGACGGCGACATCCTTGATGAACTGGAAGGCGTCGAGATAGGGTTCGTAGTGCTCGGGGAAGTCGGCGGCCATCTGCAGCGGCGAGTAGAAGGTGACGTAGAGTCCCAGCTGGTTGCAGATGGTGTGGCTCATCTTCTTTCCCCAGGGGACAATCTTGCCCATGTCGGGCTCGAAGATGCCGGGCGTGTAGTCCATCGGGCCGCCTTGCAGACGAGTGAAGGGCAGGATGGCGGTGTGGCCGGGATGGATGCGCTCGCGGAACTCGGTGCCCATAGCACTCTCGTTGCCAATCATATTGGGCCATGTGCGGCAGAGACCGGTGGGCCGCACCGCCTCGTGGGCGTTGACCATGATATGGTGCTTGGCGGCCTCGACGATGGCATAGTGGTAGTGGTTGTTGATGGGCTGGCTGTAGTGTCCTTCGGCAAAGGGGATAATGGTGCCCACATAACCACTCTTCACGGCGTCGTAGCCGTATAGGTTCATCAACGTATAGGCTTTCTCCATCCAGCGCTCGTAGTTTACGGTGGAGGCGCTGCTCTCGTGGTGCATGATAAGGCGGATACCCTTCTCGTGGGCGTACTTGTTGAGCGCCGGCAGGTCGAAATCCGGATAAGGTGAGAGGAAATCAAAGACAAAGTCTTTCTGCTTGCCGTACCAATCTTCCCAGCCGATGTTCCAACCCTCGATGAGCAGGGCATCGAAACCATGCTTGGCAGCGAAGTCGATATAGCGGCGCACATTGGCGTTGTTGGCGCCGTGGGTGCCGTTAGGAGTGGCGTGTTCGAAGTCGGTCTCTCCGAGCTTTACTGAGGGAAAGTCGTTAGTATAGTTCCATGTACTCTTTCCGCTGATCATCTCCCACCACACACCCATGTACTTCACGGGGTGAATCCACGAGACATCCTCGAGGGCACAGGGCTCGTTGAGGTTGAGGATAAGGCGCGAGCGCAGCACATCAGTAGCCTTGTCGCAGACCATCACCGTGCGCCAGGGGGTGTGGCAGGGAGCCTGCATACGCCCCTTGTAGCCAGCTGCATCGGGACAGAGATGTGCTCGTAAATAAAACGCATCTTCATTCCATGTCAAATCCAAATGCATGGTGGGAAAGTCGAGCGTGGCAGCTTCGTGAATATTGATGTAGAGACCGTCGTCAGTTTTCATCTGAAGGGCTGTCTGTAGACCAGTATCAGAGAAGCTTTTCCAAGGCCAGCCGCCATCGGTATGCGAACTGTCGTGAAGTTCGCGCACCTCGCTTAGGCGGCTTTTTGTGTAGTTGAATTCTTGCGTGTCGTAGTCTCCTGGTATCCACCATGCAGTATGGTCGTCGGTCATCACAAACTGCGTTAACTCCTCCTTGAACCAGAAGCAAACCAGCGCGTTGTCGACACCATTGTGCCGCATCGGGAACTCGTAGCGGAAACCGAGGCCGTCGTCGTAAAGGCGAAAACGTATCTGCATTACGGTCGGCAGAGTCTTTGAACGCCCGTCGGCACTCGTCACAACTCCCGCTGGCTGCTCCAGCGTCACCAGCATCTCGTTGTAGTGGTTGCGGATATTGGCCTCCTCGCCCCACACGGGCTGCCACACTTCGTCGAAAGTACTGCGTTCCAGATCCTTCAGCACGAAAGCATGAGCCAGGTCGTCGCGCCACTCCAGGGTGAAACCCATCTTCGACGGCAGCACCACCGGCTTTCCGTCGCGGTAAAGGGCGTACTGCGGACAGCCGTCGACCAACATGAACCGTAGTTCCATTCGTCCGTCGGGACTTTGCATCGAAACGGTGTTGGTGTACCAAGGGGTAGTCGCCGATAGGGCGGCCAGGTTGGACGAGAGGAAGAGGCAAAGCAGACAAGTGAGCCGTGCAAAGATTCGTTTTTTCATAAGATGGAGTGTGTTTTTAATAACAGGCACGGATGATTTCCAGCACCTCCTCGGTGGTAGGTGTGTGGTAGCCGCCAATCTTGTTGGCACTCTCGGCGATGAGGGGCAGCATCTCCTCGGTGGCTCCTACCTCGCGCAGTGTCTGCGGGATGCCCAGTTCGGCGATGAAGTCGCTCAGTCGGTCGATGCCTTCCAGTGCCACCTGTTCGTCACTCTTGCCAGCGGGGTCGACATCCCAGATGTTGCGGGCATAGCGCACAAAGCGGTGCAGGCCGTAGCGGTAGATGTGACGGTAGTAGGGTACGGATATGATGGCCAGTCCGATACCGTGGGCACAGTCGGTATAGGCTCCCAGCTGATGCTCGATCTGGTGTACCTCCCAGTCCTGTTTCTTCGACACGGCGAGTATCTTGTTCAGTCCCATGGTGGCGCACCACATGATATTGCTTCGTGCTTCGTAGTCGTGAGGGTCGTGCAGGGCGGCACGAGCGGCGCTGATAAGGGCGCGCATGTCACCCTCGAGCAGGTAGTCGCTCACGTTGTCGTCGTCGCCACCGAAATACTGCTCCATCAGGTGCGAGAAGATGTCGAAGATGCCGCTAACCATCTGATATTTTGGTACGCTATAGGTGAACTCGGGATTCAGGATGGAGAAACGGGGGTTGAGGTCGCCCATGGGGAACACGCGCCCCTGCTTGATTTTCCGCTCCTCGTTGGTGATGACGGAACCGCTGTTCATTTCTGACGCCGTGCCGGTCATGGTGAGGATGGTGCCAATGGGGGTGATGTGGCCCGTTACCTGTTCGCCTTGTATCCAGTAGCGCTGCCATGCATCGCCGTCGCAGTAGGCGGCGGCGGAAATGCCTTTGCAGCAGTCGATGACGGAGCCGCCACCCACGGCCAAGATGAGGTCGATGTGGTTCTCACGTACCAGACGGGCACCTTCCAGCACCTGGCTGTAGCGTGGGTTGGAATTGATACCTGACAGTTCGAATATGTTTTTGCCGGTCTCTTTTAGCAAGGCTATCACTTGGTCGTAGAGGCCGATGGCTTTGATGGAATTTTTGCCGTAGACGAGTAGCACGTTGCTGCCGTAAAGACGCAGCTCCTCGGGAAGGTGCTGCATGGCGGTGCGTCCGAAATGAATGCGGGTGGGGTTCTCAAAAGTGAAATCGATATTCATGTTTATTTAAGGGTTTAAGGGTTCGAGAGTTCGAGGGTTTAAGGGTTGAAAGGTTCGAGGGTTTGAGGGTTGAAAGGGTTTTAGAGGTTTAATGTTTTACGTTTAATGCGTCCATTGGCTCCTCAATGT
>LXOW01441508.1_pt1 | contig 13133 bp, 11 predicted proteins | sample 1368591 | NCBI WGS metagenome assembly LXOW01 (sample SAMN04884650, study PRJNA319009) | bovine gut metagenome | isolation source: Cow rumen | host: Bos taurus | place: Italy: Legnaro (PD) | collected 2014-07-09
GACACTTACGCTGACGCTGCTGAGTGGAACAAGAAGGCTGAGGATCTGGCTGCCCGCTTCATCAAGAACTTCAAGAAGTACGAGGGCAACGAGGCTGGTAAGGCTCTGGTAGCTGCAGGTCCGAAACTGTAAGAAGTGAAGAGTGAAAAGTGAAGAGTGAAGAATTTGCTTCCGCTCTTCTAAAAAATAAAGGATTGGCTGCGCCAGAAGGCGCAGCCAATCTTTTTTGATATAGGTCAAAAAGCACGTTGGCAGCAGCAAATTCTTCACTCTTCACTCTTCATTCTTCACTCTTCTTCGTACCTTTGCATGTGTAATCGTGATGATTATGATTTTTTGTTATTCATTAGGTTAGTAGTTTTATAGAATTAAGGTAAAGATTATGTTATTAGATTTTCAAACAACGGTGATGTTGGTAGTCGTTGCAATAGTAACTGTGTTAAGCGTCTTGACGCTGATACATACCAACGTCCGTTAGGAAGGAGCGCGGAGTGAGTGATTCATACCGCGCTCTTTTTTTGTTTACAAAACCTAAAATATGCGTTTTTATGATATATTTAACTTAATAAAAGGCAGAAAAATGTGGCTATTTGAGGAAATGTGAGTAAATTTGCACCCAAAAACTGAAAATGAACCGACTGATGAAGAGATATTTTGTGCTGTTTTGTGCAGTGCTGACCATGGTTTTGCTTCCTACATCATGCCTGAAAGGTAATGATAACGAAGTGAAGGAATCTAATGACATGGGTGTGACTTACTTCTACCTGGGGACATTGAACCGCGAGCAGCAGACTGAATCTGGAACGACGATAACGAAGATAGATGTATCAGACTACAATTTCCGCATTGACCAGCAAAAACGATGTATCTATAATCCTGATTCACTGCCTGTAGGAACGGACATCACAAAAGTGGTGTGTGGCATTGGAGCCTACAATAATGGTGCACTTTTCTGGGAGAGCCTGACCGAACAGGGTGTCTTGATTTCTCATTCAAGTTCGGATTCCATCGACTTTTCGACGCCTCGTAAACTGCGTGTATATGCTTACGGCACATCAAAATACTCCACCTATACCATTACGCTGAACGTACATAAGCAGGAGGGTGATGTGTTCCAGTGGACGAACTTCGGAACGAATGATGTTTTCAAAAGCATGAAGGCACTGCGCGTGCTGTCACTGAACGGACAGCTTATCGTGGCCGGTCAGAAGGATGGCGAAACCGTGTTCTACACCTCAGAAGAAGGAACATTATGGGAACAGCAGATTCCCGATGTGAAGATGGCATTCGCTGCCGATGCATACGCCAATACGGTGTGCTTTGATGGGTATATCTATGTGTTGACGAATGGCAACCTCCTGCGCTCGACTGACCTCCAGCATTGGGAGGGGGTATATAACGATAACGGTTACTACAACTTCACCCGTCTGGTGGCTGCCGGTACAACGGAATTGTATTGCATCGGTCCTGACAATCAGATGATGGTGTCGGATGACGGAGGATATACTTGGTCTGCAGATCAGATGGATTCATCGCTGGACCTGATGCCGACGGAGAGTATTGCCACCGTTTGCTATCCCTATAGCAACGTGAAGCAGCTTGACTACATCCTGTTGGCAGGCAGTCGCAATGCTGATAAGTACCCGCAAGATAAAGGCGCTATGTTATGGCACAAGATTGTGGATTATTCCATGGCGAGCATCCCTACCTCATGGGCGTACATGGAGTGGGCGGATAACAACACGAATATGGTGTTACCGTGTCTGGAAGATTTCTCGCTGATTCACTATACTAATAAGGTGCTTGCTATCGGTTTTTCCGATGCGTTGGGATTGTCTATCTACGAAAGTAAGGACAGTGGACTGACGTGGACAACGAGTACGACTTACACGTTGCCCTCAGAAATTGATACGCGTGCAGCCGTAAGTGCCTGTGTGGATATTGACAACTTTATCTGGGTTGTTCAGCCATCAACAGGTCAGGTTTGGCGCGGACGACTCAATAAGCTGGGATGGAAGTAACGGGAACAATAACTGGAACGACGATGATGGCAAGGAGAAGAGTGTTGCTGAGCATGGTGCTACTCGCTGCGTCGTGGTTGTTCCTTTCCCAGTCGGCAGCTGCTCAGGACCAGCCTGAATACAGGGCAGAGGTAGGTGGCGGCGTAGGTGTGGTCAATTACTTAGGCGACCTGAACGGAAACCTGTTGAAGAACCTGCAGCCTATGGGCTCGCTGCTAGGACGATATAAGATGAACCCACGAATGGCGTTTGCATTGAATGTGAGCTTTGGCAAGCTGAAAGGCTCCTCAAAGAACGAGAAATCATGGTATCCCGACATGCAGACCGAACAGGTGGATTTCAACAATACACTCATTGACGCTGGATTGCGTTTTGAGTATAATTTCTGGCCCTATGGCACGGGACGCGAATATCGTGGTGCCCGTCCGCTGACACCTTACATGGCGTTGGGTATTGGCGGTTCTTTTGTAAGTGGTAACCAAAGCGTGACTACGGTCAACCTTCCCATTGCAGTGGGAGTAAAATACAAAGTAGCCGAACGCCTGAACCTTGGGGTGGAGTATGCTATGCACTTCTCGTTGAACGATAAGCTTGACGGCATCAAGGATCCTTATGGCATCAAAAGCAGTGGACTCTTCAAGAACACGGACTGCTATGGTACGTTACAGGTGTCGCTGACATACGACTTGTGGGCCAAATGTAAGGTCTGTCACAATGACCGTGATTAAATTTATGTGAGATATGGAAGAGAACTTAGATATGAAGAGAATACCTCAGCACATTGCTATCATCATGGATGGTAATGGACGCTGGGCCAACGAGCGTGGTAAGGAGCGTACCATCGGTCATCAGGCCGGCGTGGAGGCCGTACGTCGCATCACGTCAGAATGTGTTCGTCTGGGGGTGAAATACCTGACGCTCTATACCTTCTCTACAGAAAACTGGGGACGTCCAGCCGATGAGGTAGCTGCCTTGATGGGACTGGTACTCAGTTCGTTGGAGGACGAAATCTTCATGAAGAATAACGTGCGTTTCCGCGTGATTGGCGATACAAAGCGCCTGCCCGATGCCGTGCAGCAGAAACTGCGCGAGACAGAGGAACATACAGCCAAGAACGATGCCATGACCATGGTGGTAGCGCTTAGTTATAGCAGTCGCTGGGAAATCACGGAGGCTGTGCGTCAGATAGTCTCTGAGGTACACGATATGGAAGAACTTCCAAAGAATATTCTCAAAAACTGGAAAACAGGAGGACTGAGAGCTGAGGACATCACAGAGGATTTTGTCAGCCAGCATCTTTGCACGAGTTTTATGCCTGACCCCGACTTGCTGATACGTACGGGCGGCGAATTGCGCATCTCCAACTACCTGTTGTGGCAGATTGCCTATTCGGAACTGTATTTCTGCGATACCTACTGGCCTGATTTTGATGAAGCAGAGCTTCACAAGGCCATTCTCAGCTATCAGGGACGTCAGCGCCGTTTCGGTAAAACAGAAGAACAGGTGGAAGCTGAAGAAAAGTAAAAAGGTAAAAAAGTAAATAAGTAAAAGTGAAAATAAAAACGATTACAAAATGGGTAAAGGTGATGGTAAAAGGTGTCTTGCCTTTTTACCTTTTTACCTTTTTACCTTTAAGCGCTGTTGCGCAGGACGTCATTGTAAAACCAGAGATATCCTATGCCGGTACGCCCCGTCAGTGTGAAATCGGCGGTATAGCCGTCGAGGGCGTTGAAGGCTATGAAGACTTTGTCCTGGCTAGCATTTCCGGGTTGACGGTCGGCCAGCGTATCTCTGTTCCTGGAACCGAAATTACGGATGCCGTAAACCGTTATTGGCGTCATGGTCTGTTCTCAAGAGTGAGCATTTCTGCCGACTCTATTGTGGGCAATAAGATATACCTGCGTTTCTCTTTGGCTGTGCGCCCGCGTGTCAGCACCATTAACTATACGGGTGTCAAGAAGTCGGAGCGTGAGGATCTGGAACAGAAGTTAGGCATGATGAAAGGTATGAGCCTTCATCCGAACGTCATTGACCGTGCCAAGATTCTGGCCAAGAAGTATTTTGACGAAAAGGGTTACAAGAATGCGGTCATCACCATTACCCAGCGTGACGATGTGGCGAATAAAAACATGGTTATCCTGGATGTTGACATTGACAAGAAAGCCAAGATGAAGGTACGCGACATCATCATCGATGGCAACTACTTCCTTAGCGATAAGAAAATCAAGGGTACACTGTTTACCAAGGGTGTGTTCAAAAAAACACACGAGGCAGGCAAGTTATCTACCTTCCTGAAATCGAAGAAATTTACGGACGAGCGTTACGAGCAGGATAAGAAGAACCTGATAGAGAAATATAACGAGTTGGGCTTCCGTGATGCTATCATCGTGGAGGATTCCGTATGGAATGTTGACGAAGGACATGTCAGCATCTATCTGAAAGTTGATGAGGGACAGCGTTACTACATCCGTAACATCACGTGGGTGGGTAACACGGTATATCCTACGGACTACCTGAACGCCCTGCTCGGTATGAAGAAAGGCGATATCTATAATCAGAAACAACTGAAGAAACGCCTCTCAGAGGATGATGATGCCGTAGGTAATGCTTATTGGAATAACGGTTATCTTTTCTATAACCTCGACCCGACGGAAATCAATGTGGTGGGCGACTCCATTGACCTGGAGATGCGTATTACTGAGGGTACACAGGCACACATCAACCATGTACGCATCTATGGTAACGACCGACTCTACGAGGAGGTTGTTCGTCGTGAGTTGCGTACCAAACCTGGTGACTTGTTCTCGAAGGATGCCCTGATGCGTTCTGCACGTGAGATTGCCTCCATGGGATTCTTCGATCCTGAGAAAGTAAGTCCAGATGTCAAACCTAACTACGATGACGGCACCGTTGACATCAACTGGATGCTGGAGCAGAAGTCCAATGACCAGTTGGAATTCTCTCTCGGTTGGGGACAGACGGGTGTCATTGGACGTGTAGGTATCAAGTTCAATAACTTCTCCCTGCGTAATCTCTTCGGTAAGAACAAGATGCACCGTGGAATCATGCCTTCAGGTGATGGTGAACAGCTCTCGTTGTCTGCCCAGACCAATGGTAAGTACTATCAGTCATATAGCGTAGGCTATTCTACCAGCTGGTTCGGAGGTAAGCGCCCCAATGCCCTGAGCATCTCGGCCTTCTTCTCAAAGCAGACCGACGTGAACAGCAGCTACTATAACTCGGCATGGATGAACAGCCTCTATGGCTACTATGGTGGTTACGGCTCCATGAACTCATCGCTGGTTAACTATGATGCCTACCTTGATGACGATAAGTACATTCAGTTGTTTGGCGCCTCCATCGGTTGGGGTAAGCGTCTGCGCTGGCCTGATGACTTCTTCCAGCTTTCTGTTCAGTTGTCCTATCAGCGTTATATGCTGCGCGACTGGCGTTACTTTGTAATCAGCAATGGTAACTGTAACAGTCTGAGCCTTGGTCTTATCCTTTCACGTGTCTCGACTGACAACCAGCTCTTCCCGCGTACAGGTTCTGAGGTTACTGCTTCACTGAACATTACGCCGCCCTGGTCTGTCTTTGACAACAAGGACTATAAGAACATGGCCAATGATCCCTATTCTGCTACCTATGAAAGTGAGCAGCAGGAGAAATACCGTTGGATTGAATACCACAAGTGGAAATTCAAGAGCCGTACCTTTACCTCACTTACAGAGGGACAGAAGTGTCTTGTCCTCATGACGCGTGTGGAATTGGGACTGCTCGGCTCCTTCAACAAGTACAAACGCTCACCCTTCGAAACCTTCTATGTGGGTGGTGACGGTATGAGCGGTTACTCGTCAAGCTATGCGGAGGAGACCATCGGACTGCGTGGTTACGACAATGGTTCGCTGTCTTCGTCGGCTGCCTATAAAGCACTGATGAATGGTGAGACAGCCTCGTCCTATAATGCCTATGCCTACGACCGCTTCACACTTGAGCTACGTTACCCGCTTCTGTTGGGTAATACAACCATCTACGGACTTGGCTTCGTTGAGGCTGGTAATGCATGGGCAAATGTGGGCGACTTCAATCCCTTCGACCTTAAGCGCTCAGCTGGTATCGGTCTTCGTATCTTCCTGCCCATGGTTGGCTTGATGGGTATTGACTGGGCATACGGTTTCGACAACGTATATACCAATCGTTCTGGTGCGCAGTCACGAGGTGGAAGCCAGTTCCATTTCATCTTGGGACAGGAATTCTAGATAATTAAAAATTAAAGATAAAAGATTAAAAATTGTTTACGGACAATAACTATTCAATGGTTCAAACGTCATAACAATAAAAACTGAAGGAGTATGAAAAAGTTTTTGATTATGTTTGCCATGCTGTTATCAACAGTTGGTGTCAGTGCACAGAAGTTTGCACTGCTTGATATGGACTATATTCTTAAGAGCATACCAGCTTATGAGCGGGCTAATGAACAGTTGAACCAGATGTCGAAGAAATTACAGGCAGAGGTAGAAGCACTGCAGACCGAAGCTCAGACGCTCTATAAGAACTATCAGGACAATGTTGTTTTCCTCTCTAACGAGCAGAAGAAAGCCCGTCAGGACGAGATTCTAGCCAAGGAGAAACAGGCTGCAGACCTGAAGAAAACCTACTTCGGACCTGAGGGAGAGCTCTTCAAGATACGTTCTGCACTGATGAACCCCATTCAGGAGGAAATCTATAATGCGGTTAAGGAAGTGGCAGAGCAGCGTGGCTATCAGCTTATTCTCGATCGTGCCAGTGACAGCGGTATCATCTTCGGATCTCCCAAGATAGATATCTCTGACGNNTCTCCAAAGATAGATATCTCTGACGAGGTACTGCAAAAATTAGGATACAATTAAGATTAAAGATTAAAAATTAAACATTAAATTATCAATGACAATGAAAAAGTTATTTTTGGCACTTTTGATGTTCGTTCCCATGACCATGATGGCTCAGAAGTTCGGACACGTTAACGCACAGGACATCGTACAGGCCATGCCTGAGTTTACCAAGGCCCGCACCGAAATTGAGGCTCTACAGAAGCAGTATGAGGCTGACCTGAAGAGCATGCAGGACGAACTGCAGAAGAAGGCTGAGGCTTTTGAGAAGGAGCAGGCTACACTGCCCGAGAATATCAAGCAGCGTCGTGAGAGCGAGCTGCAGGAGATGTATCAGAAGATCCAGCAGAGCTATCAGGACAACCAGCAGGCTCTGGCCAAGGCACAGCAGGAGAAGATGCAGGCCATCACCACAAAAGTGCTTGATGCCATCAAGGCTGTTGGCGATGCCGGCGGTTATGTCTATATCATGGATACTGCCAGTGGCATCCCCTTCATCAGCACTACGCTGAGCAAGGACGTGACGGCAGAGGTGAAGGCTAAACTCGGTCTGAGATAAGATGAAGCGTCTTGCTGCAATTATCATTTCATTATGCGCTGTTCTGTGTGTTTCTGCTCAGGACAGCGCTAATGCGTTTCGTTTTGGCTACCTTAGCTACGATGCCGTACTGAAGTCAACGCCTGACTATGTCCTTGTACAGAAGAATCTGGCAGACCTCAAGGCGCAGTACGAGGCAGAGGCTAAACGTGTTGAGGATGAGTTCAATGCCAAGTACGAGCAGTTCCTTGACGGACAGCGTGACTTCCCTCAGACCATTCTTCAGAAACGTCAGAGTGAGTTGCAGGAACTGATGGAGAAGAACATTGCCTTCAAGGAGGAAAGCCGTCGTTTGTTGGCAGCTGCCGAACAGGAGGCCATGGCGCCGCTGCACCAGAAGCTTTCGAATGCATTACAGTCAGTGGGGTTCTTGCGTGGTGTAGCATTTATTATCAACACCGACCAAAATGCATGTCCTTTTATTAATCCTGAAATGGGAATAGATGTGACTGAGGATGTGCTTAAGTTATTGAAAATGTAAAGAGACATGCCGTTTCCCAGTGCACCAGGACCTATAGGCATCTTCGATAGCGGCTACGGTGGCCTTACCATCCTGCATGGTATCCGTCAGTTGTTACCTGAATACGATTATTTGTATTTGGGCGATAATGCCCGTGCTCCTTATGGTACACGTTCGTTCGATGTAGTCTATGAGTTTACTCGTCAGGCTGTCGAACGGCTCTTCGAGATGGGCTGCCAGCTTGTTATCCTTGGCTGTAATACGGCATCGGCCAAGGCTTTGCGTACCATTCAGCAGCACGACTTACTGAAGTGGGACCCTGGACGCCGTGTGCTCGGAATTATCCGTCCCACGGCTGAAATTATCGGTACGCTTACTCGTACCCGACACGTGGGTATTTTTGCCACCGAGGGTACCATCAAAAGTGAGAGTTATAATCTGGAGATTCAGAAACTATGGCCCGACATTGTTGTTAGTGGTGTGGCTTGTCCCTTCTGGGTGCCTCTTGTAGAATATAATGAGGCAGACTCCCCGGGAGCAGACTATTTTGTCAAGAAACGCATTGACCAGCTGTTGCGCTTGGACTCCGAGATTGACACCATAATCCTTGGTTGTACCCACTATCCGTTATTGTTACCTAAAATCCATAAGTATATTCCCCGTGGCATACGTATTGTGTCGCAGGGCGAATATGTAGCAGGTAGTCTGCAACAGTATTTCAAGCAACATCCCTCGTTGGAGCAGCGTTGCACTCGTGGTGGTCAGGTGCATTACCTTACCACAGAGAATTCCGAAAAATTCAAGGAGTCTGCGCAGATATTCCTTCACGAACCCGTAGAGGTGGAAACCATCACTTTGGGCTGATCCGTGTCACTTTGATCCAATCAGCATCTATCCAGCCACGGTCAGTTTTCGCGTTGGTCTCAGCAGCCACAAAGCCAAACTTAGCTCCAATCCATTTCCCCTGTCGCATTGGAAATACGTCACCACAATCTGTAAACTTCTTTCCGTTCAGGCTATAAGCAAAACGTACCATAGGTTTTCCACCATGTGGCTGTCCTGCTTCTGAGTTGCTCACTGTCAGGCGCAAAAAGATGTCCTCATGGATGCCTGGCTTATAGTCTGTTTTGTCCTCTGCAGTAGGCTTCAGCGTAGCAATGAGCCGTTCTTCCTGTGCAGTCCCCTTGTCCGCTTGTCTGCAGGTCATCTGTATCAGCTGAAACTTCTGGCCTACGCGCTTTACCACCACCGCCGAATAGTCCAGTCCCATCATGATCAATCCTCCAAACTGTCCGTCGGCCTTCGATGTCATACGTAGTTTCGTGGTCACTGTAAATTCGTCGGCAGGTGTTTTCTGCAACAGCATGTTTGGCACAAAAAACAAGTTGGGTGTTGGCTGTTCGCTATTGGCTGTAAGTTTATAGGTATAGATACGCATGGTACCGAAGGCTGTCGGTACACCGAACTTTTCGTCGTAGTTCGCCTGCCATTGCCACTGAAGCCCAATAGCTGGATTATTAAACTCGTCGCTTTCTACAGGATTGGTAGTTAGGGATTGGGAATTAGCGGCTTTCGGCTTTTTATAGGATGTAACAGGCTCCCCCTTCTTTCCCATGATGGGCCATCCTGTTGACCAATCTACTGGCTGAAGGTGTACCACACGACCGTATGCCTCCTTGTCTTGGAAGTGTAGGAACCAGTCTTCGCCGTACTTTGTATGTACCCAACCGCCCTGATGAGGACCGTTAATTGCCGTGTTTCCTTGTGATAATACGATCTTATGCTCGTAGGGACCATAGGGCGACTTCGAGCGCATGGCCAACTGGAAACCATCGGGTACGCCACCAGCCGGACACATAATCCAGTACCAGCCGTCACGCTTGTAGAACTTAGGCCCCTCGCATGTGCGGTTCTCGTTGCCGTTACCGTCGAACACAATGACAGGTTGTCCGATGGGGTGTGTTCCGTCTGCACTCATCTCACGTACCGTCAGCACTGATGCAAAATTCGCTCTTGAGTTCGCCCATCCATTCACCATGTAACAACGTCCGTCGTCGTCCCACAGCGGTGTCGTGTCAATATATCCTTTGCCTTTGATGATACATTGTGGAGCCGTCCAATCACCTGCAGGGTCCTGTGTCTTCACCATGAAAATGCCGTAGTCTGGGTCACCCCAGTAGATGTAGTACCAGCCATTGTGGTAGCGTATGCTCGGTGCCCACACACCATCACCGTGACGAGGCGTACTGAAGTGCTTCGTAAGTTCCTCATTACCCTCGTATAGCCGATTCTTGAGAGCATAGCCAATGATTTCCCAGTTCACCAAGTCACGAGAGTGCAGGATTGGCAGTCCTGGTACGCACTGGAACGAAGAGGCTGTCATGTAGTAGTCGTCGCTGCTGGCACCCACGCATACGTCAGGATCAGAATAGTCCGCATTTATCACGGGGTTCGTGTAAGTACCGTCACCATTATCGGGTGACCACACTTCCGAGCAGTACTGGCCTTTTGCCAGCACAGGCAGCCACATGACTGCCATGATCAGTAATTTCTTCATTGTTTTGTTTAAGTTAATAAGTAGAATGAATGGCCAAAGATGCCTTAAATATGCTATAGCAGGCGCCTGGCGAAGTAGCGGACGGGATACCAGACGCTAAGGAAACCAACTACCAGCACGGTAATGAAGACAAGAACGATGTCCCACGGATGTACGCTGACAGGGTAGGCGTTAATGAGGAAGGCATCGCTCGAGCGACCGAGCGTGACGATGCCGTAGGTCTGCTGCAGCCAGCAAAGGAAAAGTCCAATGCCAATACCGATGATAGCTCCAATAGCGGAGATCATACGTCCTTCGAAGAGGAAGATTCGGGTAATCTGTTTATCGGAAGCTCCGAGGTTACGTAGGGTGACAACATCATCCTTCTTGTCAATGATGAGCATAGAGAGGCTGCCGATGATATTGAAGGAGGCTACGATGAGGATGAATGTCAGGAAGATGTAAGCCATGAATTTTTCTATCTTCATGATCTTGAAGGTATCGTCCTGTTGCTCGTATCGGTCCTGTACCACGTAGCGGTCGCCAGCAATTTTTTGTATTTGGCTTTTCACAGCGTCAAAGTCGCTACCAGGTTTCAGTCGTAGTTCGAGCGAGGAAAGTCGTCCTTCAAGGTCGAAGAGCCGACGGGTGAAATCGATATGTGTGAGGATATATTTACCGTCATACTTAGCCTGACGGACGCAGAAAAGTGCACCAGGGGAATACAACTCGTCGGTCACAAATCCCTCTGTGGGGTTGGCCATGTTGAGCTGACCTTCTCGTACGGGGGCATAAATCTGTACACTGCCAGGGTAAGAATAACCCATGCCTAACTGTTCGGCAATGCGCATGCCGATAATACCGTAGTTAAGGTCGGCAGCGCGCAATCGGAATTTCTCGGGGTTGTTGGAAAGGATGGTGTCACCGTCTTCTAGAATAGCGACAATGTGCGTCAGACGATTGAAGTTGTCCTCCACGCCCTTCAGTGTCACCATGGCCTGATGACCATTATAGACAGCGAGAGCCTGATCTTCAACGCTCTCCATGGCAACATCAATTTGCGGTAACTGCCGTATCTCCGTCAGGATGGGGTCATCAGCAGGTGCTGTCTTGCCTATGGCAGGCATTACTTTGATTTGCGGATCGAAGGCAGTGAAGAAGGAGGCAACAAGGTCGTGGAAACCATTAAATACGCTCAGTGTCACCACGAGTGCCATGGTGGCAATAGCCACACCAACCATGCTCACACCGCTGATGATGTTGATGGCGTGGGTCGATTTCTTGGAGAAGAGATAACGGCGGNNTTAACCCTTTTACTTTTTCAATAATTCATCAATATGTTCAATATAGTCCAGACTGTCATCAATGAAGAAGCGCAGTTCTGGAACGATACGTAACTGATGACGGATGCGTGTGCCCAGTTCGTAGCGTATCTGCTTCTCGTTGGCGGTGATGTTACGCAGGAGCTGTTCGCCCTTCTCACTGGGGAAAATACTGAGATAGGCGGTGCAGATGCTCAGATCAGGTGATATCTTCACGCGGGTCACACTGATCATGGTGCCATGCATGGCGCGTGTTTGCTGCTGGAAAATAACGCTTAGTTCTTTTTGCAGCAATCGTGCTATTTTGTTCTGTCTTGTTTCTTGCATATCGATATGTTGCTTAATTTCGCTGCAAAGGTACGAAAAAGTTTTTAGTTTTTAGTTTTTAGTTTTTAGTTTTTTGGCTTTTACTTTATCAGGAACGAGATAAAGTCGAGCTCAAAGGGTACGGCGGCAGGTACATGATCGAGGTCAAGCAACTTGTAATCGACACGGGCACCACAGCGCTTCAGTCGTTTGTAGAGCTCCCAGAAGCAGGCTATAGGAACGTAGGTGTCGTGGCGTGAGTGGAAAAGGTGTACCTTGGCCTTCGGTACCCAGTCTTCGGGGATGGTCTTTTCAGCCACCACTTTCATCAGTCTCATGTATTCTGGGTTCTGCTCGTTGAAGAAGTCGAAGTTCAGGTAGCGGTCCAGCTTGGTGCCTATCATCTGCGTCAGTTCGGGGATGGGGATGTTACCCTTGCACCACTCGGTATGGTGCTTGAGCAATCCCCCTTTAAAGACATGAGTAAAGTCCATCTGCAGATGGTCGTAGTGGTTCATGGAATACACGATGTTTGGCAGAATGGCGTAGTCGCTGTAGCGGGTTGAATGGAAAGCACGCAGGGCAACCTCGGGATAGTAGGCACCTCCTCCTGCAAAGATATGACGCACGCTGACACCTAATTCAGGGTGTTGCTGATAGTGACGTGCCAAAGCCCATACGCCAGAGCCACCGAGGGAGTAGCCGAAAAGCAGTGACTCTGTGGGTAGCTTGTAATGTTGTTCCTTTTCCAGAAACTCTGCTGCAGCCTTACGCATGTCGGCACTTACCTCTGCCACGTTGTCGTGTTGCAGGTAGGCAATAGGCAGGTTGTCAGAGATACCGCATCCGATAAGGTCAGGGATAATTGTCACGTAGCCCATCATTCCTGGGAATATCTCAGCAGCCATGATGTCGCGGGTGGCACAGTCAATCTTGCTGCGTGTCAAGGGTGACACCTCAATGACCCCTTTTGGTATCCCCTTCTTGCGTGGCATATAGATAACGCCCGATGCCAGTGTGGG
>LXOW01008414.1_pt1 | contig 13129 bp, 9 predicted proteins | sample 1368591 | NCBI WGS metagenome assembly LXOW01 (sample SAMN04884650, study PRJNA319009) | bovine gut metagenome | isolation source: Cow rumen | host: Bos taurus | place: Italy: Legnaro (PD) | collected 2014-07-09
CTGTCGAAGATAGCGTTCTCGTAAGTGTCGAAGATGGTGTGGTAAAACGGGAAAGCATCGCCTTCTTGGTTTTCAAGGAAGATGCAGGGCACATGGCGTGTGGCAAAAGGATAATGATCGCTATTGCCAGCCAACTCGCCACGATTTAAGGCTTTGAAATGGTGCTTCTCATCATTAATGCTCTCAAACAATGCAAAGCCACGCATACCCTCGTCACTGACCTCGCAATATTGCACAGGGTTGTTGTCGCCAATCATGTCGATGTTGAAAAGGTACTTGATTTGTTCCAGCGGCACAAGGGGATGTTGGGCATAGAACTCTGAGCCACGCAGGTTGGCATCCTCGCCTGAGAAAGCGATAAAATACATGTCGTATTCGGGGCGGTTTTTCGCATAATACTCAGCCAGGGTAATGATAGCGGCAGTGCCCGAAGCGTTGTCGTTGGCGCCAGGGTAATAAACCTTCTCTCCGAGGTTGCCGAGGTGGTCGTAATGGGCGGTGAACACATAGCAGCTGTCGTGACGGGTGCCTTCCACTTTGGCAATCACGTTGAAGAGCTCATAGTCTTTCAAAAACTCGTTGTCTATATCGGCGCGGACGGTTTTGAGACCCTCCACAGCTTCGGGTGTCATCCAGATGATGGGCTTCTCCACCACGCGGTGACCGTATGCCTTGTAGAACTTGATGGGCGAGGTCCAGGTTTGGATAAGTCCGGCATTGGGGCATTCACCGGCCTTTTGCAGACGGGCGAAATCCTTCCCGTGGTTATAGGCAAACCAGAAGTCGCAGGCCACTAAGCAATTGGCATATTCAGGCTTGGCCAAATCGGCAAACATCTTTTCAGGGTCAAAATTCATGGTGTCGACATGATACACGGGGAACTCTCCGTGAACGCCGGGCGAGTATTCGCGCATGGAGTAATCCACACCCGGGGTAAGCTCCTTGCCGTCGGCCCAGAGCTGCATCTTGCCTGCGAAGGTGTTGATGTCGATAGTGAAGGGTTGGCACACGGCGACATCCACGCCCGCCTTCTCAAATTCCTCATGGATGTATTTTCCGGCCATGTTGGCACCGCCCTTGGCATAGCCGCGGCCTTGGTATTGTGAGGAGCTTAATTCTTTGACAATCTGTTTGTAATGCGTCAAGTCCTGCGCATTCAGTTGCATGGCGGCGAAGGCCAGCAGAATGATGAATAACTTTTTCATGGGTATTATATTAAATAAAGGTGTTATATGATTACTTATTCCATTTATAGGTCAATGCTTATTTCACTGTCACTTTCCCCAGCTTGCTCACTAATGCGTCCCACCAACGGGTGGGCATGATGGCGTGCAGGGCCAAAAGAAAGTTGGCGCCTGCGCCTGCACGGTAGCGGGTTCTAGGTCTGCGGGCATTGACGGCTTTGGTGATGGCTTTTCCGATGCTTTGCGGAGGCGAGAGCAAATTGGAATGATAGGTCCAACGCAAGGCTTCAGCCATCTTGAGACCGGGCTCTTCATAAGCGGTGCCTTGTGACGTAGCCTTCAGATGGTCAGCGGCAATAAAGCCCCAGTTGGTCTTGATGCCACCTGGCTCAATCATGCTCACCTGAATGCCGAAGGGCTTGGTCTCGATGCGAAGCGCATCGCTGAAGGCCTCAACGGCGTATTTGGAGACATTGTACCAGCCGCCAAACAGGAGGACGGCCTTTCCTGCAATGGAGGACACGTTGATGATGCGACCGGAATGCTGTTTGCGCATGTGCGGCAACACCAATTGTGTCAATCGGGCCAGGCCGAAAAGGTTCACCTCCAACTGCCGACGGGCTTCTTCCAACGCCACATTCTCAATGGCACCCAGATAACCGTAGCCTGCATTGTTGATCAAGACGTCGATGCGACCTTCCGTGTCAATCAGGGTTTGTATGCCACTGACCATCGAGGCTTCATCCGTGACATCCAGACGAATCGTCACCACGCCGTATTCCTTCAAGGGTTCCATCAGCTCCAACCGACGGGCGGCACTATAGACCTTGTGTCCCTGTTGGGCCAATCTCTGGGCGGCGTCGAAACCGATGCCGCTACTGGCTCCGGTGATGAGTATGATTTTCTTTTGCATAGGCATTACTTGCTAATGGCAATTCATTTATTTGTGTGGCGCAAAGATAAGGCAATTCNNCCGATTGTCCGGTATTTCATGACCCCAAACAGAAAAATAAATATTTTTGCACTTTAAACTTCATCACGATGCTGCAAAAAGGAACTTCAAAGATTCGGGCAAGGTTGCTTCTGTCGCTGGCATGGATGATTGTTGTTGTGACTTTGTCGGCACAGGAAGGGCCTCGCGTGTTGTTCATCGGCAATAGCTACACCTATGTCAATAATCTTCCGCAAATGGTGGCCGATATTGCCCAGAGCATGGGCGAAAGCATGGAATACCACAGCAACACCCCAGGCGGTTGCACTTTCGAGATGCACTGCCACAACCAGTCGATGACGTTGATTTGCGAAGGCGGCTGGGACTTTGTGGTGATGCAGGAGCAAAGCCAGCTGCCGGCATTCCCGATGGATTCGGTGGAGCTGTATGTGTATCCCTTCGCGCAGCGGCTGGTGGATTCCATCTATGTCCACAATCCTTGTGCCGAGCCGATGTTTTTCATGACATGGGGCCGCAAGAACGGCGATACGGAGTTTGGCTACCCACCTATGGACACTTACGAGGGTATGGACAGCCTGCTTTATGCACGTTATATGCAGATGGGGGAGGATAACGACGCCTCGGTATGTCCCGTAGGCCGCGTGTGGCATTATCTCCGTGACCACAATGCGGAAATCGAACTTTACTCAATGGACGAAAGCCATCCTTCCATGGCGGGAACGTATGCTGCCGCATGCGCGTTTTATACGATGATTTTTGGCCGCGACCCTGACAGCATCAGCCACAATGCAGGTCTTGATGAGAATATCGCTCGCGCCATCCGTTTTGCCACACATGAAGTGGTGTACGACTCCCTTTGGAAATGGCAACGCCCTTTGCCGCAAGCGGGTTTTGTGGTTGATAGCGTGGATTTTCTTACTGTCCGGTTCGTGAGCAAGGCTAAGTTTTTTGAAAAACAGGAATGGGATTTCGGTGATGGCGCCATTGTGCAGACCAACGACACGATGGTTTGGCACACCTTTCCTGAAAGCGGTATCTATCTTGTAAAGCAAATCGAGAGTCGTCATTGCATGGCTGATACTGCATTTCGGTTTGTCCGGGTGGAAGGCTCGTCGGTTGGCGTTGCCGAAGAAAACGACTTGTCAGAGATTTCAATAAGTCCTAATCCTGCCGAAGATGAAGTAGTGTTGCATCTGCCTGAAGGAATGGTGGCTGAGGTAATATTGTGCAACATTGACGGTCGGGAAGTGTGGCGGCAAAATATGAAAAACCCCTGTAACACGATTGCATTACAAAGATTTCCAAGTGGACTTTATGTGCTGAAAGTTGTCACACCGCAAGGCACCGTTTTGAGGCGGCTCGTCAAACGATAAAGCGCGTTTGCCGATTTATCGTTTTCATTTGCCCATCTGCCGAAAAAACTCTACCTTTGCGGTCAGAAAATTCCCTGTTATGAACCTACCTAAAATCCACTCCATCAGCAAGAAAATCGTTGTGGCACTGCTCGGTGTCTTTTTGAGNNTGCTCCACATCGTCCTATCGATTTGGCTGGCCATCACCAACAAACGGGCACGACCTGTTGGCTACCACAAACCCCAGCGCAGCAAGACACACACTGGCTCGAAACTACAAGTCTGGACAGGTATTCTGCTCCTGGTATGTCTCATCGCGCATTTCATGGACTTTTATTTCGTGAAAATCGGTCTGGTGGACGGCAACCTCAACTTCTATGAGCAGGCACGCGAGAAGTTCCAAATCCCGCACATCGCTATTGCATATATGGTATTCTTTGTGGTGGTTTGGTTCCACATGCGCCACGGATTCGCGGCCATGTTCCAGACCTTAGGCCTCTACAATTATAAGTACGGCAAGGCCATCGAGATTATCGGCATCATCTATGCCACGGTGGTCTGCCTAATGTTCGCTGTTGTTGTTATCGTCACATTCTTCCAAGCTGCTTGATATGAAACTAGACTCCAAAATACCTTCCGGTCCGCTCGCAGAGAAATGGACCAACTATAAAGCCTCGCAAAAACTGGTCAACCCGGCCAACAAGCGTAAACTCGACATCATCGTGGTCGGCACAGGACTGGCTGGAGCCTCAGCAGCTGCTTCTTTAGGTGCTTTAGGCTTCAATGTAGACATTTTCTGCATCTCCGACTCGCCCCGTCGTGCCCACAGTATTGCTGCACAAGGTGGCATCAATGCGGCCAAGAACTACCAGAACGACGGCGACAGCGTGGAGCGTTTGTTCCGTGATACCATCAAAGGTGGTGACTATCGTGCCCGAGAGGCCAATGTATACCGTCTGGCCGAGGTCAGTGGTGCCATCATCGACCAATGCGTGGCGCAAGGTGTGCCCTTCGCCCGCGATTATGGTGGCCTGTTGGATAACCGCTCCTTTGGGGGCGCACAGGTCAGTCGCACTTTCTACGCCAAAGGACAGACTGGACAACAATTATTATTAGGTGCATACGGAGCCTTGAGTCGTGAGATAGCTCGTGGCACGGTGAAACTGCACACCCGCTGTGAGATGATGGACTTGGTAGTAGTAGAAGGACGTGCACGCGGCATTATTGTAAGGAATCTTGTCACCGGCAACTTGGAACGCTATGCGGCCCATGCAGTGGTTTTGGCGACCGGTGGTTACGGCAATCTGTATTACCTTAGCACCAACGCTATCAATAGCAACGGCAGCGCGGCTTGGGTGTGTCACCGCAGGGGTGCTGCTTTCGCCAATCCTTGCTATGTGCAGATTCACCCGACTTGTATCCCTGTTCACGGCGACTATCAGTCAAAGCTTACCCTGATGAGCGAGAGCCTTCGCAACGACGGACGCATCTGGGTGCCGAAGAAAAAGGAAGACGCTGAAGCCATCCGTGCGGGCAATCTGAGAGTCAACGATATTCCCGAGGAAGACAGGGACTATTATCTGGAGCGCCGCTATCCCGCTTTCGGCAATTTAGTGCCTCGTGATGTGGCTTCACGTGCCGCCAAGGAACGCTGCGATGCGGGCTTCGGAGTGGGTACGGGTTATGCCGTCTATCTCGATTTTGCGGATGCCATTCGCCGTTTGGGCAAGGATGCCGTTGAGCAGAAATATGGCAACCTCTTCCAGATGTATCAGAAGATCACCGACGAGAATCCTTATGAGACTCCGATGATGATTTATCCCGCCATCCATTACACAATGGGCGGCCTTTGGGTCGACTATGAACTGCAAACCACTATCCCAGGACTCTTTGCAGCAGGTGAGGCCAACTTCAGCGACCACGGTGCCAACCGCCTTGGTGCCTCCGCCTTGATGCAGGGACTGGCCGACGGGTATTTCGTGTTGCCTTACACTTTGCAGAACTATTTGGCTGACCAAATTAATGTGGGGAAGATTTTATCTACAACACCTGAGTTTGATGCTGCGGAAGACAATGTAAAATCCCGCATCGAACGTCTGTTCTCTAACTCCAAGCTGCCAACTCCCAACTGCCAACTGAAAACTGTAGATTCTTTCCACAAACGTTTAGGTAAAATCATGTGGGAATACTGCGGTATGGCTCGCAGTACTGAGAGTCTTGCAAAAGCCAAGCAGCTGGTTTTGGATTTGGAGGACGAATTCTGGAAATCTGTCTTCATCCCAGGCACTGCTAACGAGTTTAACCCAGAGTTGGAGAAGGCCTGCCGTTTAGAGGATTATTTCGAACTGGCGCAACTCGTCATTGCCGACGCCCTGCACCGTGAAGAGTCGTGTGGCGGCCATTTCCGCACCGAGCATCAGACCGCTGACGGGGAGACCCGCCGTGATGATGAGCATTTTATGTATGTGGCCGCATGGGAATACCAGGGGCACGGACAACCCGAGACGATGGAGAAAGAGCCACTCAACTATGAACATATTCAGATTGCCACCCGTAATTATAAGTAAGCCATGAGATTCACACTACATATTTGGAGACAAGAGAACGCCCGAGCCAAGGGCCATTTCGAGACTTATCCCATCGAGGGTATCTCGCCCGACTGTTCTTTCCTTGAGATGCTCGATATTCTCAATGAGCGGTTGATTAATGACCGAATTGCGCACCCTGTCTGTTTCGACAACGACTGCCGCGAGGGTATCTGTGGAATGTGCGGACTCTATATTAATGGTAGACCTCATGGCAACGATGATGGCATCACTACCTGCCAGCTTCACATGCGCAAGTTCAAGGATGGCGATGACATCTGGATTGAACCTTGGCGGGCAAAAGCCTTCCCTGTGATTCGCGACCTTGTAGTGGATCGCTCCGCTTTCGACAAAATCATTCAGGCGGGAGGCTACATCAGCACTACCACGGGTGGTGTGCCCGATGCCAATATCATCCCGATTCCAAAACACCAGGCAGATATGGCTATGGATGCGGCATCATGCATCGGTTGCGGAGCTTGCGTAGCTGCCTGCAAAAACGCCAGCGCGATGCTGTTCGTAGGTGCCAAAGTCAGCCATTTGGCCTTGTTGCCGCAAGGCAAAATCGAGGCTGCCGACCGAGTGAAAAAGATGGTGGCCAAGATGGATGAGCTGGGTTTTGGCAACTGCACCAACACCTACGCCTGCGAGGCCGAATGCCCGAAACTCATCAAACGGCAGAATATCTCGCGGCTCAATCGACATTGGATAGGAGCGTTGTTAGGGAGGGATAGAAGATAGTTTTTTCTATGTTGTAAGGTTTTCTTGCAAAAGAGAAAAAATGTGTATTTTTGCAACCAGTTGGTCGCGGCAACGGAAAGAAAAACGAATGAATTATCAAGACGTAAAGGACGGAACAATAGTTACGACACCTCCCGCGATAACAGAATTAAAGCCTCCTAAAGTGGAGGCTTTTTTATTGGTCGTTTGTACAGGGTTTGAAAAGCCAAGCTTTTGTTTCTGCCAATTCTGATTTCTTCTACATACACATATTGTTCTCCTATTGTTTTGCGATAGATAAACGTTTTATGACGATGGCTTCTTGAGCTGTTGTTTGAGATTTCAACTTTATCCCGACACTTTATAATGTATGGAACCAACAAGTAATCTTCAAACGACAAAGGTATCCTGTCATTGCTTAGTTCCCCATGCCGATTATGTGAATGATTTGTACCTATTGTCTCAATAACATGTTTATAACCATCAAGATTAATACCCGCCTTCTTTGCAATGTCTTTCAACTCATCATCGACCTCTTAATCAATAATGGCAAATTTGTAATCGCATTTATGACCTATCATTCTGATTAGGTCTTCAAAAGGAATCCGTTTACCAGACTCTTTTTCGAAAGGTTTACGCTTTGTCTCCATACTTCAACTCCCCCAATTGTCTCGGTCTAAACTCCTATAATTAATGGCTTCTGCCAAATGCCCTGGTTGGATGTTTTCACTACCGTCGAGGTCGGCGATAGTGCGGGAGACCTTGAGGATACGGTCGTAAGCACGAGCTGAGAGCCCGAGCCGACTCATGGCGTTTTTCAGCAGGTTACGGCAAGCCTCATTGAGTTCGCAGTATTTTTGGATGAGTGCTGTGGTCATCATTGCATTGGTATGGATGTCTGGGTGGTTGGCGTAGCGTTGCTCCTGTATCTTTCTGGCCTTGATGACGCGCTCGCGTACCGTTGCACTCGATTCTCCACGGCTTCTTGACGATAGGTCTTTATAAGATACAGGTACAACTTCTACATGTAGGTCGATGCGGTCCATCAAGGGTCCACTGATGCGATTGAGGTATTGCTGCACCATACCGGGTTTGCAGGTGCATTGCCTGTCGGGATGGTTGTAGTAGCCGCAGGGACAAGGGTTCATTGAGGCAATCATCATGAAGTTGGAGGGAAAGTCGACAGTCATTTTGGCTCGCGAGATGGTGACAGTACGTTCTTCCATAGGTTGTCGCATCACTTCGAGAGCTGTGCGTTTGAACTCAGGGAGCTCGTCGAGAAAGAGTACCCCGTTATGGGCAAGTGAAATCTCTCCGGGCTGGGGATAGGTGCCGCCCCCAACGAGCCCTGCGTCGCTGATGGTATGGTGCGGACTGCGGAAGGGTCGTTTCCAAATTAAGGAGGTGTGGCTTCCCACTAAGCCTGCCACCGAATGGATTTTGGTGGTCTCAAGGGCTTCGGCCATCGTGAGGGGAGGAAGGATGGTGGGCATACGCTTGGCTAGCATGGTCTTGCCGCTGCCGGGAGGACCAATGAGGATGACATTGTGTCCGCCTGCCGCAGCTATCTCCAATGCTCGCTTGATGTTTTCCTGACCTTTCACGTCGCTGAAGTCCAAACCGAAGAAGTTATAGTCATCTTCTTCTGTGACTATGGATTGAACGGGCTGAATCTCGGTCTCTCCATTGAGAATGGAGATAACCTCGCTCATGTTGGAAACGCCGTATACCTCAAGCCCCTCCACCACTGCCGCCTCACGTGCGTTTTCCTTGGGGATGATGAGTCCCCTGAAGCCGTCTTTCTTGGCTTTTAGGGCGATGGGCAGACTGCCTTTGATGGGGTTGACGGTGCCGTCTAACGAGAGTTCTCCCATGATGACGAACTGCTCCAGCAGGTCGCTGTGCATCTGCTCCAACGCTGAAAGGATGCCTATGGCGATGGGCAGGTCATAAGCCGAACCTTCCTTGCGGATATCCGCTGGAGCTAGGTTGACGACAATCCTCTTGTGGGGGTAATAATAACCGAGGTTGCCAATGGCGGCTTCAATGCGTTGTTGGCTTTCTTTGATGGCGCTGTCGGGCAGACCGACGGTGAAATAGTTGGGCATACCTTTGTCAATGTTCACCTCGATGGTGACGGTGATGGCGTCGATGCCGAAAAGGGCGCATCCGAATGTTTTTACTAGCATAATTGTGGGTTTTGATGAATTATGCCGCAAAGATGCAAACTATGTCAAGAAAAAGCCGTTGATTAAACGTTTGTAGTCGACAGTAGTCGTTTGTTGTCGTTTGCTGTCGGATATATTGCTGAAAAACAGCAATATGTATTTTTGGTGTTTTTGCCTCTAAACTCTTAACTACTTCTTCGGCTTATAGCCTGAATCTTGGAAGATGTTTTGCAAGTCTTTGCGTTGCATCAGTTCTTGGAGCGGGATGTCATGGTTAGAGGCAAAGGAGTGGATGATGTTCAACCCGAAAAACTCGCCAAGGCGTGAAGGAGCCTCATTGCTGTAGGCTTGGGTAAAGGGGCCGTCCCCAAAGTACATCATGTAAGCATCCAAACCTGCGTCGTAAAGACGGCGACTGCCCACTATGTCAGCCCACACCTGTCCTTCGTTCTCCACAGCCCAATGCCATTGTTTGGACGAATAGCCCATCAAGATACTGTCTGGCATCGTGGGGCATAGAGCCTCGATGAAATAGTTCAACCTGCCGTAGTACACCATTTCGCTGACAATCTGTCCTTGCTTGCGCCATTCATACAGGTAGTACATATACAGGCGGTTGGCGACATCTTTTGCCATAGTTGCAGGCATGGTTCGTACTTGAATGTACTTGGGCATTCCGATTTGGTCGTACACCTCGTCGCGGTTGAGATACCAGTCCAATGAAATTACCAAGTTGTTGTCGATGATTTGTATCGGAGGTTCGTCGTAATTGATGCCTGTAATGCAGGTATAGGCTTTGTGGGGCAATTCGATGTCGGGATAGTAGTAGTGGAAACGGGCCAGCACGTCTTTCACCAAGGGTTCCACTTGTTTCAAATCGGGGAATGAGGTCTTTACCTTGCCATATAGACTCCTGCAAAATGGGTCAGTGGCGAAGTCTTTCAGGTACCTCACCGCGTTGGGGTTGTTGAGGTCGCCGTTGAGGAACACGTGGTACTGGTCTTGGATACGTATCAATTCCTGCTGGAAGTTGGCAGTGTCGAGGTTGAAGAGCACGTCCTCATAACGCTCGAACTGCAGGTCGTAGGGTTCAGGATGGATGTCAAGTTTTGCCTTGTAAGCAGGCTCCTTTTCATGGCACGAGGCCAACACAAGACAGAGGGCAAGGAAGGGAATCGTGATTCTCATAATTCTGCGATTTCTGCGTGAGACAATATTTCTTTCCGAAGCATCTCGTAAGCCATGATGGTAGCGCGGTTGATGACGTTTTCGCGGTCTTTTCCGAAGTTGAAGCACTTTGAGACTACACCTTTACATGAGGCCACGCCAATCCATACAGTGCCGACAGGCGTTTCTTCTGTGCCGCCGCTCGGGCCAGCAACTCCTGTTGTGGCTACTCCAAAGTCGGCTTCCATCAGGTTGCGTACGCCTTGTGCCATTCTTTCCACCACCTGTTGGCTTACTACCGTATGTTTCTCTATGGTTTCAGCAGGTACGCCCAGCACTTTTGTTTTCATAGGCGTGGCGTAAGTAACAGCTGTGCCTTTGAATACTTCAGAGCTGCCGGGTATCAGTGTGATGACATGGGCGATGTTGCCTCCTGTGCAACTTTCCGCTGAAGCAAAAGTCTGTCCTTTTTCTTTTAATAAGTTGAAGACAACGCGTTCAATGGGCTCGTCCTCCATAGCGAAAATGTATTCAGGAATCAGCTTCACTAATTCGGCGATTTTTTGGTCTAACATTTCATGAAGCAATGCTGCGTCTTCGTGCCTCCCGCTCAGGCGCAGGCGTACCATGCCGTATTGTGGCAGATAAGCCAGTGAGAGGAAGTCGGGCAGGCTATCTTCCCATTTCTTAATGGTGTCGGCTAAAAATGACTCGCCAATCCCCGTTGTCATAATGACGCGCTTCTCGTAAGGCACTGAGTGGAACCGCTCCTTGATGCGCGGTAGCAACTCGTCATCGAAAATGCCTTTCATCTCATAAGGCACTCCGGGCATGAAAGCGAAGACGACACCTTTTTTCTCCAACCACATGCAGGGGGCCGTGCCGTAGGTGTTGGGCACATACAGGCCCGACTTGGGCAGATAAGCCTGGCCTCGGTTGCGTTCGCTCATTTGGAAACCTCTGCGGTTGAACAGGGAAACGATATTGTCGTAAGCTGCTTGGCAAAATTCAAGTTCGGTTCCGAAAAACTTGCAGACAGTAGGTTTGGTAATGTCATCGGCAGTGGGACCGAGACCACCTGTCACTAAAACCAAGTCGGCGTCCATGCAAGTCTCCAATGCATTCAAAATGGCTTGTTCTGAATCGCCGATAGTCAAGACGGAGTCCAGCTGGAATCCGGCGTCCGACAGACGATTGCCCAGCCATGCGGCGTTGGTGTTAATCACTTGTCCTATAAGTAGTTCATCTCCAATGGAAATGTTTTTGATGATGATTTTGCTCATGATGCAATAGTTTGTGCAAAAATAGGAAAAAAACCATTATCTTTGCACCCTCAAAACCAAACGAAAATGACACAACCTATTCCTGCGTCGCAGCTTATTCTCAACAAAGAAGGTGCGATATACCATTTGAACTTGCATCCCGAGGAAATCGCCGACGATATTATCCTGGTGGGCGATCCGGGGCGCGTCGTTGAAATTGCCACTTTCTTTGACCGGATTGAAGTGAAGAGTCAAAATCGCGAACTGGTTACCCGTACTGGCTATTTTCACGGCAAGCGTATTACTGTGTTGTCCACAGGCATGGGTACAGACAATCTTGACATCGTGATGAACGAACTCGATGCCTTAGTCAATATCGACTTGAAAACGAGGACGCCCAAAGAGACACATCACGCCTTGAATCTCATCCGCATCGGTACTTGTGGCGCATTGCAGCCTGATATCGAGGTAGAGGATAGCTTTGTGGCCACCCGTTACGCCCTTGGCCTTGACGGCTTGATTTATTTCTACAAAAAGAACAAGGAAGTGAACGAAATCGCCATGCGAGATGCTTTCATTGAGCAGATGGACTATCCGAAAGACCTGCCATTGCCCTATATTGTGGAAGGTTCTCAGGAACTGTTTGACCGTTTGGCGTTTGGTTATTATCAAGGGGTGACGGCTACTGCTCCCGGGTTTTATGGGCCACAAGGCCGCACCTTGCGAATGGACTTGGCTTATCCTGAAATTAATCGGAAAATCGAGGACTTCAACTATAATGGCTGGCGCATTTGCAACTATGAGATGGAGTCTTCAGCACTCTACGGTCTTGGTAAGATGATGGGTCACAATTGCTTAACTATGTGTGTCGCCATCGCCAACCGTGTTACCGAAAAATTTGCCATCGACTATCATCCATACGTGAAAAAGCTAGTGATGAATACTTTGGAGCGACTGTCTGCTCAATAAAAATGATGTGAAAAACATCTTTTTTATAAAAAGATAGTTTCTGTATGAAAAAAATGTCTATTTTTGCAGTTCGATTAGACCCGATTGAGAATAACAATTAGTATTATACGAAGATGAAAAAAACATTTATCACAATTATCGCCTTACTCGCCATCACGGGTTCCGTTATGGCTGATGGACATGTCGATTCGGTCCGTTACCTTACGACGAAGGCCTGGAAGAATTGGTACATTTCTGGAAGTGCCACTTGCAACTGGTGGCAGGGTAGTATGAGAACACCTGAAGGGTGGTTCGATAATAGCTATACCAAGGTTGAATGGGGCAAGCCTACGATTGGTTTCAATGTTTTCCTTGGTAAGTGGATTAACCACAATATAGGTGTTAGACTGGGTTACAGCAATACCAGAATCAACAGCTATATCAATGGCAGACACTACAATTTGGACCACATCCAGTGGCTCTATGGCAATGAGCCTACTATGGTTGAGAATCATGGTGCTGATGAAATCTATAGAACCTCAATGCGGTATCATAGACTGCAAGCTGATTTCATGTTCAGTCCCGTCGATTTCTTCCAAGGGTATTATAATCCCAACAGAATTTGGACTCCGATACTGTATGTTGGCGGCGGCGGCGGTTTTGTGTCAAACGACTTTTTTGCTATCAAGTCGCTGATTGAAGGTGCTAAGGTCAAAAAGGAGGATCCCAATGCTGTGGTTGGCTACAATTTCGAGTTGTCTTGTGGCTGTGGCTTGACCAATAACTTCCGT
>LXOW01030791.1_pt1 | contig 13129 bp, 4 predicted proteins | sample 1368591 | NCBI WGS metagenome assembly LXOW01 (sample SAMN04884650, study PRJNA319009) | bovine gut metagenome | isolation source: Cow rumen | host: Bos taurus | place: Italy: Legnaro (PD) | collected 2014-07-09
TGACATAAGATGAAAAGACTTTTTTTGAGTACCGTATTATTGGCCGGATGGCTTTTGGGAGTCCAGGCTGAAGTAGACCCGAACTTTTACATTTACCTCTGTTTCGGACAGTCGAACATGGAGGGTAATGCCCAACCGGAAGCCACCGACAGGCAGAATGTTGACGAGCGTTTCCTCATGTTGGCCACCAGCAATTTCACCTCGCCAAAGCGTAACATGGGCGAATGGTATAAGGCCACACCGCCCATCGTCAGTCCTTGGGGCGGACTCGGTATGGCCGACTATTTCGGACGTACGATGGTGGCCGCCTTGCCCAAAGATGTCAGTGTGGGTGTGGTGGATGTGGCCATCGGTGGTATTGCCATCGAAGGTTTCATGCCCGACAAGATAGCCGGCATTCTGGCCAAGGCCGAGAGTTGGCAGGCAGAGCGTATCCGCGCCTATGGCAGCAATCCCTACCAGCGACTCGTCGATATGGGTAAGAAGGCGCAGGAGGTGGGTGTCATCAAAGGTATCCTGCTGCATCAGGGATGTTCGAACAACGGCGACCCCAACTGGCCCAATAATGTGAAGAAGATCTACGACAACATCCTTAAAGACCTGAATCTGAAGGCCGAGGACGTGCCCATCTTCGTTGGTGAGACAGAGCGTCAGAACATGGGTGGCGGCTGCTATGCCCACAATGACGTGGTGGCAAAAATACCGAGCGTCATCCCTACAGGTCATGTCGTCAGTTCTATCGATGTACCTGGCAACGGTCAGGATGCCTGGCATTTCTCTGCTGCAGGCTATCGCACCTTTGGCAAACGCTATGCCTTCGAGGCTCTCAAGGCGATGGGCAAAGAACCGCTGATGGATCCCGAATACAATATGCCCGACAATCTGAAGAAATTCTTCACACTCAGGAGCGTTGCCAACAAAATCGTTGGCGATCCCGGCAAAAGCAAGATGATCATCCTGAGCTGCACATACAACGACGGACATACTGAGAAAATCAGGGATGCCGTATTTACCAGCACAGACTATGAGGTGAGAAACGGCAATATCATTACCTTCGGTGATGCAGGCACCTCAGGCACGGTGACCACCACGATTACCGATTTCACAGGCGAGAAGCACGAGGTGACGATCACCCTCGAAGCGAAAGGCACCTCGGCCATCAGCACCGTCAGCGCAGACAGCAACGATAAGCGTCAGGCCATCTATGACCTGCAAGGTCGGAAGGCTGGTCTGTCCGATGATTGGGAGCGTCTGCCAGCAGGCGTTTACATCAGAAACGGCCGGAAAGTCGTGAGATAAAGCGACACCAAACCACACAAACATCCCCGCAGACACAATAAATGCGGGGATGTTTGCGTTTATATGGTTGTATATATACAAAATAATAAGGTATGATAGATTATATCAAGGGGGAGTTGACCGAACTGACCCCCGCACTGGCAACTGTAGAGGCTGCCGGCGTAGGTTACGGACTGAACATTTCGCTGAACACCTTCAGTGCCATACAAGGCAAGAAGGAAGTGAAGTTGTATGTACATGAGGCGATTCGCGAGGATGCCTATGTGCTCTTCGGCTTTGTGAACAAGAAGGAGCGCGAGATGTTTGAACTGCTCATCACGGTGAGTGGCGTGGGTGCCAATACCGCCAGGATGATGCTCTCGGGCATGAGCGTGAGCGAGTTGTGTAACGCCATCTCAACAGGTAATGCCCGACTGATACAGGGCATCAAGGGCATCGGTAAGATGACGGCCCAGCGACTGATTGTCGACCTGAGGGACAAAATCGTGGCCCTTGGCATCACAGACGAGATTCCCGCTGGCGGACAGATGGCAGCCCCTGTCAACAACCAGGTGAAGGACGAGGCCGTATCGGCTCTGACGATGCTGGGTTTCGCCCCTGCCCCCACACAGAAGGTGGTGTTGCAGATCCTGCAGCAGCAGCCTGACCTGCCTGTGGAACAGGTGGTGAAATTGGCACTGAAACAGATTAAGTGAAGCGATTCGTCTACATCGGATTAGTCCTGTTGAGTATCGTGGCCTTAGCCGCGCCGCCTCAGGATAAAAAGACGCAACAGAAGCCTGCGCCTAAGGCGCAACCCGTCACAACGGTGGAAGACGAAACCATCCCCGACTCCCTGCTCCATCCCCGATGGAAGATCCAAAGAACCGCCCCCGTTCTGGTAGAAGACCTCGATTCATCGGCCCTCGACCTGAAGATGCCTGATAATATCCGTCAGACGGTGGAATACGACGACTCGCTGAATCTCTATTACATCGGTTCGAAGATCGGCGACACCTATCTGAATGCCCCTGTCGTGATGACACCCGAAGAATATCAGAAATGGAGCGAGAAGCGCGCCCTGCATGATTTCTTCCGACAGAAAGACGCAGTCAATGTGACCACAGAGGGCAAGGACAAGTTCTCGTTTGCCGACATGCACTTCGACCTGGGACCTGCTGAGAAGATCTTCGGTCCTGGCGGTGTGCGCATCAAGACACAGGGAACTGCCGAGCTGAAGCTGGGTGCCACTATGAAGAACATCGACAACCCCTCGCTGCCCATCCGTAACCGCAAGACCACGAGCTTTGACTTCGACGAGAAGATCAACCTGAACGTGAACGGTAAGGTGGGCGACAAGGTGAACATGAACCTGAACTACAACACCGACGCCACCTTCGACTTCGACACGCAGAACATGAAGTTGAAGTACGATGGTAAGGAAGACGAGATCATCAAACTGGTGGAGGGCGGAAACGTGAGCTTCCCCTCGAACAACTCACTGGTGAAAGGTGCCTCCAGTCTGTTTGGTGTCAGAGCGGACATGCAGTTCGGAAAACTGAAACTGCAGACGGTGGTCTCGCAAAAGAAGTCATCGACGAAGAGCGTCTCTGCGAAGGGTGGAACACAGACAACGGCTTTCGAACTGAATGCTGCAGACTATGAAGAAAACCGCCACTTCTTCCTCTCCCACTACTTCCGTGAGCATTACGATCAGGCAATGTCGACACTGCCCAACCTGACGACAGGCATTGAGATCAACCGTGTGGAGGTGTGGATCACCAATAAGACGGGAACCACCTCGAACACCCGAAACATCATCGCCCTGACCGACCTAGGTGAAAACACCACGCTGAGCAATCCCCATTGGGGACTGACGGGTGCGATGGTGCCCTGCAATGCGGCCAATACCGAATATCAGACGATGGTAACCCAATACGCAGAAGCCCGTGACATCGACCAGGCGAGCACCGTTCTGTCAGGTATTCAGGGTTTTGAGGGCGGTGTGGACTATGAGAAACTGGCCAGCGCACGATTGCTGAACTCGTCGGAATATACCGTCAACAAGGCGCTGGGCTATATCTCGCTGAAGACTGGTCTGCAGACCGATCAGGTGCTGGCCGTCGCATACGAGTTTACTGCTGGGGGACAGACCTATCAGGTAGGTGAATTTGCCAGCGACAACACGCAGACTGGTCAGGCCCTGTTTGTGAAGACACTGAAGAACACGTCGAACAACCCCTCACAAGGCAACTGGGACCTGATGATGAAGAACGTGTACTACCTGGCCTCAACGGTGGAGCGCACAAAGTTCCGTCTCGACATCAAGTACCAGAGTGATACGGCAGGCGTGTATCTGACTTATATCCCCGACCAGCGTGTGAAGGAACAGACGCTGCTGAGGATGCTGGGCTGCGACCGTCTGGATAATAACAACAAGAACCACGCCAACGGCTATTTCGACTTCGTGGAAGGCTATACCGTCACCAATGGCCGTGTCTTCCTACCATCAGCAGAGCCCTTCGGTGAATACCTGCGCAATCAGCTTACGGCCAAGGGGCTCTCGGATGCAGAAGCCGACAAATACGTGTTCAGTCAGCTTTACGACTCCACCAAGACCGTTGCCAAACAGATAGCGGAGAAGAACAAGTTTGTGATGATGGGCCAGTATAAGGGTCGCAGCGCCAATGTCATCTCGCTCGATGCCTATAACGTGCCACAGGGATCGGTGGTGGTGACGGCAGGCGGCGTGACCTTGCAGGAAGGCTCCGACTACTCCGTAGACTATAGTGCGGGCGAGGTGACCATCCTGAATCAGAGTATCATCGACGCAGGCACCAATGTCAACGTGTCGCTGGAGTCGAACACGGAATACGGCATGCAGCGCAAGACGATGCTCGGACTGAACTGGGAGTACGACTTCACGAAGAACTTCCAGATTGGCGGTACCATCATGCACCTGTCGGAGCAGGCACTCATATCGAAGGTTACTATGGGTGAGGAGCCGCTACGGAACACCATCTGGGGTCTGAACGTAAACTGGAAGCAAGACAGTCAGTGGCTGACATCGATGCTCGACAAGATACCGTTCCTGAATGTGAAGGAGCCCTCGCACATCACCTTCACAGGAGAATTTGCCCATCTGATAGCAGGTTCCGCCAGCGGCACACAGGACAACGCCTCATATATCGACGACTTCGAGAATACGAAGAACTACATCCCTGTGGGCGAGCCGAAACAATGGACCCTCTCCAGCGTACCGACCATGTTCAGGGAGTCGTCAGACAAGACAGGCGTCACCAGCGGTTACAACCGTGCGCTGCTGGCCTGGTACTATGTTGACCCCATCTTCACGCGCCACTCCTCTACCCTCACCCCCAGTCATATCAAGAGCGACCTGGAACAGCTTTCCAACCACTATGTCAGAGAGGTCTATGTCAAGGAGCTCTACCCCAACCGTCAGCAGTCGACCTACAGCGGTGCTACCTCGACACTCTCCGTGCTGAACCTGGCCTACTATCCTGAGGAGCGCGGTCCCTACAACCTGACCCTCGACCTGAACAGCGACGGCACCCTGCGACAGCCTGAGACCAAATGGGGCGGTATGATGCGCAGACTGGAGACCACCGACTTCGAGCAGGCCAATATCGAGTATATCGAATTCTGGATGCTCGACCCCTATATCTATATCCGCGAGCAGGGCAATGCCTCAGACTATAGCGGTGACCTCTATTTCAACCTGGGCGAAGTGAGTGAGGATATCCTCCGCGACGGTAAGAAATTCTACGAGAGCGGTATGCCCGTCGACGGCACCAGTTCGTTTACAGAAACCCAGTGGGGACGTATTCCCCAACAGGCCACACAGACCTACGCCTTCGCCACAACCTCAGGTTCACGCGTTATGCAGGATGTGGGTCTCAATGGTCTGAACAACGAACAGGAGCGTACATTTGGCGCTTATAAGGAGTGGATCGACGCCCTTGGCGGCATCATCACCAACGACAGCATCCTGCAGGCCTGGCGCAACGACCCTGCTGGCGACGACTACCACTACTATCGCGGCTCCGACTTCGACAACGAGCAGAAGAGTATCCTCGAACGCTATAAGCGCATCAACAATCCCCAAGGCAACTCGCCTGATACGGACGATCGTACGGAATCGTATGACACCAGCTACAAGACAGGACCCGATGTGGAGGATATCAATCAGGACTTCACGTTGAACGAATATGAGCGCTACTACCAGTATCGCGTCCACATCAGTCCGGAGATACTCGATGCGTTCCGCAACGGCAATGCTGTACCAGGCTCCTATATCACGGATATGCGCACCAGTGGTGTGAAACTGCGTAATGGCGACACCACGAGCGTCAACTGGTTCCAGTTCCGTATCCCCGTGACGGAATACGAACGGAAGGAAGGTTCGATCACCGATTTCTCCAGCATCCGCTTCATGCGTATGTTCCTGACCAACTTCCAGAAACCCATCGTACTGCGTTTCGGCAGTCTCGACCTGGTACGTGGCGAGTGGCGTATCTACAAGCAGAACCTCTCTGGCGGTGTGGAGACGGGTACAGTGAAGGTAAGTGCCGTAAATATCGAGGAGAACAACGACAAGCAGCCTGTCAACTATGTGCTGCCCCCAGGCATTACCCGTGTGACAGACCCCTCACAGCCTCAGCTGGTGGAAAACAACGAACAGGCGCTGAACATTGTGGTGGAGAACCTGAGTCCGCAAGAGTCGAAGGCCGTTTACAAAAATTCCAACTACGACTTGCGCCACTACAAGCGTATGCAGATGTTCGTGCATGCCAACCATCTTTTGCCTGATCAGACGGCATTGAAGGATAACCAGTTGGCTGTGTTTATCCGTCTGGGAAGTGATTACAAGAGTAATTACTACGAATATGAGATACCGCTGAAACTGACACCCGACCGCAATACCTACAGCCGTTATTCGACTGCAGACCGCAGGGAAGTGTGGCCTGAGGACAATATGCTTGACATCGACCTCAGCGTATTTACCGCCCTGAAGAAAGAGCGCAATAAGCTGAAAGCGCAAGGTGCTGCCTCCTATAATCAACTGTTTACTGCCCACGATGAGAAGCGCCCCGAAAACAAGGTGAGCATCATCGGTAATCCCACGTTGGGTGAGGTGAAGACGATGGTGATTGGTGTGAGGAACGTTTCAGGCGAAATCAAGTCGGGTGAGGTCTGGGTGAACGAGCTGCGACTGTTGGAGACCAACAACGATGGTGGTTGGGCAGCCTCAGGAAATCTGCAGGTGCAACTCTCCGATTTCGGTTCCGTGAATGTGACGGGCCGCTATATCGGCGATGGTTTCGGAGGTCTGGAGGAGAGCGTGATGCAGCGCAATACCGACACCCAGAAGCAATACTCCGTGACCACCTCGCTGGAACTGGGTAAGCTCTTCCCAGAGAAAGCCCAGGTGACAGCGCCGCTCTATTACTCCATCACGAAAGATGAGGTACGCCCACGCTATAATCCCCTCGACTCCGACATGCGTCTGAAGGATGCCCTCGATGCAGCAGCAGACCAACGCGAGCGAGACAGCATCGAGTCGTTGGCTGTGACGAAGACTACCAACACGAACTTCTCACTCAGCAACATCCGATGGGGACTGAAGACCAAGCGTCATCCGATGCCTTACGATCCGGGCAACTTCTCGTTCAGCTACAGTCATGCCCACCAGTACAGTTCTGGTGAGACGACAGTCTACGAGAAGCGCGACGAATGGCGAGGCGCCCTGAACTACACCTATTCGCCTGTCTATAAGACCTGGGAGCCGTTCAGCAAACTGAAGGGCAAATCAAAGTGGCTCAATTTCCCCAAGGCCTTCGGACTGAACTACCTGCCGCAGAGCATCAGTTTCAACTCGACCATCAGTCGTGAGTATTATGAGTTGCAGGAGCGCGACCTCGAGGATCTGAGTGGTCAGAAACTGCCGCTGATCTTCAACCAAGATTTCTTCTGGAACCGCGATTTCTCAATACGTTGGGACTTCACCAAGAATCTGCACTTCAACTTCCAATCGGCAACCCATGCTCAGATAGAAGAGCCCTATACCCCTGTGAATAAGGATCTCTATGCTGACCAATACTATGCGTGGAAGGACTCCGTCTGGCAGAGCATCAAGAACTTAGGCACACCACTCGATTATCAGCAGCAGACCACCGTCTCTTATCAGTTGCCACTGAACAAACTGCCAATCTTCGACTGGCTGAACAGTGATGCTTCGTATAATGCCAACTATTCGTGGACACGCGGAACAGAACTCGAGGACGGCACCTCGTTGGGTAATATCATCAATAGCCGTAGAAACCTGAACATCAATGCCACACTGAATATGGAAACGCTCTACAACCACTTCCCATTCCTGAAGAAGGTCAGTGAGCGCTTCAAGAAAGCAATCCCCAAGAAGACACCAGCCAAGAAATCCACAACAGCCTCGAAATCAGAGAAATCTGACAAATCCGAGAAATCTGCCAAACCACAGCAGACGGCCAAGAACAGCTATCAGCGCGAGGTCACGCTAAAGCCCGATACTACCATTACCGTGGCCCACAACAAGAAGTCGAAGCGACTCCGTGTGACAGCTAAGACCAAGGACGGCAAACCCTATCCAATAAAATACAAGATCATCGACGAGAACAAGATACTTATCAAGAACAACGATACTGTCGACATCAAGCTATCCGTGATGACCAAACCGCCATTGGAGAACAAATGGTGGTATAAACCGGCCCAAAGTGCGGCCCATCTGCTGATGATGATACGCAGCATCAACATCTCGTATCGCAACCAATACAGTATGAACCTGCCAGGCTTCATGCCAAACATCGGTGATGCCTTCGGACAACGGAGTTCTGGCGGACTCACACCAGGTCTTGACTTCGCATTCGGCACCATCGGCGACAGCTATCTGGACAAGGCCCTTGACAACGACTGGTTGATGCACAACGACAGCGTGGCCAATCCTGCCACCATCAACAGCAGCAGCGACCTGCAACTAAGAGCTACGCTTGAACCTATCCGTGACCTGAAGATAGACCTGAATGCTTCACGTACGGACACGCGTGCAAAACGTATTCAATATATGTATACAGGAAGGCCAACGACCCATAGCGGCTCGTTTAACATGACCACAATCTCGTTAAAGGGTGCCTTAGAGGGCATGGGCGACGCCAACAACGGCTATCAATCAGCCACCTTCGACAAGTTCCGTAGCCTGCTTCCAGAGTATGCAGCCCAAGTGGGCGCTCAATATCCAGCGGCAGGGACGGTCTATGGCGGTTCAACCATCGGAGAGGTTAATCCCTATAGCGCTGATGTGATGATACCCGCCTTCCTCTCAGCCTATACCTCCAGCGGTGGTTCACTTGATCTCTTCCCCACCCTGACGCGTATGCTGCCAAACTGGACCATCCGATATAGCGGATTGTCGAAACTTACGTGGTTCAGCAACCATTTCAAATCGTTTAATATTAATCACAGCTATAAGTCTGTTTTCAGCATCGGTTCTTATGCCTCCTATAGCGCTTGGCGCGAATATATGGGCGATTTGGGCTTTACCACGGATCAGGCAACAGGCATGCTACAGCCCTCATCGATGTATAATGTGTCGACGGTGAGCATCAACGAGGCCTTCTCACCACTGATTGGTGTGGATGCCACTTTACAGAACGACCTGACGGCAAAACTGGAATATCGCACCACCCGTGTATTGAACCTCTCGATGACGAGTGTGCAGATCAATGAAGCCCGTTCAAACGACATTGTGCTGGGTGCAGGCTATAAGATACGCGACTTCAACCTCTTTGGCGCAGGTGGCAACCGCAAGGTGAAGAAGGCGCAGAGTCGGGGTAAGTCGAAGAATCAGCAGACGAACACGCAGACCACCCAGAACAGAGGACGTTCAGGTGGTGTGAACCACGACATGAACCTGCGACTCGATATCTCCTTCCGTCAGCAGGCAGCCATCACCCGCGACATTGCCAGCGGCACCTCTTCGGCCTCGAGTGGCAATTCTGCTTTCAAGCTCTCGTTTATGGCCGACTACACCCTCAGTCGTCTGCTCACCCTCTCGGCCTATTATGACCAACAAACAAACACGCCATTGCTATCCAGCAGTAGCTATCCGACCACGACGAGAGACTTCGGATTGTCGCTGAAGTTCTCATTAACGAGGTAGTTAGGTCGGAAAATCTTTAATAAACCTTAAAAAAGATGCAAAATTGTTTAAAATCGAAAGATATTGTTACAAACTACAATGTTTATTTCNNATCTTTGCATTCGAGATTAAGTTCTCACCCTAACTAAGATTATTAACGTATCGATTTATTATTAACTAAATTTATTTGTTATGAAACAGAAAAAATTATTCTCGCTTGCCGCTGTGATGATGCTTGCTGCGGTAGGTTTCGTATCGTGTACAATGGATGACAATCCTGCTATTGAACCCGATGAGCCCGAGTATGTTGAGCCAGAATTCGAGCCATCTGAGGATGCAGTATTCTTCATGAACTACTCCAAGATGGAAGAAGATGCATATCCATACTATCGTATGGGTCAGCCTGATGGTTCTTCTTTCGATGTCATTAACAAGACCTTGGTTATTACCAATGAGAAGGAACAGGGCAACATGTGGGATCTCCAGCCGTTCATCCTCGATTGGTTTAATATTGTAAAGGGTGCCAGCTACACGGTTCGTATCACTTACAATTCAACAGTAGCAGGATCAGCATGGTTGGCATTTGGCACATGGAGTGCAAGTAAGGCTAACTATAATGTTCCCATTGAGGCAACTGAAGATTACACGACTGTGGATATTAATTTCGACAACGTTGATATCTCTACAAGCGGTAACGATGCTCACGTTCTGTTCCAGATGGGTAAGCTCGTTGGTACCGTTAAGATTAAGATGGTTGAACTCTTCGAAGTTCTCCCAGAGCCAGATCCAGAGCCCGAGCAGATTGACGGCTATAAGGTTGTATTCTTTAACTGGGGTAAGCCCGAGCAGGACAAGTACTCTGTGAAGTATTTCAAGAACTATACCGCTCCTAAGGCTGCTGATGGTGCTATCGTTGTAGAGAGCCTCGATCCTAACAAGGTTTACACAGAGTATGACAATGCTGGTGCAGACGCTAAGCTTGCTCAGAATTGGGATACCCAGTTCCTGATCTCACTGCCCGAGCCACTGCCCGCAGGTACAAAGGGTAAGCTGGTCATGAAGGTGAAGGCCGACAAGGCTACCAATGCTGAGACTCAGTGTCACGCTGCAATTCCTGCTCCTGGTGCAATCGAGGGCAAGGACGGTTATGGTGGCACCTATATCCACTATTCTTTCTTAGGCAATATCGACTTTACAACTGAGTGGACTAAAATCGAGAAAGACTTCACCGTTCCTTCACAGGCAAACGGCATGCAGTCAATCTGTCTCAACCTCGAAGTGTTGAGAGAGGTCAACAACTACTACTTCGACGACGTTACAGTATATGTTGAGAAAGACTGGGAGCCCGAAGCAGAAGCTGGTTGGGATGTTTTAACATATGACTCTGGTAAGGGTGGTGCTGACGGCACCAAGTTCCAGGTGAAGTACTTCAAGAACTACGTTGCTGCTAAGACTGCTGACGGTGCTGTTGTCGCTGAGAGCCTCGATCCCGAGAAGGTTTATACGCAGTATGACAATGCCGGTGCAGATGCTAAGGTTGCTCAGAACTGGGATACTCAGTTCCTGATTGGTCTTCCCAAGGCCGTTGCTAAGGGCACAAAGATGAAGCTTCAGATGAAGGTTAAGGCTGACAAGGCTACCAATGGAGAGTCTCAGGCTCACGGCTTACTGCCAGCAGTTGGCGCTATCGAAGGCAAAGACGGTTATGGTGGCACATATCTGCACTATCAGCTGATGGGTAATGTTCCATTCACAACTGAGTGGGTACCATTCGAGCAAGAGTTCACAGTTCCCGATCAGGGCGATGGCATGGGCTCTATCTGTCTCAACCTCGAAGTGCTGAGAGAGATCAACAAATACTACTTCAAGGAGATTGTAGTAAGAGTTGCGAAGTAAATTCTCAGACATACTGATAAAAAATCGGTGCATCCGCTGGATGCACCGTTTTTTTTTAAGAGCCGCTTGCTACACAGCAAGTGGCTCTTTAATTATCAGCAATAACGCTTATGCTTCCGTCTCAGGCTCTGCTGCCTTGAACGAAGCCAGATCCTCTACCTGGAAGGCCTTGATGTAAGCAGACTTACCAAGAACGTCTTCCTCAGTCATGCGAACATAAACATTAGCACTTTTCTCGAAGAGCTCAGGTGCCTTTGTGGCGTCGCGGAGAATCAACAGACTCATTACGAGCTCAGCTGTCATATCATAGAGACGACGAGCCAGGAAATCCTGTGCATCCTGATTCTCCAGCGCCTTCACGTTGGCAAGCGCCTCCTCATAGACAGGAATCAGCTTCTCCACACGAGCCTTCAGGTTCTTCAGACTATCGCTCACCTCGAGACCAGCCAGCATATCCTTGATATTGTTGAGCATCGTGCCGTTGGTGATGTAGCGGATAGCAGCTACAACCTGCAACTGAGTGGTACCCTCGTAGATAGAGAAGATACGGGCGTCGCGGAACAGGCGCTGGCTCTTGTACTCCATGATGAAGCCTGAACCACCGTGGATGCTGATAGCATCGTAGGCGTTCTGGTTGGCATACTCAGAGTTCATACCCTTAGCCAGTGGTGTGAAGGCATCAGCCAGGCGCTGATACTTCTTCAGTTCCTGCTTCTCCTCGGGCTCCAGTTTGCGGTCGCGCTCGATATCTTCAAGGCACTTGTAGATATCGACATAAGCAGCTGTCTCGTAGAGCAGTGAACGACCAGCATCGAGCTTAGCCTTCATGCGAGAGAGCATATCATAGACAGCGGGGAAGTTGATGATCTTGTCACCAAACTGCTGACGCTCCTTAGCGTAAGCCAGACCCTCGTTGTAAGCCTCCTGCTCAACACCTACAGACTGTGCGGCGATACCCAGACGGGCACCGTTCATCAGGGCCATCACATACTTGATCAGTCCCAGACGGGTGCTTCCGCAGAGTTCTGCCTTAGCGTTCTTATAGGTCAGCTCACAGGTAGGTGAACCATGGATACCCAGCTTGTGCTCGATGTGACGTACATCGACACCACCCTGGCGCTTGTCGTAGATGAACATCGACAGACCACGTCCGTCCTTGGTGCCTTCCTCAGAACGAGCCAGCACGAGGTGGATGTCTGAGTCACCGTTGGTGATGAAGCGCTTCACACCGTTCAGACGCCAGCAGTTCTCCTTCTCGTCGAAGGTAGCCTTCAGCATCACGCGCTGCAGGTCAGAACCGGCATCAGGCTCTGTCAGGTCCATACTCATACCCTCACCAGCGCAAACGCGGGGGATATACTTCTGGCGCTGCTCCTCGCTACCGAACTCATACAGGGTGTCGATACAGCTCTGCAGGCTCCAGATGTTCTGGAAACCGGCATCAGCAGCCGAAATCATCTCAGAGAGCATAGAGAACACAGCGTTAGGCAGGTTCAGACCGCCGTAACGACGAGGCATTGATACACCCCACAGACCAGCCTTACGGGTGGCGTCGAGGTTCTCGTAAGTCTTAGAGGCGTAGATCATACGGCCGTTCTCGAGGTGTGGACCTTCGAGGTCAACGCTCTCAGAGTTTGGCTCGATGATATTGGCAGCCACGTCGCCAGTGATGTCGAGAATCTGCTTGTAGTTCTCGATGGCATCGCCCAGGTCAACGGGAGCGTAGTCATATTCTTTCGCATCAGCGAAACCCTTTTCTTTCAG
>LXOW01189221.1_pt1 | contig 13129 bp, 9 predicted proteins | sample 1368591 | NCBI WGS metagenome assembly LXOW01 (sample SAMN04884650, study PRJNA319009) | bovine gut metagenome | isolation source: Cow rumen | host: Bos taurus | place: Italy: Legnaro (PD) | collected 2014-07-09
TTTCGCGGCTGGGTAAAGTAGAGATAGGTCAGTTGGAACAGGGCTTCCATATCCTTAACCGATGAGCTACCGCTGATGCTCTGACCCTTAGTGCCTACCGACGGACTAACGCGGACGCTCTTACCCGTGAGCATCTTGCGCAGGCTGACGGCATCGAACGGCCCTACTCCACCCTCGGTGACACCACTCGAAATCAGGGCAAAGTTGGGGATATCCTCATCGCCATAGAGCGATGTGCCACCATCTGCCTGCATGCGTAGCGATACGGCATCGCTCTCATAGTCAGTCTTCTTGGTGTAGACTTTCATGCCGTTACTCAGCGTGAGCTCGGTAAAGCCATGACGATAAGGATTCTCGCTGACGATGGAACCTGCCTTGGGCAGATTGCTGACTAACGATTGAGCCAATTGCCCCTCAACGTATGGTGCATAGCTCTGCTGTTGGGTTGAGAGAATGACCTGTTCAATCTGCTGCTCAGAAGGAATCTCGAAGCCTTCCTTATCAGGGGCATACATCAGTACCACCTGATTTTTGTCGGTAATCAGTTCTTTTACGGCGGCATTCACCTCGGCCAACGTCACTTCACGATCCAGTTTGCGGGTATTCTCCAGCATGAAGTCAACCGATACCAAGGGTTCGCCCTCAAGGAAGTTGTCGACACAATCGTTNNCCCAGAATATTATCCTGCTTACAGCTGATACTCAACGAGAAAGCATCCTTGGTACGGCTGAGGAAGAATGTGGTAGCGCGGGCAGTCGCACTCTGGAAGGGCGGCACCGCCTGTTGGCGCAGTTCTACATATCGGTCGTTAAGCATTGTTCCAATCAGACCATCGATATAGTTGTCACGGAGATATTTCTCGGAGTTCTTCTCATTATCGGGAGTTGCCTCGCGCTTCTGATAAAGATGACAGAGCACGATGGGCTGTTCTGCATCCTTCTCGATGTCAATAATCATCTTCTCATTGTCGCCAACGGGATAGTAGATGCGCTCGGCAGCATGCTTCGGCATCGGGATAGCGGAAAAGACCTTCTTGATTTTCTTCTCCATCTTATCAACGTCGATATCACCAACGACGATGATGGCCTGCAAATCGGGACGATACCACTTCTGGTAATAGTCGCGCAAATCCTGATAGGGGAAATTGTCGACGATATCCATGGAACCGATAGGCATACAATCTTCATACTTCGTTCCTTTATATACCTTGGGCATAGCCTGCTCCATCAGTCGTTGGACAGCCCTGCCTGCACGACGCGTACGCCACTCCTCATGGATGACGCCACGCTCCTTGTCAATCTCAGCATCTTCGAGCAACAGATAGTGGCTCCAGTCGTGGAGAACCAACAGACAGGAGTCGATGATTCCCTCACGTTTCAACGGAGCTGAACTAATATGATAGATCGTCTGGTCGATGGATGTAGAGGCATTGAGATTAGCACCGAACTTCACACCGATAGTCTCACACCAGGGCACGATGCCCAAACGCTTGCCCTTGCCAGGGAAATTTTTTGTGCCATTAAAAGCCATGTGTTCGAGGAAGTGTGCAAGTCCACGCTGACGAGGTTCTTCCAGAATGCTGCCCACGCGCTGGGCGATGTAGAAGTCGGCCAGTCCCGCCTCTTTAGCGTTGTGGCGGATGTAATAGGTCATACCGTTCTTGAGTTGACCCTTGCGGATGGTCGGGTCTTGTGGTAGTGATTGTGCTGAGAGGCTGATGCAGCCTGCCAACATCATGCATGTAATTATACTTTGATTTTTCATATTGTTTAATAAAATTTTGGTGCAAAGGTACGGAAAAAAAAGCAAACACAAAGCACAAAACAACCCGTCCACCCCCCAAATCATCATTTTTAGGTATTGTGGATTTTACCTGTTCGTAGTAATTTTGCAGTGGTTTTTAAGACATGTCGAAAAGGATATTTATCACCATATTTTCTGTGCTTTGCTTCACAGTTGCTGCTAGGGCAGACCAAGTGACCGTAGCAGGACGAGTTGTCGATGAAAGCAGTCGGCAACCCATAGAATTCGTGACCATTCTGATGAAAGAAAATGGCTGCTGGGCCATTACCGATGGTAACGGATATTTCAGTATTAAAGGGGTTCCGACGGGAAAGACCACGATGGTCGTCCAATGTTTGGGCTATGCTACACAGAACCTGTACTTGACAATCACGAAGGATATTCCCAGAATGAATATCAAGTTAAAACAGGAGAACCTGAAGCTTCAGGAAGTGACCGTCACAGCCCGGCGGAAACAGGATGAAGCCACGACCTCGTTTACCATCGACCGGACTGCCCTCGACCAACAACAGATACTCAATATTGGGGATGTAACCACCCTTTTACCTGGTGGTAAGACCGTCAATCCATCACTGATGAGCGACAATCGCCTATCATTGCGCAGTAGCAGTCAGGAACGTGGCAATGCTGCATTTGGTACAGCGGTTGAGATCGATGGCGTCCGACTGGACAACAATGCCATGACCGACGAAACGACCGGTGTCTCAACTCGCAACATCAGTGCATCAAATGTAGAGAGCGTTGAGATTGTGACCGGTATCCCCTCTGTGGAATACGGTGACTTGTCGAACGGTGTGGTCAAGGTGAATACCCGTCGGGGAAAGTCACCTTTTATTATAGAAGGGAAAATCAGCCAGCTTACTCAGCAGATAGCCATTAACAAAGGTTTTGATCTCGGCAGTCAGAAAGGCTTGCTGAATGTTTCCCTCGAACATGCCCAATCGTTCAGTGATGCGGCCTCTCCCTTTACAGCCTACCAACGCAATAACATATCGATGAATTATATGAATGTCTTTATGCGCAACCTTATGCCCCTGACCCTAAATATAGGAATAACGGGTAATGTTGGCGGCTACAGTACGGAAGCAGATCCTGACGAACTGTTGGACGACTACAGTCGAGTGCGCGACAATATCTTGCGTGGGCATTTCGACATCAACTGGCTACTGAACAAAACCTTGATTACCAACCTGACACTAAAAGGATCGTTGTCGTATGCCGACAAGAAGTCTGAGAGTTACAACAGTGCCAGCAGTGCGTCAGCTCAACCTTACATCCACACCATCGAACAAGGCTATTTCGTCGCTTCCGACTATGACGAGAATCCTCAGGCCAGCATCATCCTTGGTCCGACAGGCTATTGGTATGTCAGAAGATACCACAACTCAAAGCCCATGTCGTGGTCGCTGAAGCTGAAGGCAGAACAGAATATTCAATGGTCAATGTTTAAGGTCCATTTACGAAATCATCTGATGGCGGGTCTCGACTTTGCCAGCAGTCACAATGGCGGAAGAGGATCTTACTATGAGGATATGCGCTACGCTCCCACTTGGCGGGAATACCGCTATGATGAGCTACCCGCCATGAACAATTTAGCTTTATATATCGAAGACAAAATCATGGTGCCTACGGGCAATCTGGCTTCGTTTGAAATGACAGCCGGACTTCGTGATGATATCACGCTTATCAGCGGCTCTGATTATGCCACAGTCAGCAGCCTTTCTCCCCGTGTCAACAGCCGTTATATCTTTTGGCGAAACAGACGGAATCGTTTAGTCAACAGTCTGATCATCCATGCCGGCTGGGGCAAGAGTGTCAAATTACCCTCCTTCCAGATCCTGTATCCCACACCAGCCTATGCCGACCGGTTGGTCTTTGCCTCGACGAGCACCAGCGACAACCGCTCCTATTATGCCTATCATACTTATGTGTCGAAAGCCGTCTATAATCCCGATCTACGCTGGCAATATACAAACCAAACGGATATCGGTGTAGAGATGGATATCAACGGTACGCGTATCTCACTATCGGCCTTCCATCACAAAACCTGTCGTTCGTATATGTCAACCGATATGTTTACACCCATGACCTATAGATATACCCCACCGTCGTCGCTCAACGCTTCGGGAATTGACGCAGGTAACCGGCGGTTCATGGTAGACCAGCAGACAGGCATTGTCACGCTGAGTGATGCAACCGGCGTGGTGCCATCGAAAGAACTGACCTACACAGAACGCAACACCTATGCTGTCAACAACCAATATATCAATGGTAGTGATGTCGACCGCTATGGTCTGGAGTGGGTCATCGACTTTGCGCAGATCAAGTCGCTATGCACCAATATCCGTCTGGATGGTAATTACTATTATTATAAAGGTACCGACGATATGCTCTTTGCTGATATACCCTTGGGCGTCAGTTCCACCATGACTGGCAACCAGCCTTTTGCCTACGTGGGCTGGTACCGGGGTGCGAACGTCATCAGTGCAGGCAGCAGTGCCAATGCATCCGTCAGCAACGGAACTCTCTCGAAGCAGACCAACCTAAACCTGACGCTGACAACGCATATTCCCAAAATTCGGATGATCGTGTCGTTGCGGTTAGAGGGCTCGTTTTATAACTATCGTCGCCAGATCAGTGACTACGGTATCAGGGAAGACCCTTTCATTGCCGTCTGGCCTGAATATTATTCCACATGGGACAATCCATCGGAGCTGATTCCTTTTGCTGAGAAACTGACATGGGCCCGCGACAACGATGCGACGCTATACAACGACCTCACCAAGCTCGTGGTACACTCCAATTATCCTTATGTCATGGACCCCAACCGGCTGTCAAGCTATTACTCAGCCAACCTGAGTGTCACGAAGGAGATCGGCGACCACGTCTCGCTGTCGTTTTATGCCAACAACTTTTTCCGAAATATGGGGATGGTTCATTCCTCGCAGACAAACTTGGATACGTCGCTCTTCAGTAGCGGCTATATCCCGAGTTTCTATTACGGTCTGTCGGTAAGATTGAAAATTTAGTTTATAGTTTAAAGTTTAAAGTTATGAAGAAAGTAAGTTATTATCTGAGTGTAGCAGCATCGGTGATGCTAGCTACTGTCATGAGTGTAGGGCTGACGGCCTGTTCAACCAAGGACACCCCGGTAGACAACACCCCCAAGGAGCCTGAGCAGGCAAAGGTTATCATCAAGGAGATTGCCATCGGCGGCGGTTTCAAGACCACAGAAGGAAAGAGTTACGGCTGGTGTAAGGTCATCACTCTCTACAACAACAGCGGTGTGAAAGCCACCTTCAAGAACCTGGCTATCGGTGCAGTACCTCCAGGCAATGCCCATGCTAACTTCAGCAGTCTCGACGAAAACGGCAACCTGATTTATGAGAATGCCGATTGGCTGCCCGTCTGGGCCACCGTATGGTATATTCCCGAGATTACCATTGAACCGTATTCTGATGCCGTCATTGCCGTCAATGGTGCCATTGATCATACACAGCTGGCTCCTGATGCCTATAATCTGGCCAATGCCAGTTACTATGTCATGTATGATCCGGAGAGTGGTATGAATAATGCCAATGCCTATCCGGCACCCTACGAGGGCATTCCTGTTGCCAACTATTGGAAAGGCATTATGTTCGGAACCGGTAATGCCTGGGCCGTGAGTATCATGTGTCCCGCACTGGTCCTGTTCCAGTTCCCCGAGGGAACCGACATTCCGACTTTCTGTGCAAATGCCAACAATATTTGGTACAACGGAAAAGAGGGTGTGGCCAACGCCTGCGTCAAGATCCAGCAATCATGGATTCTCGACGGTACAGAATTCTACCGCATTGGCTTTGAGGCTGATAGCCATAAACGTTTGCCGGCTGGTATTGATGCTGGTTTCGGTATCTATAACAGCAACAAGATGTACTCAGCCTACCGCAATGTCGACAAAGCTGCTACTGAGGCTCTTGCCGAGAATGCAGGAAAACTGGTCTATGGCTATACTAATGCCGTAGAAGGAACAAGCGACCCCAGCGACATCGATGCTGCAGCTTCTGTCAAGAATGGTGCCAAGATTATTTACCTGGATACCAACAACTCTACCGATGATTTCCATGTTCGTAAGGACTGGTCGCTGAAATAAGGATTCTCTAGTGAAAGGTAGATTCCTATATATCATCATTGCTATGGCACTCTCGCTGAGCGCCTGCGACTATGACGAGACCATGGATATCTGTGCCGTCACGGTGCAGCTGGTATGGCCGGAAAATAGCATAGCCCCCAGTTCCGGGGTGCGTGTTGAATTGAAGGATGGCAATGCCAGTATCTTTGTCGATTCTTCAGATGCCCACGGGGTGGCACGTTTCAACGTGCCACCCGGCATCTATGAAGCCAGTAGCTCATCGAGGTGGATTGACGATACCGGCGAGACCTGGTGGCAATACAATTTCAATGGTGTACGGAGTATGGTCATCGTGTCGCCCGACAGCACCAATCAGANNCAACATATATCACATGAAAAGAATTCGAATAATCCTACTGATGGCCGTGCTGGTGCTGCCCTCGCTGCTATGGGCAGAGGCGGTGCAGTATCTGGTATTGACAAAGAACAATACGGAAGTGGCCAAGTTTGCCCTCAACGATAAGCCCGTCATTACCTTTAGTGAGGGCAACCTCATCGTAACCTGTGGAGGCGAGGAAATACTCAGCACCAGCATGGAGGGTCTGAAAAGCAGTTTCGAGGATGTCAGTACCGGTATCCAGGACATGCGTAGCGAAGATCCTTTGCGCCCGAAGATATCTTTTGGAGAAGCCCTTTTTGAGGGTATGAAGCCCGGCAGTCGTATCACAGTCTATACTCTTGACGGCAAAGTTGTCGACTATACTACGGTCACTGAAGACGGACGCGCCAAACTGGATGTCGGCCAACTGGGTAAAGGTATCTATATTCTGCGGACCCCTTCTCAAAGTATTAAAATAAAGAACTAAGCAATATGAAGAAATATTTACTCACCCTTCTTGCCATGATGACCCTCAGTGCACAGGCGCAGACCTGGAAAATGGTCATCACTAAGGCAAATGGCGAAAAGGAGGAAATTCCCACCGCCGACATCAAAGACATTGAATATATACAGGCCATGCCGCAACAGGAAGACAAAAACGTTGACCAGATTATTATCAAGGAAGTCTATAACGGTGGTGTCATGCTCGACGATGGCAGCAAAAACTATCAGTTCGACAAATGTATCATTCTCTACAACAACTGTCCCCAACAGGCTGTGATCAACAACCTGTGTTTCGGTTTCTGCAGTCCTTTCAACGCACAGGCCAACAATAACAACTATACGGAAGATGGCAAGCTGTCGTACGAGAGTGCGGGTTTCATTCCCGCACTGAATGGTATCTGGTATTACCCTTATTCATTGGTCATAGAACCTTATTCACAGATTGTCGTCAATGTGCAAGGTGCCATCGACAACACCCAGACCGTCACCAATTCCGTGAATTACGCCAACAAGAACTATTATTGTATGTATGACCCGGAGAGCGGCTACAATAGCACAAGCTACTACCCCACCCCGGCCGATGTTATTCCCACTTCCCACTACCTGAAGGCCATCCGCTATGGATTAGGCACGGCATGGGCACTAAGCGTCAGCTCGCCAGCAGTCTATATTTTCCAGACCAAGGACGTCACTCCCGATGTGTATGCTTCCGCAGCTGAAAACCAGTGGTACGACGGCGGTAACACGCATCAGGAGGCCAATCACTGTATAAAGGTGCCCAACGAGTGGATCATTGATGGTGTGGAAATTTATGCCGCATCGAAGAAGGATGATTGTAAGAAACGCCTGACTGCCGACATTGACGGCGGCTATGTATGGCTGACTAACCAGATGGGACATTCGCTCTACCGTAATGTCGACAAGGAGAGTACCGAGGCCCTGCCAGAGAACAGTGGGAAATTAATCTATAGCTATGCATTGGGGGTAGATGCTTCTACTGATCCCAGTGGTATCGATGCCGAGGCATCTATTAAGAATGGTGCCCACATTATTTATCAGGACACGAATAATTCGACAGCAGATTTCCACGAACGCCAGAAATGCTCGCTAAGAGACTGATATATCTGATTGCCCTGGTTATGGGGACTGGATGGTCATGGGGACAGGCGCCTGAGGCAGAGCCCAGTGAGGCCGTCCCCGTGACCATGTTGCTGCGCGACTATCAGTTCGTCAGGCAACAGGAAGCATGGTTGGTCTGTGATAATGCTGCTGGGCTCACGCGCTATAACAGTCAGAACATAGCCGAGGCAAACATGAGTCTGAGCAGTGGTCGAGGTGGATTGACCAACTACTACGAATCGCCGAAGTTGCTGCAACTGGATGCCGCCATCGAATCGTTCTACCGTATCTCTGACCGGACGATGGTCTTTGGGCGTATGAGTTACAACAACTACACCGGACGCGACATGACAGGTTCAGCTTTCATGCATCTTAATCAACGCCTGTATCCCTTCGACATCGTGGAGGACTCGCTGACCAACCAAGGTCGTAAGCACCGCGATACCTATCAGTTGACCGGGGCTGTCGGTGTCGATGTCTGGCGAGGCCTCTCCTTAGGGATGCGGGTAGACTATACCGCTGCCAACTATGCCAAATACAAGGACCTGCGTCACAAGAATAAGCTGATGGACCTGACTGCCACTGCGGGTATTATGGCACCTGTCAGCAACGTAGCCTCTATCGGTGCTGATTATCGCTACCATCGCAATGTCGAAAGCGTTACCTTCGGTACTTATGGCAAGTCGGACAAGGTTTACAAATCACTCATTGATTATGGCAATTCTATTGGAAAGGTGGAACAGTTCGGTAGCTATGGCTATACAGACAAGTCGCGGGAGATGCCTCTATTCGATGAAGGCCACGGCGTGGGGGTACAGTTAGAGGTGAAGCCTGTGAATGGCTTGTCCTTCCACAACGAGTTCGTCTGTAGCCACAGGTCAGGCTATTATGGACGTAAATCACCCTATACCATCACCTACACCAACCATCATGGTAACAGCTATGTGTACAACGGACGGCTGACCTTCAGAAACCACAGCTCATTCCATCAACTTGGTATCAGCTTAGAAGCCGAAAAGTTGCAGAATAATGCCAAGACCTACCGCGAACTGCAGAACGATGCCGGCTCCAACTATTATGAATACTACGACGATGTGAAGACTGCTGACAAGCTCAAGGTGAATACCACCGTCGGCTATACCGCGCATCTTGGCATCCGTCACGAACTGCCCACTTGGACATTTTGTGCTTCACTCGCCATGCTCCACCACAAGCAGACCGCCTATTTCTATCCCTATCTGCGTCGTCAGGATATCAACAACAAGACGATCTCCCTGCAAGCTACCCATAACTTGTGCCTACGTCATGGTGTTCTTTCCGTCAGCGCCAGTCTGGGTTATCAGACGGGCAGTGGCAATCCCTATGAGGATGATACCTTCATCAATCCTAGCGACAAGCAATCATCACCTGATGAGATGAGTGCCTTCCTCTGGCGGGAATACCAATACCTGACGGCAGCGCGGTACGAAGTTGATGCCTGTATAAAATATGCTTTTCTCTTTCCTGGCACACGGTTGAAAACCCATGTCGGACTGACGGTCAATCATCGCAAAGCAAACGAAACATACGATTATAGCAATGGAAAAGATTATACACAAATGGCTGTTTCTCTCGGTTGCACTTTTTAACTGGTGTGTAACTACGGCTTCAGCACAGAGTTTCAATCTGCAAATACACTTGAAAGATGGTACCTTAAAAACCATACCTGCCAATGAAGTTGTCAGCATTGAGTTCAAAGAAAGCCAGTCATATGCCTTCGAAGGTTTGGCTGGCCACTGGATGCTCGTTGCTTCGCCTGTCGGAATAGCGAGCGAAGGCGGTGTATATACCTCCAAAATCGACACCATCCGTTTTACCGCTGCATGGGCCACTGAACCTGATTTGCTCCTTTGCCATGCTGATACATTTTGTATCCAATCTGGTGTAGTCTATGCTGCAGATTGGCAAGTACTGGTGTCCCGCAATGAACAGAATGACTCCTATCGTCTTGGATGGATCTTGAGTGAAAAAGTACCGGTTTTCGCCCAATCAGGTATTAACCTTTATCTTCTCTCAGAAAACCTCTCGACCCAGCGTTTGGAAGGGATGACGCTTTGGAGTGACTGGCAAGACACGACAACAGCCACCTTCACCTTTCCACAGTATTATGAAATCTATGGTGTTCTTTCACCCACAATACCCTATAGTACCCCGTCTTCCNNGATCTGGGCCAGCCCGCGTTTTATTCAATCCTCTGGCACATAGATGATTTGTCCGCTCTCCGGTGACGCTCCATCCGAGGCCTTCGATTCTAACAAACAGAGCATCATTTATTATATATTTTATTGATAATAAAAAGATTATAGAGGTGAACCTTATATAAAAAGCATCACTATTTGAGGTGATTTGATAAGATTTTTAAGAAAAGTCTTGCAAATCACCTTAAAAATTTGTATCTTTGCAAGAATATGAAGATTACAATTATCAATGCAGAAAGGAATATAACGAGGTATACGCGTGTGGAACTCGATGAGTTTGTCAAACAGCTAAAGGACGGCACCTATCGCCAGAAAGACACGCGCGACGCTCGCAAGGAGGTATGCTTTGCGGCAGAGTGGCAAAAACATAATGGCGAACTTAAGACAAAACAGTACAACCGCCTGATTTTGCTGTCGCTGAAGAACCTGCGCGACCTACCGACTGTCCGTGAATATAAGGAGCTGGCGATTCGACAACTCTATACTCTGCTTTGCTTTATCGGAGACGACGGCCATTCATTGCATATTGTATGTCCCTTCACGATGGACGCAGAAGAAGTATCATCAAAAGATGTTAATATCCAGTTCGCCAATGCCTTCCGCAAGCTCCACTATATCTACTCCTCACAGTTGGGCACGAGGATAGCCGATCATGAACCGACGACCCAAAGCAGTTGTAAGGTCAGTTATGACCCACAGCCCTACTACAATCCTTCAGCACTCGCCATCACCGTATCGTCGCAGCCCGAAGAGTCACCGGAATACAAAAGCATGCAGGAAGACATCAGCGATTTCAACTACCCCGAGGAAATTCCTGGCATGAGCGTACACGACAGCAGGATGCGCCGTTTCCACGATTGTCTCGATGCCGCCACCGAGGCTCACTTCAATGAAGAGGATGATGAACTTTTCGCAGCTGCCGTACTCGAGCATCTGGCAGAAGGCTGTCGTCAGATGGGACTGCCACAGGCTTGGTGCGCCCGCGTTGCTTCCTATATTCCACGCATTACATACGGTGCCAGCCGCGATACCATCGAGAGCGTCTTCAAATCCGCCTATCTGAAGGATACACTGAAGACCATCCCCCTGAAGTTCACGCGACCCTCTGCCTTGCTTGCCTACAAGACTGAGGCCTATATGAAGGAACACTATACCCTGCGTCTGAACGTAATGACCGGTACCGCTGAATACCGTATGAACGCCATGGGCTACGGTTTCCAGCCATTAGATCAGGCTGCACGCAACACCATGGCTATCAACGCCTTGAAGGCTGGCGTAGACTCATGGGACAAGGACCTGAGCCGCTATATTGACTCGAACCTTATTCCCCGTTACTATCCGATGGAAGACTACATGCGTCATCTGCCTCATTGGGATGGCAAACACGACTACGTGGGTGAGGTGGCCCGTCGTGTCAAGACGGATAATACTCATTGGGAAGATGACTTTCACACCTGGATGCTCTCGATGGTGGCACAATGGCTCGGGAAGGACCGTCAACATGGAAATGCCGTCGTCCCCTTGCTCATCGGACCGCAGGGCAGTGGCAAGACCACATTCTGTCGCCGACTGCTACCCGAGTATCTGCAGTTATACTATAACGACCGCATATCGATGAAGAACGACAACGACATCTTTATCGCCATGTCATCGTATGCACTCATCAACATCGACGAGTTTGACGCCATGTCAAAGGGCCAGCAGCCCATTCTCAAGTATATCCTTTCGAAGCACGACGTGAAGTTCCGACCGCCATACGGTAAGACGATGGAGCAACGGCAGCGCTTTGCCTCGTTTATCGCCACGACAAACAACCTGCGTCCGTTGGTTGACCCCACAGGTTCACGTCGTTTCATCTGTGTCTATGCTAACGAGATAGACAACTCTGGGCTCATTCGCTACGATATGCTATATGCCCAGCTCTATCAGGAATTGAACGAGGGTCACCGTTACTGGTTCGAGGATGACGACAACCTGCGTATCATGGCGCAGAATCAAAACTTCCAGCAAGTGTTCGATTATGAGAGGATGGTAGAACTGACCTATCTGTCGCCAGAAGCAACGCCTGCAAATACCAAACCCGTACTTGTGAAGGACATCATGAAACTACTTGCCAGGAAGTTTCCAACCTTCACCATCCGTAAGGGTACAGATATGGAACTGGGACGCAGACTGTCTGCGATGGGTTATAAGTACCACAAACTGAACAGCGGGGCTGCTTATAGAATGATAGAGATAGTTCCATGAACAGTAAAACAAGTTGTTTTGGTGTCAAGGAAACCATCTCTTTCACTCGTTAAAGGCAGGTTATTCAGACCAAAACAACTNNATCAAGAGCAGCAGTGGGTATGGGAAATACTATGCCAAGGCCGTCAGTCAGGGTGAGATCACACTTGACGACATTGCCAAGGAAGCCTGCCGGAACAGCGGTTGCTCCGAGGGAACGGTGGTCATGGTGGTAACAGAACTTCAGGACATCCTCAAGCACCGGTTGTCGGAAGGTCAGACAGTCATACTTCCGGGCATCGGCCGTTTCAGCCTTCGCGTGGAGAGTATCGGTGTCGACGACCCGAAAGACTTTAACATCGGCCGCCACATCACCCGCATCATCTGTGGTTTCCTCCCCGCAGGCCGTCGCATCCAGGGCGGACATATCCTCTACGACTTCTGCCAGGGTGTCAAGGCCGTCTGGCAGAAAGGCTTCAAGCCGTAGATAATACCTACTTCTTGCTAATCGCGTTTCATTAGAAACCCTGCATATCCCGACGGCAAAACACTCAGTTTTGAGTATTGCACCGTCGGGATTTTCGTCGTACCTTTGCACCCAGAATTTTTAGCCATTTTAGATAAGATAGAAATGAACAATTTGAGTAAGCAAGAGCAGACGGAAGCTCGCTTCCAGTATGCCGAGCGTGAAAATTGTCGGATGAAATCCAACGCGACAATTGTAGTTTACGGTTCCTCGACAGGAACGTG
>LXOW01265080.1_pt1 | contig 13124 bp, 10 predicted proteins | sample 1368591 | NCBI WGS metagenome assembly LXOW01 (sample SAMN04884650, study PRJNA319009) | bovine gut metagenome | isolation source: Cow rumen | host: Bos taurus | place: Italy: Legnaro (PD) | collected 2014-07-09
CCGTTCAAGGCGTTGTTGGTGTCGACCACGCGGCCTTTCTTGTGGGCACTGACCGAGATGCCACCACCGAGATGGATGGCGATGATGTTCATGTCCTCATACTTGCGGCCCAGGTCTTTCGCCAACTGACGAGCGATAATCTTTTGGTTCAAGGCATGGAAGATGGAGATGCGCGGGAACAGCGGGTGACCCGAGTAGCGTGCCACTTCGTCCATCTCATCGACGACGACGGGGTCGGCGATATAGGCTTTCACGCCGAGTTCCTTGGCGATGTCGTTGGCAATCAAGCCACCGAGGTTGGAGGCGTGTTCGCCATTGTAGCCTTCCATGAGGTCTTTAATCATGAGATCGTTCACTTCGTAGACACCCGAGACGAGCGGACGGAGCAAGCCGCCACGACCCACGACGCAAGCCATTTCGCTCAAGTCGATGCCAGCTTCCTTCAGCTCACGCTTGATGGCTTCGGTGCGGAAGGGCTTTTGGTCGGAGATGTGCTCATATTTCGCGACTTCCTCGGCGCTGTGCTTGAGGTTCTTCTTGAAGACTTGTTCCTCCCCATCAAAGACGGCGATTTTCGTCGAGGTGGAACCGGGATTTATGGTTAATATTTTGTGTGACATGATGTTATATTTTTATATGTTTTCTGGTAGAGACGCGATTGATCGCGTCTCTACAAACCATTTTCTTTAGGCCAGCATTGCTGCAAGGGCAATGGAATACAATTTCGTCTTCGACGTGTCGCCGCGCGAGCTGAGCACGCAAGGCACCTTGGCACCCATGAGCATGGCACCGATTTCGCTCTTGTCAAACTTCGAGCAGCACTTGTAGAACACATTGGAGGCTTCGAGGTTGGGGAACACCAGGCAGTCGGCATCGCCAGCCACGGGACTCTTCATGCCCTTGATGGCAGCGGTCTCGGCATCCAAGGCGAGGTCCAAGGAGATGGGGCCTTCCACCATGCAGCCCTTGATTTGGCCACGCTCGGCCATCTTGGCGATGATAGCAGCATCGACGCAGGCGGGGATGTTAGCACTCATCTGCTCGGTAGCGGTCACCATGGCGACTTTCGGGCAGCTAATGCCCAGCTTGGTGGCCACGGTGGTCACATACTTAAGCAGCTGCTGTTTTTGCTTGATGTCGGGCAGCGGAATGATGGCGCAGTCGGAGGCCACCATGAGTTTATGGTAGTTGGGGTTCTCGATGACGGCGACGTGGGCCAACGTCACGTTGGGCGGGCAGAGGCCGCGTTCCTTGTTGAGGATGGCGCGCATGTACTTATCGGTGGGCAGCAGACCCTTCATCAGGATGTCGGCTTCACCAGCGTTGATGAGGTCGCAAGCCATAGCAGCGGCTTTCACGTCGACCGGCTCGTGGATGACCTTAAAGCTGTTGATATCGATGTTTTCAGACTTGCACACTTCGGCAATCACTTTCTCGTCACCGATGAGGGTGGCTTCTATGAGACCTTCCTTGACGGCGGCATTCACTGCACAGATGGTGTGGTCGTCGTTGGCATAAGCGGCCACAAGACGTTTTTTGGGTTTGCTGCGCAAAACCTCAAACATTTGTTCTAACTTTCTGATTTCCATGTTGATATGTTTTTATAGATTAATAATAGATGATATTCAAATCCAGTCGTTTTTCTTGCAATTTCTCAACGTCGCGTTTCTTCACCTTGGTGTTATAGACCCTCAGCTGTTTCAATGTGGGGATGTTCTCCACGGGCGAGATGCTGCGCACATTGGTGTTGTTGACGAAGAGGTTCTCCAGTTTCATCAGTCCCGACAGCGGCTTCAGCGACTTTACCGAGGTGCCGCTGGCGTTCAGCGTGGTGAGGTTATTCATCTTCGAAAGCGGTGCAAGATCGTCAACTTGTGTGTTTTCGATGTTCAACAGTTCCAACAACACACATCCCTCGATGGGTTTCAAGCTGCTGGCAGGATTGTTTTGAGCATTGAGTTCAATCAAAAACTCCTTGCCTTCCAAGGGCTTCAAGTCGCTTACACCTTGGTTGTTGATGGTGAGACGTTCCAGCCAAATCAGGTTGGTCACTGGCTCAATGGAGACGATGGGAAACTCCGAGGTAATTTCAAGCTCTCTCAAATCCATGATTTGCTGCAGTTCAAGGGGACTAGGCATTTCCGACTGCGTGCCGATAGCATCGCGGAAGATGGCTTTCCAAATGGGGTCTAGGTTGTTCCACCAGGTTTTTAGGGTCTCTGTTTGGTAGACCACCGTCACCTGTCTTTGTTTTTCCTTCAATGCCAGCACTTGGCTCTTACCGATGGTGGTGCTGTCGGCATCAATCACTTGGATGCTATTGTCGTCCGCCAAAGCTGACAAGTCGTTGACGGGCGTATTCATGATGTTGAGATAACGCAGGCTGCTTATGCCTTGCAAAGGCTTGAGATCGCTGATGTAGGTATGTGAGATGTTAAGCGACTCCAAATTGCCCAGACCTTGGATAGGTTGCAGGAAACCTATCTCCGTGTTGGAGATATTGAGCGAGCGGAGGTTTGTCAAACGGCTGACGGGCATCAGGTTCTGCATGAAGGTGTTGCCTGAAAGGTCGAGTTCCTGAAGGTTAATAATCTGATGAAGCTGCTCTGTGGTCGGTTCTGAATCAACTTGTATCTGCTTGGAAAACACGGCTTTCCAATAAATGGGAAGGCTATTCCACCAGGTTCTTAAAGCTTCGGTGTCGTAAATGACCAAGGTAAAGCGGTTGTCCTTGGTGAAGGCACTGGCTTCTTCGTCGCCGATGTTGGAATGGTCGCAATAGATCTTACTCAAGCGGCGGTTGCTCTTCAAAGGCGTGAGGTCGCGGACGGTGGTGTTGCTACAGTACAACTCACGCAGGTTCTCCAATTCACCCAAAGGCTGCAGGTTGCTGACAGGCGAGCCTGAGATATTGAGGCTTTGCAGGTCTTTCAAGTTACTGACGGGACCAAGGTCGCGGATAGTAGTATTGCTGATGTCCAAGGCTTTCAACTGGGGCAAATCCTGTAAAAAGCCGATGTTGGCGATACGGGTACCGCTCAAATTGAGAGAAATCAGGTTGGGGCAGTGCTTCAGGTTGGAAACCCTGCCGACCTGTGTCTCAGCGAGGTTGAGCTTCTGCAACTCATGCAACGAAATCAGCACGCTGAGGTCCTCGACATTGGTGTTGGCCACCTCAAGTTCTTCAAGGGTGATGTTGTATTTCAGTGCCGAAATATCTTCTATCATGGTGGAGTTGGCGCGCAACACTTTCAGTTTGTTGAGGTTACGCACGGCAGAAATATCTTCTATGGAAGTGCCGGAGATGTCAAGCCAAGTGAGGTCCGACATTTCGCTCAGCGGCTCCAAGGAGATGATTGCGCTAATCCCCGACATATCGAGGCGTTGTTTTTGGGTCACAAGCTTCAGTTTGGCATCGAGTTCGGCCATGTCGTTCTTGAAGACCTTGTCCCTGAGTTCCGTTTGACCCGTAGCAGGATCAACAACGGGATACGATGCCATGAAGTCCACAGCGCTAATCATCCCGACGCTTTCCATAGGGATGCTGTCGTAAAGCTTGATGCCGTTGCCGAGACGGGTCTTCCAATTCATCGATAGGCTGTTCCACCAATTGCGACGAGTTTCTTTTTCGTTGATTTTAGTAGTGTAGATACTCGCTATCTTAATGCTATTGTTCTGTCGATCAAGATTGATTTCGATGAAGCGGTTCCTAACGTTGTCCACTTTCTCATCCGCGATGGTCTGGGCAGTGAGGTGACGCGTCAAGGTGACCTTGAAAAACACGCTGCCATCGTCATTGACACCATCGGTGATGCTTTGCAAGTCGAACTTGAAAGTAGCCCACTTGAAGAAAAAGTCGATGTCTTTCAGGTAGGCTTGGATGTCCTTGTTGATGGGCGAAGTTCGGTTGTTGTCAAGGTCGTCCTCCACCTGCACTTTGTCGTCAATGAAGATTTTGCTCCAGCTTTCGGTGAACACGATTTCCTTCTCCGCAGCGATCGTCGCGCTGTCGCCAATGAAATTCATCGTCTCCTCCAAGTAAACAAGCATCTGCCTGATTTCAATATCATACTTGGCAGCTTCGTCTTTTGAAAGTTTTTGGGCCTGACTGCCCATTGCCATGCCAAACAACAATATGGAGAGAATGGCTATTTTTTTCATGGTTGATAAAATTTGATAAGGTTGGTTTTTTCCTTTTCCGGCATGTAGATCACGTTCGACATCAGCCAGCCCGAGTTGAGACCCGAGCGGTTGAACCACGACACTTCAAAGTACCAGTCCTTGATTTGCAGGACGTGGAACTTCACTCCATCAACATGTTGGAATACCAAGTTGCCCTGCTTGATTTCGTAGAAAAACAGGGTCAAGTAATCGGGGGTAAAATCTTTATAAGCGTAATATTCGATGACCTCGGGATCTTGGAAGGCCTTGTAGATGTTCATGAAGTCCAGCTCATGGCTCATAGGATGCAAGTAATGCTTTTCCTTCTCAGCAAGTTCTCCAGAGGGGAAAAGCATGTTAAACTCTGAAAAATACACGTTGGTAAGCACCCATTTAGAACCCAAGCCTTCTTTCTCGATGGCCAAAAACAAGATCACAGGGACATTTTTCCCTTTGTATTTGAAAGTGGTGGAGACTTCAGAATACCAACGACCGCCGAGGAAAGTCATGTAGGTGGAATCGCCTTTAGTAACATCCTCGATGAAATAGCGTTGTAGGTCAGTCTGTGTGCCATACTTTTCCTGATCGAAAAGGATAGGCAGCGACTGACGGCGCATTTCGTTGCTGCGGTACTTGGGATCCTTGGGGTTGAGCTTGTTGCCAAATTGGTCTTCCTCATAGTTGAACCTGCGCATAAACTGGCCCATCTGCTTGGTCATGGCATACAGCTCGGTCTCGTCCATCTTAAAATCGCCAATCGTCTGACCTGCGACAGGCCAGACGAAGGCGAAAGTAAGTGCCAGAATGACAATATTTCTAGCTATTCTCATCTATTAGCTGTTTCCTTGACACGCATGTCGCCGAGCAACACATCCCAGAAGCCGATGGTGCGACCACCGATTTGGGTCTCTTTGCGCTTCACATAGACGGTGATGTCTTTCTTGGTCGTGTCCTTATACACCAGGTTGCCTTCGGCATCGTAGCCGCGGAAGGTCTGGAAGATGGTGATGACACCCACGTAGGTGCCGTCAGGTTGACGTTGCAGGTCGCTAACGTATTCGATGTTGTACCATTCAATCTCAACGCGGTCGTAGTTAAGGCGCATCAGGTGCTCGAAGTACTTGCGGACACGGTAGTAGGTGATTTGGTTGGAACTCAGCGACGACACACCGATTTCAGCATCGCTCATGAACAGCTCTTCGGCGCGGTCGATGACGCGGTTGGCCTCACTGAACGAAGTTTCTTTGGAACCGACAATCTTAACGTATTTGCTCAGGTCTCTCACCTTCTCCAAAGCAAGGCTGTCAATGGCCTGCTTACGTTCGAAACTCAGTTCATCCTGTGCCATGGCGCTACCCGCAACGCACAAGGCAATTACTAATGTGGCTATGATCTTTTTCATTTCTTTATCAGTTCAAGTTCGTTAATCTTTCCGTTGCTGTTATACTTGATGTCGCTAATCTTCTCGGTGGCCTTCTTTTGGTCCTTCAGATAGTTGAGGTAATTCTCGATGGTCGTCGGGCGGTCGTAGTCGTTGTAGCCGGCGTTCTGCTTGATGATGATGAGCACGGGGACATCGGGCGATTCAAATAAACTCATGGTCTCGTTGATGACGCGGTTGGCTTGGCTGACGCTACTGGCGTTGGCGATGCTATTGAAGTTGCGCCCTAGCATAACATCTGCGGCTGCGACTTGTTCTTGTTCTTCGGCGGCACGACGGGCTTCCTCTTCTTTTTGGGCACGTTCACGGGCAAGCTTCTTTTCCGCTTGGAAGAGCAAGTCGTCGACTTCGGCATTTTGCAAGTTCCAATCCTTGATGGTCTGCACACGGGCTTCCTTTTCTTCAAGCGTCCAAAGGGTCTCGTCATCAAGGATGGCGTTCAGGTCTCTTGTTGCCTCTTCCACTTTTGATTTGTACTCAGCTTCAGCGGCTTCTTTGGCAAGCTTTTTCTTGCTCTTGCAACTGGTGGTGCCTCCCAGCGTGATGAACGCAGCCAAGAGGATCATCATTACGGTTGTGATTTTGCTTTTCATTATTCCGGAATTTAAAGATTCAAAATTTTAGATTTAAATTGATTTCGTTCTTTGTCAATAACTCATGCATACCTAATAAATTGCAAAAATAGTGCTTTTTTTAATGCCACAAGGCGTTTTAAGACAAATATAGTGCCAAATCAGCCCAAAGGGATTATCTTCAAGGGCTTGTAGATCGGTCCGGTGGGTTGCAAAATGCTTTGGAAATACACCAATTCTTTCACATCAGCATGGAGATATGTCTTCTGCTCGATGGAGTTGCAAATCTTCAGGAAAAACTGCTTGTCGACCAAGGACTTAATGCGACAGACGGTGAGATGCGGCACAAAATTCTGGCGGTCACGGAGATAACCCAAGTCATCAAAGGCATCCAAAAGGTCGGCTTCGAGGTCGAACAAGGCCTTCGGCTGATCGTTCATGCCGAGCCACAACACCCGAGGCACGTTGTTGCTGCCAAAGAAACCCGTGCGGTCAAAGTCCATCACGAAAGGTTGGTGCCGCTTGGCTACCTTCTGGCAAGCCTCAATGATGTTGGGGATGTCGTCAACGGGCGTGCTGCCTAGAAATTTCAGCGTCAGGTGAATGTTTTCCGGCCTGCAATAGTTGATGAATTTTTCATGTTGGAGGTTCTTCTTCAATCGCTCCACCATAACAGGATACTCCGTTCCCGTTGGGATATGGATAGCTAAAAAGGTGCGTTTGGTGTACATTATTCACTAATTTTTGCATTAATAATTCCAACCGAATCCAAATCGTGGATTAGTTTTGTTGTAAAAACTTCTCTCCCTTGCTTGTTTATATGGGTAGGATCCGAAAAATATGTCGTATCGTCACCAAAATACTCCGCATAAGATATTATGGGGAAATTCGTGCCAGAGACACATTGCAAAACAATACTCCAAAAAGTCTTCATATCATAATTGCCTAAACGGGATTTGACATGTATTGGAGAGCAAACCACTATCACCTTAATCCCTTCTGACAGACAATCATCAAGAAACATATAAAACAATTGAACTATTGATTTGTCGCATTGTAAGGGTTGTAGTTCGCTAATATAGTGTTCTTTCCAACTATAATTCTTTTTCTCTGGGTTATTCGCTGTTTTATGGTTTAAACGATCCATCTCTTTAAAAATCTTGCTCAGTTTTCCAAAATATTTAATAAACAATACTTTATCTAGATTTGACAATTCTGGACTCGTCTCAATGCAAAATTGAAATTCAGGCCTATTGATATAAGGAAGCAGCTGTAGGCTATTCACGGGAAACTCATGATTAAAGAACACAATAGGACTTGCTTCTAAAATAATGTAACGAGGTTTCTTATTTTGTTTGAGATAAGTATGATACATTATGTAATAGCTAAAATCGAAAGAACTGCCTGACCAGCCTAGATTCAAGCACTTCAGCCCGCTTAACGAGCTCATCAAAGAGTCATCATAGCTTCTTTCCGCCCTACAATTCCCAAGAATAATCAAATCTGCATCAACATGTTTTATATTTGTAACCTTGTTAATATTAGAATAGGGTTGTACGTCTAAACAACTCTTAGCTTTCTTTTCAAAAATGTAAATCGGGATTAAACAAACTGTCATAAACATCAACAAGAAAACACATATTTTACGTAAAAAATCTTTCATACCTCACTTAGAATTGAAAATAGATGAATGACTCTACCTTGTTATCCGCAAAACAATAAATTATCATTGCAATCAGAAAGCAAATAGTCCATCTAACCCATGGCTTCATACGGCTTAACTCCAAGCCATGTTCTTTGTCTCTCTGTAACCATTCCACTAGCAACATGATCATGATAAAAACCATTTTTGGCCACATATCGGATTGTATGAAAAGCCGGTAACTGGCTCGCAGTGTACCCTTTTGACATAATCCTTGACTGAATTGAACAAAATCAGCAAGGTTTTCCGAACGAAAAACAATCCAACCAAACGTAACTAATGCAAATGTGAACAGCATTTGTCCCAACTCTTTCCATGATGGCAAAACGCGTCCCTCTGCAATTAGTTTAGACTGTGATTTCTTGCCGATTAATACTATTGGTATGAACAACAAAGCGTGGTACAAACCCCAAACCACAAAGGTCCAATTGGCGCCATGCCACAAACCGCTTAATAAAAACACAGCAAACACATTGCAAACGGTTCTAAACTTACTTACCCGATTGCCACCAAGCGGAATATAAACATAGTCACGGAACCAACTCATTAACGAAATGTGCCATCTCCTCCAAAATTCAGCAATATTACGGCTAAAGTAAGGATTATTGAAATTCCTACTCAATTTGATCCCAAATAACTTGGCTGTCCCAACTGCCATATCAGAATAGCCAGAAAAATCAGCGTAAATCTGAAACGAAAACAGAATAGCGGCCAAAAGAAGATCACTTCCTGGCATTGACGTGCGACTATGTAAATAGAATACCGAGTCTACCGCATACGCACAATTGTTCGCAATCAACAATTTCTTGAACAAACCCCACAAAAACTGCCGTATGCCATCCATGGCGAGATTATAGTCAAATTCGCGCTTCTTCAAGAACTGTGGCAAAAGATTCGTTGCCCGCTCAATAGGACCTGCCACCAACTGCGGGAAAAAAGAGACAAAGGCGAAGAAAGCTATTATGTCCTTGGTGGGCTCAATTTTTCCTCGGTAAATATCTATTGAATAACTCAGGGCTTGGAAAGTGTAGAACGAGATGCCTACAGGAAGAATCACTTTCAGCAAAAGTCCGTCTGTAGAGATATGGAATAATTGCGCAAATCCGGTGACGAAAAAGTTGTAGTATTTGAATACAGCCAAGATGCCTATATTGAGGATGATATTCAGCCACATCCACATCTTAGCTTTTTTCCTTGTCTCCGCTTTTCCAATGAGAATGCCGCTACCCCACGAGCAGAAAGAGGTGAAAGCGATCAGCAAAAGGAAGCGCCAGTCCCACCAGCCGTAAAAAACATAACTTGCCACGATGATGAAAGCATTTTGCAACTGCAATTGGTGTTTCGACTTGCCCAGCAAGCGGTCGAAGACAAACCAATAGAGCAAAAACACTATCGGGAGAAATATGGCGAACTGTATTGAATTGAACAGCATAGACAAGCTGGTTTGCAGCGACAAAATTAGGCCTTTTTACGCAGTTTTTGGTGGACTGAGGCAACTTTTCTTAATAATTCAACAATTTTACTTATTTTAGCACCATCAAAACAACCTTATCATGAACACTTATTCCATCGGAATCGACATTGGCGGCACCAACACTGACATTGGTTTGGTGCGCGACGACGGCCGCTGTTTGGCCAAGAAAAACCTTCCCACCAACAAATATTTCGACGCCTCAATTTATGTGGCAGATATCTGCGAACAAATCAAATACTTGATGGCTGAAAACCATGTTGATGCCATTGACGGCATCGGCATTGCTGCACCGGCAGGCAACTATTACACAGGCTGCATCGAGAATGCCACCAACCTCAATTTCAAAGGCATCGTCAACCTTGGCTCGGAATTCCGCTCACATATCGACGTGCCCGTCGTCGTCTCCAACGACGCCAACGCCGCGGCATACGGTGAACTCGTCTACGGCGGCGCCAAAGGCATGAAGCATTTCGTGATGTTCACCCTCGGCACAGGCGTAGGTAGCGGCATCGTCGTTGACGGCAAGCTGGTCCATGGCAAGACGGGCGGCGCTGGCGAACTCGGCCATGCCATCCTCATCCCCGAAGGCCGTCCCTGTGGCTGCGGTCGCAAAGGCTGCCTGGAGACCTATACCTCCGCCACGGGTATTCGTCGCACGGCACTCGAGATGATACAAGGCACTCCCGATTATGTCGGTGCCCTCTCACAAGTGCCGCCCGAGGAGCTGACGAGTAAGATGGTCGGTGATGCCGCCAAATATGGCGACCCTCTGGCCATCAAGGTCTTTGAAAAGACGGGCTATTGGCTGGGCATCGCCATGGCCAATGCCGTGGCCTTCAGCGGTCCCGAAGCCATCTTCCTGATGGGCGGTCCCGTGAAGGCCGGCGAAGTGTTGCTGAAACCCGCTCGCGAGTCGTTCAAGAAGCACCTGTGCTTCGTGTACGACGGCAGCGTTGACGTTCGTGTCTCCGAGTTGCCCGACAACGATGCGGCCATCCTCGGTGCAGCAGCATTGACAAAAGCAAAATAAGCCTTTATTTGATCTGGAAACGCACACCCAGATAGGCACGGATTCCACTCAGCGGTCCCCAAACCATCGAAGCGTCGAAGTCTTCGCTGGTCGGGTTTTCGGCTGAGATGATGGGGTATTTCTGCTTGAAGTTGGTCAGGTTCTCGCCACCGATATAGACCTCCCAGCATTTACCAAATTTCTTCATAACCTGCGCGTTCATGATAACATAGAACGGTGAACGTTCGATGTTTTGTCCGTTTGCCACAGCGGTGACGTTGCCACTCAAGTCGGGCACGCGGCTGTCTCCATTGAACTGCGTCGTGAGGTCGAACTGCCAAGTGCCAGGGGCATACGACATCGTGATTAAGCCCTTGTAGCGGTTGACGAAAGGCTTCTCACGCAAGGTGTCGTTGATGGTCATTTTCACGTCGTTGTAACGGAAAGCCAAAGTAAGGTCAAAGTCCTTGAAAACCTCACAGTTGACTTCAATTTGGGCACTGTTGGAATACGACTTGCCATCAAGGTTGTAGATGCGGACTTGGTGTGCATCGGCATCGCGGTCGAGGACAATTTGATTGACGAAATCGGTGCGATAGAAGTCGGCTTGAATCGTTAGTTCGCGCCAACCGATGTCGAAGCCCTTTGTAATGTTGATGCCATAGTTCCAGGCCTGTTCCATTTTGGGTGTATCCACAAAGACAATCTCGCGTGCCGAAGCCATCATAGTGGAGTTTTCCGCCAACACATTGGGCGAGCGGTAGCCTCTGCCCGCCGAAACCCTGATGGCCAACTCGTCGTGGGTCTTGAAGCGCACATGCAGACGAGGCGTGTAGAGCATCTTTTTGTAATAGCTGTTGTAGTCGGCACGGAAGCCCGCGATGACGCTCCAGTGGTGGTCGTCGTTGAAGACATACTCGGCGAAGACACCGGGGACGTGCTCGACGCGCCGGAAGGTGCTGTCAATATGGGTTAAAGACTCCATGTTATTGAGATGCTCGTCGTATTTGTCGTAGGAGTAGCTGGCGCCCACCGAGTATTTGTGGTGGTCGTTGACGATATAAGAATCGAAAAGCAGGTTGGCATAATAAGAAATCTGGGTGGCATCATAATAGGTTCTTGCAAAATAGGATGAACCTAAATCATGGTAGATGAACTGTTGCTGGAAGCCTAAGCTGGTGTCGTCTCGGTCGAAAATGAAGCCTGTCTTGGAGAAAGCCTCATAGCGTTGGGTCCCGATGATGAAACCGAGTCCCGTCATCCCTGTGTTAGGCCACGGGCGATAATCCATCTGACCACCCCAACGGGCTTCGTAAAGCGCCTTCACGCCCCACATGCCCTCAAACCAGTCTTTGGCGTAGTTGTAACGGAAAAAGACGTTGCCTTGGGTCACCATGGGGTCGTCCATGAAGCCGTCTTTATTGCCGTCCATCGCCATGAAATTGTGATTGACGTGACCCAGGAGCATCATGCTGCCGTGTTTGCCCACGTTCCAGCGGGTGTTGAAGTTGAACTCTGTCATGGTCATTGTGTTGCCGTAGAGGTTGAGAAACAACTTCTCGCTCTCGCCAGGCTCGGGGCGTTTGTAGTCCACATTAATCTGTCCGCTGATCGACTCGCAGCCGTTTCTGACCGAGGAGGTTCCTTTTGAGATCTGTATGGCGTTCATCCAAGTTCCAGGGACATAGTTCAAGCCGAAGGCTGCGGCCAGACCACGGAAGTTGGGCATGTTTTCGGCCATCATCTGGGTGTAGAGGCCACTCAAGCCAAGGAGTTCAATTTGTTTGGCACCTGTGACAGCGTCGCTATACGACACATCGACAGAGGCGTTGGTCTCGAAGCTCTCGGCCAAGCTACAGCAGGCCGCGCGGCGCAAGCCCTCCGAGGTGATGCTCTCCACCGCAATGGCCTTGATGGGATTGATGAAAGAGGCCTTTTCGCGCGCATGGATTTCCACCTCGTTGAGCATGTGGACGGAATGGAAGATGTGGTCGTAATGCGCAGGCTCCACCATATGGTGAACGGTGTCGTTCTCATAGCTGATGCAGCTGAATACGAGGCAACCGATGCGTTCGTGCAGCGGGATTTTATAATGTCCATTGGCATCAGTCACCACGCCCTCGTTGACGATTTTCCAGTAGACGTTTACGCCTGGCAGCGGGGTGCGTTCGCCGTTTTCGGTTTCTTCATATACCGTGCCTTCGATAAAGCCTTGCGCAAACGCGCCCGAAGCGAAGGCCAAAAGTAATAGGAATATTAGGGTTATTTTGTTGGTTTTCATAATATAATCGTTGATTATTTAACTTATGTAAATTGTTGATTGAGGTTCCCCTTCGGGGAATGGAGTAATGCATTAATCGTGAAGGCGGCGGCAGGAAAGAGTCTGTTCAACATAAGCGCTTTTAGCCGCCGCGTTTAAAACAAAAACAGTACTCCATTCCCGAAGGGAACCCCCTTAGCGCACAACACGCAATGATTCAAAAAACCAACGGATTCAACCGCAGAGCCGAGAAAAACACCAGCAACTCCCTAGCGGAGAAGAAATGAGGTATTTTTCGTGCAGTGAAATGATGTAGCACTTGTTGTGTCTTCGGCAGTAACTCATGTAAATCATGATGCGCTAAGACCATCGGCTGCAACTGAATATTAAGATGTTTTTCAGGAGAAAAAACGAAATTGTCGGTGAACTGGATGACGCTGTCAAAGTCCTCGCAGCAGCATTTGGCGTTGAATTGTACCACATCCTGATGCGTGAAGTGGGCTTC
>LXOW01186766.1_pt1 | contig 13122 bp, 10 predicted proteins | sample 1368591 | NCBI WGS metagenome assembly LXOW01 (sample SAMN04884650, study PRJNA319009) | bovine gut metagenome | isolation source: Cow rumen | host: Bos taurus | place: Italy: Legnaro (PD) | collected 2014-07-09
TCAGGCTGCAGAAACGTTTATCCTTCCGGCCGCGGATAGCTGTCCCGCATTCCAGGCAGTTTCCTTCTTCCTCAATGAAAAGATGATAGCTCATAATGGTGCTTTTTTCTCAAAGATGGGCGCTTGCTCCGACATCTCCAAGCGTTTTCAGGGGATGGGGGTCAGATTCTGACGTATTTTACTGATTCTGATTTATTTTACGGCCGTAAGATAAATCTTACAGCGTAAGAAATCGCATTCATTTTCCGGCGCCGGACCATCAAAAACCGACGAAGCCGGAAAGATTCGTATTTATTTGCCCCTCCCGGACCCGGGCGGGCTGTTTTCTTGCCCGAAAGCTTGTTCCTTTGTAACCGGGACTCGGACCGCGCGGCCGGGATCCCGCAACCTTACAACAACGAAAAACTGTTATGGAACAATTAAACAAAGTAGAGCTGAAGGGCATTGTCGGCAATGTCCGCATCCAAACGTACGACGAAAACCGCATGGCCCGGATCGGCCTGGCGACCAACTATGCTTACAAGGACAAGGAGGGTACGGCCGTGATCGACACGAGCTGGCACAACGTCATTGCCTGGGAAGGCCGGAACATCCAGGGCCTGGAGAAGATCGGGAAGGGCACCAAACTGCATGTCATCGGCCGCCTCCGCTATCAGAACTACACGGGCGTGGACGGCATCGACCGCGTCGGTACGGACATTCTGGCCAACCAGGTCCAGATTATTGACGATCCTTCCCAAATGTCCTATGAAATGTAGGTTCCTTTCGTGCGAAGCACGGGACCGGACCGGTTCTTGCCTCACTCCTGTGGCCCGGTCCCGGACTTCGCTGCTTGCCTGGCTGCTGGCCGCCTGCTGCCTGGCCGCCCCTGCGGCACGGGCGCAGGCGCCCGCCGGACAGGGGGTGCGCGGGGAGCAGGCGCTGGAGCGCCGGGCCCGCGTGGCCGTGGACCAGAACCTGGCGGATTACATCTTCCTGGGCACGCTCAACGCCGAGTTGCAGTACGCCGTGCATCGGAACTGGACCCTGGGCCTGGGTGCACGCTACAACAACTGGACGTGGCGCCACAGGCAGGACACGCAGTTCCAGTCCCGGCAGCAGTCCTATTACATCACCGGTCGCTGGTGGCCCTGGTACACCTATTCCGGCTGGTGGGCGGGCGGCAAGCTCCAGTACCAGGAGTACAACCGCGGCGGGCTTGTCGGCCCGGAGACCGAAGAGGGAGACGCTGTCGGCGTCTCCCTGGGAGGTGGTTATGCGGTGCATGTAAACCATTGGCTCAACGTGGATTTCGGTATTTTCGGCTGGGGCGGGATGACGCGTTATGTCTCCTATGCCTGTCCCTATTGCGGGGCACGTACGGGGGAGGGCGTCAAGGCCTTCTTCCTGCCGGACGAGGTCCGCGTTTCACTTCAATTCGTTTTCTGATGAGACGTGACATGATCAAGTGGGCGCTGCCGCTTCTGCTGGCGGCACTCCTGCTCCCGGCCTGCGGCACCCGCCGCAAGGCGCAGGAAGTGTACCGCAGGCAGTTGAGCGCCTCGCTGCAGTTGCCCCGTCAGGCGGACTATCTGCCTGAATACAGCGACGTCAAGGCTACCCGGCGGGACACGATCCGCGTGACGGACCTGGACGGCCGGGAGATGATCCTGATGAAGGCGGTCCGCGACGAGCAGAGCGGGGAGATGGTGGCGGCGGAGATGCTGGACGCGGCCATGGTGACCGCGCGCTTCCGCAACATCGCGGAACGCAACGGCCGGATCGACCTGGAGTTCCAGGTCCTCGTGCCGCCGGAGATGCAGGATTCGCGCTGGCAGCTGCGGCTGCACCCGGACATGTTCGTGCTGGAGGACAGCCTGCGGCTGGACGACGTCGTCGTCACGGGCGCGGAGTACAGGAAGGCTCAACTGCGTGGTTACCAGCAGTATGAGCGCTTTCTCTCCCGCATTGTCAACGATACGCTGGCGTTCGTGGACCTGCGCAATCTTGAGATCTTCGTCGAAAGGAACATCCCGCAGGTCTATGCCCTCCGGACGGACACGACCTTCGTGTCCGACGAGCAGTTCGAGAGCTATTTCGGCGTGACGGAGCAGGAAGCTCTGGAGCACTATACCAACAAGTTCCTGCGCTGGCGCAACGAGTGGCGCAAGCAGAACCGGCAGAAGATGTACGAGAAGTACGTCAAGGTCCCCATCGTCACGGACGGTATCCGCCTGGACACGGTGATCCGCTTCGACAACGGGACCTTCCTGTACAACTACGTCCAGACGATCAACACGCGGCCCCGCCTGCGCAAGGTGGACGTCGTGTTGTCTGGGGAGATCTTCGAACGCGACAAGCGGCTGTATACCGTGCCGCGCTGCGATCCGCTGACGTTCTACATTTCGTCCGTGTCGGCCTTCGTCGACGGGACGGAGCGCTACAAGACCGTGGTGGTCTCCCGCAACGTGGAGGCGAATACGGCCTGCAACATTGATTTCCGCACCGGCCGTCACGATATCGACGAGCGGCTGGGGGACAATGCCCGCGAGATCGCCTTCATCAAGGAGAACCTGCGCAACCTGCTGCTGAACGACAGTTTCGAGCTGGACAGCGTGACGATCGCGGCTTCCGCTTCGCCGGAAGGCTCGCTCGCCGCCAACGACGCCCTGACCCTGCGGCGCTCCCGTTCCGCGTCGGACTACTTCGAGAGGTATATCCGTTTCGTGCGGGATTCGGTGCAGCGCGAGGACGGCCTGTTCCTGACGGTGGGGGACGACCTGCGCGAAGGGTCGCTGCGCGGAAGCGGGCGGGCCCGCAAGGAAATCCCGTTCCTGTCCCGCCCGGGCGGGGAGGACTGGCAGAAACTCGATGAGCTGGTGGCGGCCGACAGCGTCCTGACGGACGCCCAGAAAGCCCGCTACGCGGAATTTGCCGCCCTGGCCAGCCCTGATGAGCGCGAGAAGCGGATGAAAGGGGAGTCCTGGTACCGCTATGTCGTGGATACATATTATCCGCGCCTGCGGACGGTGCGCTTCACCTTCGCCCTGCACCGCAAGGGCATGGTGAAGGATACGGTCCACACGACGGAACTGGATACCGTCTACATGAAGGGCGTCCAGGCCATCCGGGACCACGATTACCAGGCGGCGCTGGCGTTCCTGGCCCCCTATCACGACTACAATACGGCGGTGGCCTATGTCGCCCTGGACCGCAACCTGTCGGCCCTGGAGATCCTGGAACCCCTGCCGCGCACGCCCCAGATCCATTATATGCTGGCCATCCTGTATGCCCGGCGGGGTGATGAACAGGCTGCTGTGCAGCATTACCTGGATGCCTGCCGGGAAGATCGCAGCTACATCAGCCGCGGCAACCTGGATCCCGAAATCTCCGCGCTCATCAGGCAGTATGAGCTGCATAAGGAGCCGGAAGAAGACTGGGGAGACCTGATTTCTGGTTGATAACAAAAATGTTATGCATGAAAACAAAACTGTTACCTTTACTTATATTGACTATTTTAAGCTGTTCTTGCCAGCGGAATCCCGCATTGGATGATGGAGGCTGCCTCACCGTGGCCCTCTCCGGGCTGGCGGACACTAAAGCCCTCATCGGTGCCAGTGCGGCCGAGATGAAGGTGAATTCGCTGAACCTGTACGTGTTCGACGCCAACGGGATGCTCGACCTTTCGCATGCCTGTACGGCCGGGGAACTGGACGCGAGGCAGGCCGTACTGTCCGTGAAGACAGGGGCCAAGACGGTCTATGCGCTGGCCAATTTCCAGGGTGCAGCCCTGGCGGCCGCGAATGCCTGCATGACCTGCGCGGAACTGGAACAGGTCGCCGTCGGCCTGGGCGATAACCGCCCCGACGGCTTGCTGATGACGGCGTCTGCGTCCGTCCTGGTGATGTCGGGCAGCGGCGCCAGCACGACGCTGGACCTGTCCCGTTCGGTGGCGCGCGTCGTGCTGGGTTCCGTCACCAACAAACTGCCGTCGCCCTATGGAACGGTCCGCGTGCTGCGGACCTTTCTGTGCAATGTGGTCGGCAACCAGAATGTCGGCGGATCGGCCGCTCCGTCCGTCTGGTACAACCGGAACGCCACGTCCGACAACGTGGAGGGCCATGTGATCGGAAAAAGCGGCTACGCCGCCCAGGAGGAGGATCTGACCTATCTCTCACTGAACCAGGATCTTGCTCTGGGTGCGACCCATACTTTTTCGCAGAAATTCCTGTACGCCTTTCCGAATGCGCTGACCAACCCGAACAACGGTTTCACCGCCAGTTTCACGTCCACGGCGACCGTCCTGATGGTGGTCGTGCAGGTCAAGGGCGTGCCGTACTATTATCCCGTCGCCCTGACCGGAACGCTGGAGCGGAACAAGGACTACAAGGTGGACCTGACGCTCATCGGCCTGGGCAACCCGGAAGACCGGCCCTTCGACCGGATCGAGCGGGCCTTCCTCTCGGCGCAGGTTCGGGTCGGCGACTGGACGGACGGTGCCGCTTATAATGAATCCCTATAAACACAATTATGAAAATCATGATGAAGAAAACAATGCTTTTCAGCCTGGCCCTCAGTGGCCTGCTGCTCGTCTCCTGTGGAAAAATGATTGAAAACGGCCCGGACGGAGCCGCCGCAGGAGAAGTCTCGCTGTCCGTCCATTTCGACGCTCCTTCCACCAAGGTAAGCACCCAGAGCGTCTCCAACGAGAAAGCCATCCAGAATGTGCAGGTCTTCGTGTTCCGGGCCGGAAACGGGGCCGATGCCGGCAACCTGGAAATCGCCGCGTCGGCTGGTTTCGACCAGGCGCTGGGCGTCACCGGCGGAACCTATAACGGCATGACCCTGAAGTGCTCCGCCGGCCAGCGGGAAGTGTGGGCGGTGGTCAACGACTCGGAGGACCGCACTGCGGGAGCCGCTGCCGTGACCACGAAGTCCGAATTCCTTGCGCTGACGCATGAGCTGCAGCGTTCTACGAGTACGAAACTGCTGATGATCGGCCATTCCGGTACAGATGCGGCGCCGGCCGTGATGCTGCACGAAGGTCAGGAAGAGATCGGTATCAGCGTCCATCGCCTGGCGGCCGCCGTGATCCTGGAGAGCGTGAAAAATGAATTCAGCTCGCCGGCCTACCAGAAAGCGGACATGTTCCGGCTGGAGAGCTGCTACCTGATCAACGTGCCGGGCCGGATCAACTTCGGCGAGACCTCCGAGCCCTCTGCGCTCCCGACGGAGCAGTGGTATGCCCGGCTGGCGGCCGAGACGGCTTCGCCCAAGGCGGACCTGATTTATGATTCCCTGTCCGGCCAGATCGTGAATCCCGGCGTGCCCTATACCGTGCCGCACACGTTCTATACCTATCCCAACAACTGCGCGGTCAGCGAAGACGCCGCCTGGTGCGCCCGGGCCACGCTGCTGGTTCTGGAAGCCTCGATCAAATACCCGTCCGGCTGGGTGAAATACTATTATCCCGTCCAGCTGAGCGCCGGTCCGCTGCTTTCCAACAAGCAGTACCGCGTGAACCTGATCATCCATCGGCCCGGTTCCCTGGATCCCAACCGGCCGGTCACCTTCGATGACGTGACGCCGGTCATCCGCGTGACGGACTGGGAGCCGGGCGACGTCTACACTCGGGATATCTAAAGGCTTCTGGCATGGCCGGAATCAGATATTATTGGACGCGCGCTGTCCTGGGAACGGTGATCCTCTCGCTGTTCCCGGGCTGCAGCGTCAAGGAGGACCGGATCGAATGTCCGGTCTACGTGACCGTCCTGACGGACGAATTCGTCCGCCTGGGCATGAATGAAGGCCTGGTCTCCTTCTCCGGCACGCGCGTCATCGATCGGGAGGATGTCAGCTTCCTGTCTATCCTGCGCAGCGGGTACCGGCAGGCCTGCCCGCGGGAATACGCGCAGGCGGCCGTCTTCAGCGGAGCGGAGAATTACATCCTGGTCGAAAACGCGATGCGGGTGCTTCCGGGCTGCCAGGCGGGCCTGCTCTGGGCGTACGGCGAGAGTTTTTCCGCGCAGTCGGACGAATACGTGATCGACGCGACGCCGCACAAGCAGTACTGTCTGGTGCAGTTCCAGTTCGAAGAGGCTGCGACGCCTCCGTCGGATTACCCCTGGCGCTTCCGGATCAAGGCCGCCTGCTCGGGGATGGATATCTACACGCTGGAACCGCTGGAAGGGGATTATTCCGCCTGTGTGGGGCCGAATGCCCTGGGCGCGTGGTACGGCGTGATTCCCCGCCAGAAGTCGAACGACCTGCTGCTGGAAGTCTACCTGCCCGATTCGGACCGGGAGGATACGGGCCGGGTCGAGTATGTGATCGACCTGGGCGCCCGCTTCGAGGCGCTGGGCTACGACTGGACGGCGGAAGACCTGCGCGACATCACGGTGAAAGTGGGATTCGCTTCCGCGGACATCCGCGTGAGCGTGCAGGACTGGGAAGGCGACAATAGTTATGAACACATTGAAATTTAATCGAATGAGAAGACTGAAACGATACCTGATGCCCGTTGCCGCGCTCTTCTTTCTGCTATTGATGCCTGCGTGCAAGCCGGAAGAACTGATCACGTATTATGGCGAGAAACCGGACATGAAGGACGGAACCTGGGCGGAAATGCCCCTGACCATCGCGCCTGCGACGGAGGCGGGCGGCACCAAAGCCTCCCTGCTCAAGGACGTGGAGGCACGCGGGAGCGGTGCGCTGGTCCTGGTGTTCCGCAGCGATACCCGCCGGCTGGCGACGTCCCGTTTTTTTCGGCAGGACGAACTGGACAACCAGGGTGCCGTGCCCCTGCGCCTGCATGTACCGCTGGCGCAATGCGATTTCTACATTTTGGGCAACCTGAACGCCATCCGCCGCTCGGACGGCGCGGCCGTGAACCTGCTGGAAGCGCTGGATGCCTCATTCCCCCTGGAGGAGAATACGTTGGAAGCGCTGGTCTACCGCCTCGACGGCGGCGACCTGGGGGGCGGTTTCCGGCGGGAGACCTTTGCTGATGTCGCGTCCTGCGGCATTCCGTATGCCCTGATCAGGAAGAATGTGAATACGGCGAGTCTCGTGGGGTCCGGGCAGAACCTGCCCGACGCGGACCGCTGCAGCCGCCTGTTCAGCAAGGTGACCGTCCGCATCGACCACGGCGCCTTCGACGGAGGCGGGGCGAATCCGGAGTTCTTTGTGAATACCCGTCTATATCTGCGCCAGGCGAACGGACGCCTGCAGCCCTTTTCGGGCCAGCCTCAGCGGGCGCAGGAAGCCGCCGATATCCTGGTGCAGAGCGATTATGACCCGGATATGCAGTCCACCAACGCTTCGGTCACGACCTTCAGTTTCTATGTGCCGGAGAATATGCAGGGAACGCTCCTTCCGGGCAATACGGACAGCCGCCGAAAGACCCGCGATGAGCTGATTGCGAGGAACTTGAGCGCCGTCGAGCCCTACTTGACCTATATGGAGTTCTGCGGCCACCTGAATCCGACGGTCGGCGGCTACGGGGGAGACGTGACCTACCGTTTCTACCTGGGCCGGGACAATTGCTCGAATTTCGATCTGGAGCGGGGCCGGGAGCATAAGGTCTCCCTGAGCTTCCGGGTGGGGAGCATCTTCGATTCCGACTGGCGGGTGGAACCGTCGCTCTTGGATACGCGCAATTTCGCGCTGACGGCGGACGCTTCCTTCACCACGGACATCGGAGCCGTGAACGGCAGCCGGCTGGTGGCCGTGCGCAAATCGCGCCCCGGCGCCTTCTATGTCTATATGAATCCGCTCGGATCGCTGGGCGGCACGAACCTGCTTCTGGGAAAAGAGGCCAGCAGTTCGGCCGCCTATTCCCCGACAAGCCTGTCGGACTGCTCCTGGTACGGGGCCTTCCTGCAGAGCGGGACGGAGGATGCCGCGTGGCTGGCGGACCACGGGATCAGCGCATCCTGGGACAAGGCTACCGGCCGCCTGGCCTTTAAGGTCACCGATGCGGCGAAGTTTGAAGCCCGCAAGGCGGATCCTGCCCGGACTTTCAGCGTGAAATTGCTGCCCGGCGGCACGATCACGGCGGATTTCCGGATCGGGCTGTACGACGATCTGCAGCTGTCCGTCGACGACGGAAAGTCGCTGACGGAGGAGTTCTATATGGGACAGAAGCGTCATCTGACAGTCTCTGGATTCTCCTCCGCGGATGTGCGTTACGCGGCGGTCCAGGGTCCCTGCGGGACGGAGAGCGGTGCGGCACAGAACTGCAACCGCCAGTGGAAGACCGTGAATACGGGCGGGCTGTCCGGCGGCTTTCCGAGCTGTGCGGTGGACGGGAACGGGAATCCGGTTCTCGATCCGTCGAACGGCGCGTATGCGGGACAGGTCTATGCCGGCGGACTGGATGTCTATGCCTGGTATCCCAACCGCTTCCAGGGGAGCCACGGCTGGGCGTCGCGGGACGGGAAGATCGTGTTCTTCACGAGCGACTGGCTGAATGATTCTCTGGAGGTGCCCGTGCGGGTCCAGGAGCCGCGCCTGGCCGGTGCGAATGAATACGTGACCATCTACCGCCTGCCGCTGGACGGCACGCCGGTGGCCACGGCGGATTACGGCTACAAAGTCTATGACGGGTCGGCGCCGCTGGCGCAGTCGTCCTTCGATCCGACGCTCTATGCGTCCCTGCTCTCGCTGAGTGCCCAGGTGTCGGACGGCCTGGGCGACTGCATGGGCTATGATATGACGGCACACACGCTGTACTGCAGCGACACGCGGTCATCGACGTACGGGGACCTCGCGGCGAAGGAGCTCTCTCCGAACGGCGTGGTCCGGGAGAACGGCAGCGGGCTCACCGGTGAGTTCTCGGTCGTCCCGAACGGCGCGAGCGGCTTGTTCGGCTCCGGACCGGTGTACCGGACGCGCTTCTACTTCACGGCACCGGTGCTGGATGCCATCAGCGTGGACGGAAGTAACTGGAATACAGGATCTTCTTCGACGGTGACGGTGAATTACTTCAAGTCCTCCGTGAACCAGTTCGAGGACGATGAGAGTTTCTGGATCAGTCTGAAATACCGTTTTGTCAATTCGGATCTCCTGTCGCTGAATATCGCTCCGGACGGGGCGAAGACCACCTATACGGTGGGCTCCACGACCTATGGGCCGGTGTACCGCGTCGAGGCGGACAGCTATGACACGGGCGAGGGCGGGGAACTGCGTTGGGTGTATGACGAGTCGGCGCAGGTGCAGTCGGCGCCGGGCGGCGTGAGCGTCCCGGGCGGCCTCCTGCTGCCTTATGGCCCGCAGGGCGTGCGTTTTGCCTTCCGGAACCGCCATAGCGGACGCGATGTGGTCGTGGTGACAGGCAAGAGCGTGACCTTGCAGTACAGCACGCCGTTCGCGTTTTTCGTCGGTGCGACGAACCGGCGCAATGCCCAGGTGTTCCTGGTGCCGGCGAAGAACGTGAAGTACCTGAAGCGCTGCGCCGCCACGGCGACCCGTGCCCAGCGGACCTGGATGACCCAACTGTTCGGCCACCGCTCCTGGTCGGACAACACGCTCATTGACAAAGCCTATCCCCACGCAAACAGCGGATTCGCGGCGTATCATGTGGTATATAGTAACTCGACGAGCAAGAGTTTTCCTTTGGACAACTTTGACATTCAGTATGCGCCGTCTTCCGGCTCGTTGTCGAGATGGACAAATGCGGGAATCACAAAACTCAATGATCAAATCCCGGGAGACTATTCTTCGAGATGTTTTTCGCCAAATACCTACAGCGCGTTCATGATAAGGGTTCGTCGATGGCCAGTATATAATGGTGAAATATATGGTACAGGTCTCGGAAATGGTTTTAGTGATGCCAGTAATATTACGATATTTGATGGAAATAAAACGTATATTTCACCCTCCAGTACGATTCCCGGGTCTGTCCATGGGACGTTCGTGAATACTTCGGAACTCTTCGCGGATTAAACTGTTCTAATCTAAAGCGGGCGACACCGTGGTTGAGTGTCGCCCGTTTTCGTTAATTAATCATGAACCAGTAATCGACAAACTTAGAATGTTCTGGATCACTATCGTCGATAATGTCCTCGATTAGGATATTCAGACCACCCCATGTGCTATACTTGTTTTTGACGCTCCACATCATTAAGCATCTTTCACGAAGATCGGAGGGAGTAATGGGGATTTTCTTTCCCATTCCGTTTTCAGGAAAGCAAATTACTTTCTGAAACCACCTATATGCAGGGTAGTAATTCTGTTGGATTTCATCATCGTTTCTTCGCAATGAACCGATTTCGTCGTCGGTGGTATAGATGTCCCAGTTGCATGCGTTACCCTTTTCGTCAAGGTACGCCAGGCTCCAGGTTGCTTCGATGATCAGTGGATTCTCCGTGCTGTATTGCCGGGTGGCGTTGAGGGGGATGGGACCGACGAGTTCGACAATGTGCATCTTGTCCCAGCCGGGGAAGTCGTCCCGGTAGTTGAAGGTCTTGAGAACCTTGGTGACGGATTTATTATTCTTGGTGAACTTATACTCTTTTCCGTCCACCCGCGCGAGGAAGCCCTGGATGGGGATATCGGCCTTGGACGTGGCCAGGAAGGAGATTTCCCGGCGGGCATCGCCTTCGCCGTTCCAGAAGGTGATGGTAGATTCGCCCTCGGCGACATATTCGAGATGGTAGCGCCTGTGGTCCTGGCTGTCCTGCACGATGTTGATGCATTGGGAGGAACTGCTGGCGTTGACCCCCTCGAAGCCGGCGGCTTCGGAGGAGATGACGAATTCGAGCCGGTTCTGCCGGTCGGGAAGGATGTTCGGGACCATCGGATCGAGCTTCCAATAGCCGAAATAGAAGGCATCGCCTTTCCAGACGCCCTCGAAGCAGTAGAGCGAATCCTTCGTCCAGCCCTGCTCGTGGTCGAGGAGGGTGACGTTGAAGTCGGCGGCCTGGAGGGTCACGGCGGCGGGGTTGTTTTTGTTGGGCCCGAGCGGGTCGTTGCAGGAACTGAGGACCAGGACGAACAAGCCTGCGGCCATCAGGGCAAGGAGCTGTGTTGCGTTTTTCATAGCATTGTTAAAAATAATACATCATGTTACTAACGAATTGGTTAGCCCTTCCGGGCTCTATACAAATCTACAGAATCTGCATCGCATTTCCAACAAATAACCTATCTTTGTCCCCGAATTATGAGCCGCGAAAAAGCATATCTCGAGCGCGTGAGCCTGCTGGTGGGCGAGGATGTCCTCGCACGCCTGGGGGCGGTGCGCGTGCTGCTTTTCGGCTGCGGCGGCGTCGGGAGCTGGTGCGCCGAGGGGCTGGTCCGCTCGGGCGTGCGGCATCTCACGCTCGTGGACGCGGACGTGATCAGCGAGAGCAACGTGGGCCGCCAGCTGATGGCGACGCCGCGCACGGTCGGCCAGGTGAAGGTCGAGGCCCTGCGCGACCGCCTGCTGGAGATCGCCCCGGACGCCGAAGTCACAGTCCTGCACAAGATCTTCTCGGCGGAGACGGCGGGGGAGTTCGCGATGGAGGAATACGACTACATCCTCGACGCCATCGATTCCCTCAAGGACAAGGGCGAACTGATCCTGCGTGCGACCCGCACGCCCGCGAAGTTCTTCTGCTCGATGGGCGCGGCCTGCAAGGTNNTTCAAGCAGAACCACACCTGGCCCGGCCATAAGTTCCGCTGCGTCTACGACGAGGAAGTGCTGCCCAACCGGGGCGGCGAAGGCGAGGCGGAGACGGATCTGTTCAACAAGGCGCAGATCAACGGCGCGCTGGCGCACATCACCGCCATCTTCGGGATGACGCTCGCGGGTCTTGTAATCGAAGACGTTTATCATCAAGTCGTTGGATGATGGCAACTGAACTGACTCTTCAGCCAGGGGAGCAGCTGGCCATCGTGGGGCCCAATGCCTCCGGCAAAAGCCGCCTGGCGTCCGCCCTTGCGGGCCGCTACGGCGCGAAATACATCACCTTCCGGGATTCGTACGGGAGCTACGGCGACCGCAATTTCTTCATGCAGCAGCGCTGGAATCTCTTCACCCTGGAGAANNCCCTATATCGGCCTCGACCCGCAGGCGCGCAAGGTCCTGACCCGCCAGCTGACGGAGCTGGCCGCCACGACGACGCTCGTGCTGGTGCTTTCCCGCGTGGCGGAGATTCCGCCCTTCATCACGCACGTGGTGCCCGTCGCGGACGGGGATGCGGGGGAGAAAGTGCCCCGGGAGGCCTATCTGGACGCGGTCCTGCCGCCGGCCGTCATCCGCATGCGCGGCGTGACCATCCGCTACGGCGAGCGTACCATCCTGGATGCCCTGGACTGGACGGTCCGGCAGGGGGAGCACTGGGCGCTGACCGGCGCCAACGGCAGTGGCAAGACCACGCTCCTGAGCCTGATCTGCGCCGACAATCCCCAGGCCTACGCCTGCGACATCGAGCTCTTTGGCCGGCCGCGCGGCAGCGGGGAGACCATCTGGGACATCAAGCGCAATATCGGTTTCGTGAGCCCCGAGCTGCACCGCGCCTTCCAGACGGACGCCTCGGCGCTGGACATCGTGGCCAGCGGCCTCTTCGACACGGAGGGCCTGTTCCGGCACCCGAGCGCGGAGCAGTATGCCTGCGCCCGCCGCTGGATGGCGGAATTCGGCATTGAATCCTTGGCCGAAAGGCCCTTCCTGCGGCTCTCCAGCGGGGAACAGCGTATGTGCCTCGTGGCCCGCGCCTTCGTCAAGGATCCGCCGCTTTACGTGCTGGACGAGCCCCTGCACGGCCTGGACGAGGAGCAGCGTCGCCACGTCAAGGCCTTACTGAATCGCTTCTGCGGCGCTCCCGGCAAGACCCTGCTCATGGTCACGCACTACCCGGAAGAATACCCCGCCTGCATCGACCACAGCCTGACGCTGTGAGCAGCGGGCCCGGTCGGCCGGACTCCTATCTCTCGAGGATAAATATGGTAAAGCTCAAAGCGGGCACCTGCACCTCGAGGGACTTGCCCGTTCCGGTGAAGGTGGCCTCGACCGGGACAATCGCGCAGGGCGCGTCCAGCGTGTTGTCGGCATACAGGTCGTCGCTCTGAAGGACGATTCTCCTGACAGCCTTCAGACCGGGGTCCTTTTTCTTCAAGCCTTTGAAATTAAGGCAGATGGACTGCTCCTCTTCCGAGGT
>LXOW01064708.1_pt1 | contig 13121 bp, 15 predicted proteins | sample 1368591 | NCBI WGS metagenome assembly LXOW01 (sample SAMN04884650, study PRJNA319009) | bovine gut metagenome | isolation source: Cow rumen | host: Bos taurus | place: Italy: Legnaro (PD) | collected 2014-07-09
GTGTAAGCAGATTACGTATAATGGAAATATACGTACTAACAAAACAGATTTACAGAAGGAGGCTTGCGAATGAGCGACCCTACATATAAAAACCTTGCAAGAATCAAGGATAATACCAATGACGTTATTTACCAAATCAAGGCTACCGGTTTAGAAGCATCTAAAACAGTGGCTTTAACTGGGGACGTTACGGGTTCGGCATCTACAGATTTTACTGCGGATGTATCTATCTCTAGCACTATTGCTACTGGTGCGGTTACGGAATCCAAGATTGCAACGGATGCCGTGACCAATTCCAAGGTCAAGGACGGTGAACTTACCAAGGCGAAGTTCAACGCGAATGTCTACAACGAGGTTGACGGCACCATCGCCGACGGAACGAACGCCAACCTCGCGACGAAGACGCAGGTCAAGGCCTATGTGGAATCCGTAATCAGTTCGGAAGGCCACTACAAGGGCGTACAGAGCGTCGCGACAATCAACACTTGGACGGCTGCGAATCTGCATAACGGCGACCGCGTGATTACGAGCAGCGACCCTGCTGGCTCCGGCACCGGAACACTCACGCTCGGTAACTTGCCTGTCGTTGACGGGCAGGAAGTCATCTTCTACGTGTCCGACGACCAGAGCGTTAAGATTTGGCAGAGCTCCGAAGGCAACTACAAGATTAAGCAGGCGAGCAAAAGCGACCCAACCGCAAGCGGTACGACCATCGAGGCCATCGATTCCATTACGCAGAATACGAACGGCGAGATTACCGCGACGAAGAAGACTATCCGCTCCGGCACCACGTCGCAGACAGGTGTCGTGCAGCTCAAGGACAGTATCGCGGCAAGCGAGAGCGACGATTCCAAGGCCGCTACCCCGAAGGCGGTGCGCGATGCAATCAATGCCCTTGATGGTAATGCTACTAGCACGGATGGTACTAATGTTCAAGTAAAGGTTACATCTACGGATGGTATAGTTTCCGCTGTAAACATTACCACGGACAATACCGAAAACAAGAACAATAAGGTTACTAGCTGGACATCTACAACAACCGATACTCACTATCCATCTGAAAAACTTGTAAAGGACTCCCTTGATGGTAAGGCTGACAAGGTAACGGGTACATTTACTGCGGATAATTTTGCCGCCTTGGACGCTAACGGAAATATCAAGGATTCCGGTCACAAGTCTTCCGATTATAAGACGGTACAGACTGCCAAGACTGACCCAACGGCGTCGGGTGTATCCTTGACGTTCATTGATACTATTTCGCAGAATACCAACGGAGAAATTACAGCTACCAAAAGAACCGTTGATGTACTATCTACGTATGCCTCAGATGGTACTAAACCCGTAAACGGTACTGCCGTTGCAGCGGCGCTTGCTACACTCGATGCTGAAGTTACATCTACAGATGGTACTAATGTACAGGCAAAAGTTACAGAGGTTGATGGCAAGATTACAGGCGTCAGTATTACTACGGATAATACCGAGAATATAAATAATAAAGTTATCACGTTGTCGGCTAGTTCTACGGATACGGAGTATCCCAGTGCCAAATGCGTATACGATGCTTTGCAGGGCATAGATACGGATGCAGAGACTAAATACGAGGTCATTGCCGAGGCTTTGGATGACTTGGATGCCCGTACGAGGGCACTTGAGAATATAGACCTTGATGTACTCGGAGACGCCGTTGCCGATAGCCTAGATACACAAGTTTTAAAGGTTGGCGGAGAACAGATAGACCCAACAAAGATAAGCAACGCCATACAGGGAGTTAAGGTCAATAATGTCACGTTAACTCCAGATGCAAATAAGGTTGTAAGTATTCCTACGGCATCTAGTAGTGGGCATGGTACTGTTCAGTTTATGACATCACAGGAAGCTTCGGATTTATGGGCTGCTGCTTGGGCTGCCGCATCCGCAACATAAGGAGTAATTTATGGCAACATGGGACGATAAGGCTATTAGCGGTTCTGACTTGCAGACGACGCTGACTTCCGTAGGGTCTGAAATCAAGAAGAAGAACGACAAGATAAACGGGGAATATGACCCGGCTAACTTGATGCTGTCTTTCGACAACATTGAAATCAATGTGGCCTCAGGAACCTAGGAGAACTAGACTATGGCAGAATATATCAATAAGTATACAGACAATGCAGCGTATGTGGCGGATGCCTCTGGCAGAGCGTCTTTAGGCAAGAGTACGGTATCCCTTGAAGACGATACTCGTAAAGTTCATTTCGATGGCGTGAATGTGGAACTTCCCGAAGGAGTTGTTCCGTCCGTAGGAGATGCCTTATGGGTAGATTCTAACGGAGGTAAGCATTTTTATGCCTATGGTACCGTAAAGCATTCTGACCTTACGGCAAAAAATTATTCGTTTGTCGGAATTGCGGCTATGCGTAAGGGGCGTAGCGTATGGATACTTCACAATAGTGAGACTGAAACAAAATTTATAAATGCGTGGTGTTTCAAGATTACGGGTTATTCTGCTGGTACTCCTATTAAATGTAAGCAATATAAGAGTGGAGACACTACAGAGTTTAACGAAATAGACATCGGGTTTACGCCTACGGCCACAGATGTTGCAACTGTTAGTGCTTTTGCTACTGCATTGAATGCAAAGTTGATCGCAAACCAGCCCACGGTATCTTCGACTGGACTTGCAACGAATTGGTCGGCTGCGGTTATGAAAGATGCAACTGGTACGGATTCCGTATTTATGTTTATTGAGGGTGACAGTTCAACAGGTATTTATTATTCTCAAAGGCAAAGTCCTATTGCAAGTGGTGCTACGGCAACATTGTACGTATGGGAATTTGTCGGGTTAGGCACTAACTATACCACTATAAATAGAAACAACAATGTAAACACTTGGGCATGTTTATGGAATAAGAGTAGGTTCGAGAATTATAACCAGAATGTTAATAGTCCAACGGACTCTATTACTAGCGGTGGTCTATACTCCAAGAGTAATTTCACGTACGCAAATTGCCCTACGGTATATACATATTATGATGGCGACTTTGATAAGTATATGGATGCTATGCTTATGAGAAGTCCGGCATCTACTGGAGCACTAGCGGCATTTTATGGTCAATCCAAGTCGATTTGTGATAAGGCTAAAGCAATTACGTTTACATCGGTTATCACATCGGTGGCTAAACCTTTATTTAAGGCTATTTCAATATCTGCTAATGTTACTGACTATGGTGCAAATCTCGGGTGGTATATGCCCGGTATGGAAGAATGTAAGGGAATATATGGACCTATGCTCGTCAACGGCTCGGATAAAGTGAACACTGCTTTCGTACAAAGTAACGGTTCAGCCCGGTCGTTGTCCGTANNNNCCGCCTATACCCCTCCACTTTTCACTAGCAAGTTAATGGTATAGTTTAATGGCATCGTGGGACAACAAAGGCATAAAAGGCTCCGACCTCCAGGCTAACTACAAGAAGTTCGGGGACGAAATCAAGAAACGAGGTCTCGGGGAAGTTATAGCTGAGGCTCTAGTCGGCGTAGATGCAAGACTAGGTGCCCTTGAAAGTGCAGACCCCAACAGACTAGGTAACGCCATAGCGGACAGCCTAGATGCCCAGATTCTAAAGTACGGTGGCATACTTGTAAAGACCCAGCAGACGGTAAAGAACAGCCCTTCTGCAAGCGGCACTGCCATAGCTTTTATCGACACGATAACCCAGAATGCAAACGGCGAAATAACCGCTACTAAAAAGACGGTCCGTTCGGCCACCACGTCTCAGACCGGAGTTGTCCAGTTGCAGGACTCCTTATCAGACGGAGTTACCGATAAGGCACCTACGGTCAATGCCGTGTATGACGCTGTATCTGCAAAGCAGGATTCCCTTACGTGGATTACGGACGACGAGATTGACGCTCTCTGGGCAAATGCAAAGAGCAACGTTCTTGCAGAATAATATAATTTTCAATAGAATCAAGGAGTTTTTATGGCCGATCTGCTATACATAAACAAGATGACCGCTTCCGAATACAGCACTGCCACCAAGGGTGCATATAGTTCCGTCACGTTAGAAAGCGATACGGACATCCTCCACTATGATGGGTACAACATAGAAAAACCGGAAGGTGTTGTCCCCGACGTGAGCGATGCCCTTTGGGTGGATGGCAATGGTGGAAAGCACTTCTATGCCTGTGATACTGTCAACCATACTGCATTGACTGCCAAGGGGCAGACATTCGTCGGCGTGGTGGCAATGCGTAAGCGCAATAGGGTGTGGGTTCTTGCGAACACCGAGTTCAATACAAGATTCATGGGTCCGTGCCTACATAGGATTTCCGGTTGGACCGTTGGCACCTCTATCCAGTTCAAGGCCTACGTGTCTGGATTCGGTAGCACAAAGAACCTGGTAAATACGTTCACCCCCACGAAGACAAGCGTAGCCGAGTTCACGGCTGAACTTTCTACGTTCCTCAAGAACAACCAGCCTAATTCTTCCGGGGTACTTGCAGACGGGGCCACGGGTGCAAATTACTCGTGGCATGCAGAGGTGATGAAAGACCCTAGCGGTAACGATGCATGCTACGTGGTAAGCGATTCCTATACGGACTATAGGCAGGTAAACAGTATAGTTGTCAGTGGTGCTACTTGTGATTATGGTGCTTGCGATATGCTTCCGTTGGCGTCTACTATACAACGTGTAGACGGCTCTAATACTTTGCGAGGGGTATGGAACAAGAACCGTATAATGACTTACTTGGCGGCATCTACGGATAGGGCATCACTTGATAGTCCTACCGATGTAGTACCTTCTACGGTAGGCATTATCAGCGAGAAAGATTGGAACAATAATGTGTACCCAAACGTGAAGGCTTATTACGGTACTTGGGATAAATACATTGATTCCGTTATGATTAGATGGCCTGCTTCTGTAGGCATTGCAAAGACTTGTTATGGGAAAGGCAAGGAATATACTTACGCAATGGCATCTAGGTCGTGTAAGAAACTGGATGGTACTACTGAATGGAACTCGTCTAGTTCCGGTGGCGTTTATTCTGCCGCCTACAAGGTAAGCCAGCTTGGTTACAATTCAAGCGGTATTTCGGTAGGAGACTGGTATATTCCGTCGTTTGACGAAATTTATGGTATATTTAGTCCTATGGATAATACTACGGATACGGGACACCCGATGGATAAAGTGAACACTGCTTTCGTACAAAGTAACGGTTCAGCCCGGTCGTTGTCCGTAAACCGCTGGGTTCCTGCTCGCTCTTACTCTGGTAGCGCGTGGTTGCTCTACTCCTACGGGTTTATGGCCACCAACTCCTTCTCTAATACGTATAGGGCGTGTGCGGTTGCGCTCTTGGAATTTTAAACCTTGGCGGGGGCCTCCGTGCCCCCGCTTATACCCCTCCACTTTTTATTAAAGGTTTTACATGGAACCTATCTATGCCGAAAAGCTAGTGACTAGCCAGAGTATCTATATAGATAGCAAGCGACTTCTGGAATGGCTATATTTTGTACGATGGAAAGTGAATAAGCGCGATCGTGCCTATCTCTTTGATACTTTGCTGATTCCGTTAGTTTTGGATATGATAGGACACTTTCGTAGGGGATACCAGTTTAAGGAAGAACGATTAAAGGAAATATATGAGTTTTTATATGCATTTGATAGGGTTGAGGCTTTAATAGACTTGGCGTCATCTCAAAAGATTATATCCGACAAGCATTATACGCAAACATTTGTATGGATAACCCGTATACGGGATAGCATGAAGAAATGGAGGGCTTCTACGAAGAAGGCAAAGAACAAGACCGCCACCCAATCAAACGACGTAGGTGACGCTGAAATGGAAATATCTTCAAGAGGGGGCGACGGACTCATATAGCCCAGTTCTGGCAGTGTGCCTTTAACCGCATCCCCGGTCGTTGTCCGTAAACCGCTGGGTTCCTGCTCGCTATAACAATAATAACGCGTGGTTACTCAACAACAACGGGTATATGAACAACAACAACTTCAATAATACGAATAGGGCGTGTGCGGTTGCGAACTTGAGGGTTCCATTTCCGTTGGACGGAGCATACATGGTAAAATTGGAAGACTTGTTATCGGTGTACTACAGGGCACGCTCCAATAAGCGTCGTTCTCGTGACTCCGTGCGTTTTGAGATAGATTTCAAGGATGGTCTTCTTAACTTGTGGAAGAAGCTCAACGAGCGTACTTTCACTGCTTCGTCCAACTATGCCTTCGTAGTAAGATACCCTAAACCCCGAGAGATATTTGCAACGGTGATGGAGACCCGTATAGTCCATCACTATATGGATTGGAGACTCCGTTCTATCTATGAATCCGTATTATCCGATAGGTCTTTCAATAATAGGAAGGGGCTTGGATTGCATAAAGCCATAGAAACTTACAGAAACGATATACGGGAATTATCAGAAAATTACACGACTGATGCCTGGTGTGCCCACATGGACTTAAAGGGGTATTTTCCAAATGCCAACGTAGAAATAGCATTAGGACAACAACTCGACCTTATAGATAAGTATTATAATGGGTACGACAAGGAAGACCTCAAGTACATGATGACTACCTGTATGAGAGCCGATCCCGCAAGGAATTGCAATGTATACGTTTCAAAATCTAATTGGGATGTTATACCCCCGGATAAATCCTTGTTCAAGAAACCAGTAGGAACGGGTGCTGCCATAGGGTTTCTTTGCTGGCAGAATGCTATGGGTATGTACATCAACGATGTCATAAAATGGTTGCAGAGCCATTTATTCTTGAGGGTAATGGTATTCGTAGACGATATCTATATTGTTACAAACGATAAGGCTAAGTTTCTTGCACTAATGCCTATACTCAGGTCTAAACTGGCTACCTTGAAAGTACGCATGAACGAAAGCAAGTTCTACCTACAGCACTATAGCAAGGGTGTTATGTGTCTTGGTCGGATGCTTAAGTTTAACCGGCAATATATGGACAACAAGTCTTACGGAAGGGCTTTGGACAAGGTGGAGATACTGGCACATAAAAAGGATGTTACTCCTGAATCTATGATATGCTCTTTAAACAGTCATTTAGGGGGTATGAAAGGCATAGACCAGTTCAATAGGATGGTGGCATTTGTGGACAAGGCTTTGTTATATTTTAGCAGTATACTCTTGTGGAACAACAAGAAGATGTGTTTCAACAATAATGTGAAGAATAAATAAGACATTTAGGAGCAGATTATGCCGATTACTCCGCAGGATTATAACAATGATGCAACAAAAGGCTCTCAGCTCCAACGGCTGATGGCAAATGAGATACGCGATAGGATAAAGGGCGATATCCCCGATGTTATTGCACGTGCCCTTGTTGACCTAGCTAGACGCATGGACTCGTTGGAATCTGAAGACCAGAACTTAGGTGATGTGTATGCGGATAGTGTCGACGCACAGACGCTCAAGGTTGGCGGTATTAATGTCAAGACGAGGCAGGCCGCCAAGAGCAACCCTTCCGCGAGCAGCGGAAGCGCTACCACTTTCGTTGACACAATCTCGCAGAACGAGAACGGGGAATTGACGGCCACCCGCAGGGCCATGAAGTTGTACACGGGTACTGGCACGAACACAGACGCACCGATGACGCAGAAGGCCGTCAAGGACGCCCTCGATACCAAGGCCCCGATTGCGTCGCCTACGTTCACGGGAACCCCTGCCGCACCTACCGCAAGCGGTTCCACCGACACGATGCAGATAGCAACTACAGCCTTTGTCCACGACGCCATCGAGAACGACCTCAAGAAGGCCGCGGACGTGTCAGGCATGGGCAACGACGACACCCACGCCTACAGCGGCGAGGCAGTCAGTATGGCGATTTCTTCTGCCGTCAGCGGTAACGTTGGCGGTTTCCTCGGAAACATGACCGTGGCACAGATGAACGCCTATACGAACCCTAAAATGGGCGACAACGCAATCGTGACGGACACGGGAACGATTACAGTAGGCTCCGAGCAGTGCGTTATCTTGACAGCGCCTTCCGAGGTGCGCTGGACTACAAGCGGATCGTGGAAAATCTCGTCCGCAGGATACGTGCGCGTCACGCAGGTGGCGACTAATAGTGTCCTCGGCCTCGTAAAGACGAACTCGGTTAGCGGTGGAGTCAATTTGAATGGCAGCAACCAGATGGTTGTAGTGGGTTGGAACGACAAGCAAGACGCACTTCCGATCTGTGAGGGAACTGGCCTCTTCGATATTGATATCGCTGGATCAGCTAGTTCAATCAGAAACGGAACACCAACCTACTATTCGACCGATGCTCTGTTCATTCCTATTCAGGAGAGCGCTCCTACAGGAAACACTTGGAGTACGATCTTCGATTCGGCAATCGAGCGTCTAGCTAATAAAGGTCGAGTATTCGCATACTATGGAGGCGAAGTCGTACAGAACACGGTGTATGAGAAATATCTTCAGGCAGCTTATATCTACAAGCCAAGAGGCAGCAGCATACCAACAGAGATTCACTTCAATGAAGTTCTCGATGATCTTCACGACTATGGTCAGAACATCAATCACGGATTGCTTCGAGAATACACGTTCAAATCGACTGGTTGGGAGTCAATCTCTGGAACTGTCCATTGGCCGTACTATGCTGAGAATGCGGTGAATGCTACGAACGCTTCTTATGCATCAGCTGATTCTAACGGCGTATCACTAATCGTCGCTAAGAACAGCTCAGGAAAGATTACTTCTATCGGAGCTGCTGGTATCGCAGCCGAGACTGCTTCGACTGCGGGATATGCGACAAGTGCATATCGTGCGACGTATGCGGATGAAGCGACCGATGCGATCAATGCTTCTTATGCTGTCAACGACTCCAATGGCAACAACATCATAACGACTTATGGACATAAGCAGTTATATGTGAGATTGCCAGACATCGCGCTAGTAGCTCTTCCGACAGGATACTCTAGCGTCAACTCTTGGACACCATTGTTCGATCCTCCGAGTTCTGCATCGGCTGAGGAAAAGCCTGAGTTCCACTTCTATCATCTCGATCTAAACTTTATCAACGTCGACTTCGGTGGATATGATACGGTAGCCACAGAACTACGAATCTGCAACTACTACAAGACTTCTTCATCTACACAGATCTGGTCGTTGACTCAGTTAGCTGCAACGGCAATCATCGTTCCGAAGGGAAGCTCATCTCATAACCTCGTGATTCCTTTCCAGAACAATACATTGTATCCGTTGAGACTTGTTCTAGAAGTCAAATTCGGTAACGGCGTCGTATCTGGAAATGCACTCGGATATCAATGGTACACTAGCTTGGCATATTAATATGCTGAACTTTCTCCAGATTTCTTTGACAAACAAGTGCAACTTCGGTTGCACTTATTGTCCTGTGTCTAAGTGGAGAAACGTTGAAGTTCCTAAGTGGCCGTTGAACAACGAAGAGCTGATACCATTCATCAATAAGAATACTAATTCGTTCGAGTGGGTCGNNACTATATGACGGATTCGACGAGCTGCTCTCTTGGCTGGCTTCTCATGACTACTATACGCTAGTCAAGACGAACGGAAGCAATCCGATCAAGCGGTACAGTAACGTGAAGGTGTGTTCGGCTTTTCACAATCTCGATAGACCTCCAGAGCACTATGACGAGATACTGATCATCAACACTGATGGACGAGAAGAGAAAGAGCAGTATTGCTTAGAGCACGGTATTCCGTATCAAGTGATAGGATTCAACAAAGACAACTTCGACAACTCTAAGCATCACTTCTCGTACTGCTCATTCATCAATCCCGCTGGACACAATGTCAGATGTCAAGGAGCTAAGCCGTTACAGCTTGAAACCGAAGATGGACTTATCGACAGAGGCCGAATCACTCATAGAGAGTTTCAAAGAGGCACATGCTGTGATCGTTGCAAGGCNNATTTGCACGCTCTCTTAGCTGACTCTTTTAATATTTTACCTATAAAGTAACTAATTACCTGGATTGCTGTGGGAATTTTCCGTTATACCCCGGTTGTGCTTATTGTAGTTGTATTTGAAATAATTTATATTATAGGTTGGTTAAGTTCAACGGTAATATATTTATGGAAACCCTGATTAGCGTACTTACAGAACTTTCTAGTGTCATAGGAGTCCCTGCCGCCATCTGTCTGGCTTGGGCTGCTTTCGTTATTCGTGACCATTCTCGTAGAATTGTAAAATTGGAGGACGAGTTGGACGAGATAAACAATAAGCGTAATGAAGAACTTTCCAAGATTTACGACAAGATTAACGCAATATCCGCTGATGTTGCATTTATTAAAGGAAAATTCTCGGGTGGACATATTCCTGTACAAGGTCCATCAATGTCTACGGGTAATTTTGGCTAACATCTCTAGGAGAAATCCATGACTATCTATACTATTACATATAGCACTCCAACTTTTGCTGTAGTACCTGTAGGTAATAGGTACTATGACTTAGCTGACGATACGCGTATACTCGTGCATACCTCCGAGGGTTGCATGATTTTTGATTTCAAAAAATTCTTCCGTACTAATTTCCGTTCTGGAGGCTTGCTTGTTGATGGTTTTGTTGACCAAGTAGGGGACACACAAAAGGCATTAATATACCTCCTACACGATGCGGCTTATACTCCATGCGTTGCTTGTAACGGGGAGCATCCTATATCCCGTGAACTTGCTGACGAGTTTCTCCGTGACGGCTTGAGATGGGCGGGTATGAGTAAGTTCAAGTCTAATGTCGTGTATTATTCCGTGCGTGCATTTGGTAAGAAGGCTTATGAGGAGGACGATGAACTTACTGAAACAAATAGTAATTTGTTCTCGTTCACTTGGGCTTCGGAGGTTTAGCTATGACTCTTACAGAATACTTGAAACATTTTATCGGGACACCTTATATATGGGCGGGGGATGGCACGGGAACTAAGTCGCAAGGATTTGATTGTTCCGGTTTGGTGCTTGAAGGTCTTTATGCCCTGGGACTCTATTCTGGCTCCGACATCACGGCACAGGGACTCTACGACTATCTCACCAAGCAACCTCTCTGGAGAGAGGGCAATGTAGACCATGCCAACGACAACGATATCCTTTTCTTTGGAACGTCCACCAAGAAGATAACTCATGTGGCCGTGGCTCTTGGTGGGGGGCTTATGATTGAGGCTGGTGGCGGTGGTTCGAAATGTAAAACTCCTGCTACATCTACGGGATTTGTACGTATTAGACCTATCCGAAAGGACGTTGTGGCTTNNTGTCGGTACTTGTAAACATACTGCTTATTACAAGAGTGGCTATTCTCCGTAATAACTTAAAGTTGTTTGGGGATAAACTACATGAGATAGAGCAGCATTTAACACCAAAGCATCTTCGTGAGGAAAATTCGGATGAACAAAAGAATGTCTAACCTTAAACATCTAATTGCAGACCGCCGTTCTAAGTCGCAGTCCTCGGTTGGAGCAAGGGTAGCAGACCCCGTTGCCTTGCAGACTATGGGAGTTCTTTTCGGGGATGCACGCCCAACCAAAGAAGAACCCGTAGAGGAAACTCCCGTGGAAGAACCCGTTGCAGAGTCTCCCGTAGAGGAATCTTATGAAGAGGAATCTATAGAGGAAATTATTGCGGACGAGATTGCCTCTGTTGCAGAAGAACAGGCTCCCGTGGAAGAACCCGTAGAGGAAGCTCCCGTGGAAAATCCCGTAGAAGATACTATCCCTATGGAAGAACCCGTAGAGGAGGCTCCCGTAGAAGAATCTGTAGAGGAAACTCCCGTGGAAGAACCCGTAGAGGAAACTCTCGATGTGCAGTCAACGGAATCTGCCACGGAGGTTGTCCCCGACGTGTACGGTTCTCCTATTGCGGTTGAATCTCACGTGGAGGGTACGGCTTCGTTCGGGGGTACTCCCGACGGAGAAAATTCTGATGTGATGCCTTTTGAGTTTGGCAAGCCCAAGCGCCGTAATCGTAGAAAGAACAAGGAGGTCACCAATGGCTAAACAGAATATGGATGAGGTAATTGTCAAGGTTCCGCAAGGAACGAAGACCGTAAAGATCGAGTTCGGTAGCCCCGCCAATAATGAGAATGTGAGTGGCAAGGGTGGTCGAAAGAAAATCTGTGATTAACTTTCCTAAACGGCTTTGCTTTGGATATTTTAATTCCGTTTGTGGATAGCGACGATCCTGCGTGGATGGACGTGTTTTGTCGGGCGAAGTACCCGAATATCAAGAATACCCGTATGCGTAAACTGATGTTCCGTCCGTTTAGTAGGCGGTTCTCAAGTCACGGGTTTTTCAAGTATTGGTGGCGTGCCCTGGATAAGAACTACAAGTCCCTGGGTAAAGTACATTTGTTGCTTATGCAACCGTCGCAGTTCCCATCGTTCCTTAACAAGGACGATCCCCGTATAGTTGTCCATTACCACGACGAGTTTATACCCAAGCAGCATAGGCCTTGCTTTAATTCTAGTACGATCGAGCTTTGTGCCATCAAGGAATTGGATTTGAGGGGTAATTTCATCCTGTCAAACGATGATATGTATGTAAATGCTGGATGTGACGATTCTGTGTTTGAACAGGACGGCAAGCCTCTTACTTTCATAGAGAGCAGGGATTTTTATGGGAACGGGAACCAGTTTAGGCATACTCTTGTGAATGATATGAACATCGTGTCCGATTACTATGGCAAGAATTTACCTTATTATAAATGGCATCATCTTTTCCAGGTATACAATGCCGAGTTCTGTAAGGGTTTTCTTTCGGATACTTGGGATACCGTTTCAAAGGGTCTAGGAAAATGGCGTAGGAACTCCGATTATAGCCACTTTATGTTTATGATGGCTCAAAATGTAATCGGTTTTTCTGTTCATAGCAATAGGTTTCCTCATGTAGGGTACTACGAGATGCCTACTTTCACTAAACAGATGTTTGCGGATGCCGACAAGCGTTCTGTGGTGTGTTTCAATGATTCTACGGGCAAGAATGTGGAGAATACAAGAGAATACCTAGAATCCAAGTATCCCGATAAATGCTCTTTTGAGGTTTGATTTTTTTGTTGCAATTTAGTTAGAATTATTGTATATTTAGATACATAAGTATATATACAGGAATTATTGGCGTTCTTCTTGTATATAATAAATGAATTTT
>LXOW01410017.1_pt1 | contig 13121 bp, 10 predicted proteins | sample 1368591 | NCBI WGS metagenome assembly LXOW01 (sample SAMN04884650, study PRJNA319009) | bovine gut metagenome | isolation source: Cow rumen | host: Bos taurus | place: Italy: Legnaro (PD) | collected 2014-07-09
CCTACGATGGGTGGAATCATCATCATCGTCAGCATCCTCGTACCTGTTATCCTGCTCTGTCGTATCCGTAATATCTATATCATCCTGATGATTGTCACCACCCTCTGGCTGGGATTCCTCGGATTCATGGACGACTATATCAAGATCTTCAAGCGCAACAAAGAAGGCTTGAAAGGAAAATATAAGATTATTGGTCAGGTCAGCATCGGCTTCATTGTCGGACTGACGCTTTGGCTTAGTCCCGATGCCGTAGTGCGCGAGAATGTAGATGTGCAGCAGCAGAATCAGGAAATCGTCGTCAAGCACAAGAAAGAGGCGGTGAAATCATTGAAAACCACCATCCCCTTTGTAAAGAACCACAACCTGAACTATTCCGAGGTGTTGGGATTCTTAGGCGATTATAAGGTGGCTGCAGGCTGGGTGATCTTCGTACTGATGACCATCCTCGTGGTGACAGCCGTCAGCAATGGCGCCAACCTGAACGACGGCATGGACGGTATGTGTGCAGGCAACTCTGCCATCATCGGCGTCGCACTGGGCATATTGGCCTACGTGTCGGCTCATATTGGCTACGCGTCGTATTTCGACATCATGTATATCCCGCAAAGCGAAGAGCTGGTGGTTTTTCTCTGTGCCTTCGTGGGTGCCATGATCGGTTTCCTGTGGTATAACGCCTTCCCTGCCCAGGTGTTTATGGGCGATACGGGTTCGTTGACCATCGGCGGTATCATCGGCGTGTGTGCCTTGATCATTCACAAAGAACTGTTGCTGCCCATACTATGCGGCATCTTCTTCGTGGAGAGCCTCAGTGTGATCATCCAGACCCAATGGTTTAAGATTCAGAAGCGCAAGGGCAAGCGTGTGCGTGTGTTCAGGGCCACGCCTATCCACGACACCTTCCGTAAACTCGACTCGCAGCTCGATGCCACCAGCACCTATATCCTGAAGGGATGGCCGCACCGTCCGTTCCACGAGTCGAAGATCACCATCCGTTTCTGGATTACCACCATCATACTGGCTGCAATGACCATCATAACACTCAAGATGCGATAAAAATGAACAAGAGAATTGTGATTTTAGGAGCAGGCGAGAGCGGTGCAGGTGCCGCCGTCCTGGCTAAGAAAGAGGGCTTCGACGTGTTTGTTTCCGACATGTCGAAGATAGCCGACAAGTATAAGAAGATGCTCGACGACCGCCATATCGCGTGGGAAGAGGGGCAGCACACGGAGGCGAAGATACTGAATGCCGACGAGATTATCAAGAGTCCCGGCATCCCCGATACGGCCCCGATGATACAGAAAATCAAGGCGAAAGGCATCCATATTATCAGTGAAATCGAGTTTGCAGGCCGCTATACGAATGCCAAGATGATCTGTATCACAGGTTCCAACGGTAAGACTACGACCACCTCGCTCATCTATCATATCTTCAAGCAGGCAGGCTATGACGCCGGACTGGCTGGCAACATCGGCCACTCCCTCGCCCTGCAGGTGGCAGAGGAGCCGCACGAATACTATATCATCGAACTGAGCAGTTTCCAGCTCGACAATATGTATGACTTCCGTGCCAACATCGCCATTCTGCTGAATATCACGCCCGACCATCTGGACCGCTACGACTTCAAGATGCAGAACTATGTGGATTCGAAGATGCGTATCATTCAGAACCAGACCCAGCAGGACGCTTTCATCTACTGGGCCGACGACCCCATCATCAAACGCGAGCTGGAGAAATACGACATCAAGTCGATACAATATCCCTTCGCAGAGTTGAAAGAAAAGGGCGTGATCGGCTATATCGAGAAGGGTCAGTATAAGATTGAGAAGCCTGAGCCTTTCAACATGGAACAGGAGAGCCTCAGTCTGACGGGCAAGCACAATATCTACAACTCCTTGGCAGCGGGTATCGCCACCGACATTGCGGGTATCAAGAAAGAGGAGATCCGCAAGAGCCTGAGCGATTTCCCCGGCGTGGAGCACCGTTTGGAGAAAGTCTGCGTGGTACGTGGCGTGCAGTATATCAACGACTCAAAAGCCACCAATGTAGATGCCTGCTGGTATGCTTTGGAGTCGATGAAGACAAAGGTCATTCTCATCATCGGCGGAAAGGACAAGGGCAACGATTACGAGCCCATTAAGCCGTTGGTGAAGGAGAAGTGTTCTGGACTCGTGTACTTAGGTGCCGACAACCAGAAGCTGCACGATAATTTCGACAATATGGGTATTCCCGTCCGCGACACCCATTCGATGAAGGAATGTATGGAGGCCTGTTACGAAATGGCCCAGCCGGGCGAGACCGTACTGTTAAGCCCCTGCTGCGCCTCGTTCGACCTGTTCAAGAACATGGAGGATCGCGGGGAACAGTTTAAGACGTTGGCAAGAAGTTTATAGATTATAGTTTAGAGTTGAATGAAGATAGGAAATCTGTTTAAAGGAGACAAGGTGATCTGGATGGTACTCCTGTTCCTGTGCCTGATCAGTGTTGTGGAGGTCTTTTCGGCTTCCAGCACGCTGACCTATAAGAGTCAGAACTATCTGGGTCCCATCATCGGTCATTCTTGGAAGATGCTCTTGGGTGTTGGCATGGCGATTGTCATCCTGAACGTCCCCTGCCGGTATTTCAAGCTGATGACACCTGGTCTGCTTCTGATTTCCGCTATCATGCTCATCTGGGTGCTGGCCTTCGGAGAGAAGACCAACGATGCCGGACGATGGATCAGTCTGATGGGATTGAAGTTCCAGCCCTCAGAGATTGCCAAGGGGACACTGGTCCTTGTGACAGCCCAGATACTCAGTGCCATGCAACGGGATAACGGAGCCGACAAGCGGGCCTTCAAGTATATCCTCATCGTAGTCGTTCCCTTCTGTTTTTTGATTGGTGTGGAGAATCTGTCGACAGCCGCTCTGATCTTTGCCGTCATTTTCCTGATGATGTTCGTTGGAAGAGTGCCTTTAGTACAATTGGGGAAGTTGGCAGCCGCTGGTGTAGTGGTGATCGCAGTATTCATCGGTTCAATCTACATGCTTGGCAGCCTGGACCAGGGCGAGAGCAGCGAGACACAGACAGAGGCGATTGTCAATGGCGAGGTGAAACAAGACACCAAGAAGAGCCCCTCTTTCCTACACCGCTTCAGCACCTGGAAGAACCGTATCGACAAGAAGCTGAACTCCAAGCATGTGGCGCCCGCCGATTACGACCTTGACAAGGATGCCCAGGTGGCTCATGCCAACATTGCCATCGTAGGCAGCAACATCATCGGCAAGGGCCCCGGAAAATCCGTCGAGCGCGATTTCCTGCCCCAGGCCTTCAGTGATTTTATCTATGTCATCATCATCGAGGAGTTAGGTATCATCGGTGCTGCGTTTGTGGCCTTCCTCTATATTGTATTGCTCTATCGTGCCGCCCGTATCGCCAGCCGTTGCGAGAACAACTTCCCGGCCTTCCTCGTCATGGGTCTGGCACTGATGCTGGTGCTGCAGGCATCGTTCAATATGATGGTGGCCGTGGGTATTGCACCCGTCACAGGCCAACCCCTTCCGCTCATCTCCAGAGGTGGCACATCAACCATCATCAACTGTGCCTATATCGGAGCCATGTTAAGCGTTAGCCGTTCTGCGAAAAAAAGAGGTGAAAAGTTGGCGCTAAAAGAAATTTAATTTGTAATTTTGCATCCCATAATAACACAACGATATGGAAAAGGAATTAAGAGTCATCATCAGTGGAGGCGGTACGGGAGGTCATATCTTCCCCGCAGTATCCATTGCCAATGCTGTCAAGGCCATGCGTCCGGATGCAAAAATCCTGTTTGTGGGAGCCCTCGGACGAATGGAGATGCAGCGTGTGCCAGCCGCAGGCTATGAGATCAAAGGACTGCCCATCTGCGGTTTCGATCGTAAGAACCTGCTGAAGAATGTCAAGGTGCTCTATAAAATCTGGAAGAGTCAGCGTATGGCGAAGAAGATCATCAAGGACTTCCGTCCTCAGGTGGCTGTCGGCGTGGGGGGCTATGCCAGCGGTCCTACGCTCAACCAGGCAGCGGCCATGGGCATCCCATGCCTCATCCAGGAACAGAACTCCTATGCGGGTGTCACCAACAAACTGTTGGCCAAGAAAGCTGAGAAGATCTGTGTGGCTTACGAAGGCATGGAACGGTTCTTCCCAGCCGAGAAGATCATCCTCACAGGCAATCCCGTGCGTCAGGCACTCCTCGAAACGACTATCACCCGTGGGGATGCCATCCGCAGTTTCGGACTTGACGCAGAGAAGAAGACCATCCTGCTCGTCGGCGGTAGCCTGGGAGCCCGTACCATCAACGAGAGTATGCTCCGCCACCTCGACCTCATCAAGGAGAGCGGTTTGCAGTTCATCTGGCAGACGGGCAAATTCTACAGTGCAGAGATTGCCGAAAGATTGAAAGGACAGGATATGCCTAATCTGAAGGTCACCGACTTCATCACAGACATGGGCGCAGCCTACCGTGCTGCCGACCTGGTGATCAGTCGTGCCGGCGCCAGCAGCATCTCTGAGTTCTGTCTGATTGGCAAGCCTGTCATCCTGGTGCCCAGCCCCAATGTGGCCGAAGACCATCAGACCAAGAATGCCCTGGCCCTCTCAACACGCGATGCGGCCATCTATATCAAGGATGCCGATGCACCCGACAGTCTGCTTCAGACTGCCATCGAGACCGTCAATGACGACGCCAAACTGAAATCATTGAGCGAGAATGTGCTCAAACTGGCATTGCCCGACTCTGCCAATATCATCGCCAAAGAAGTGATTAATTTAGCAAATGGAATATAAGAATATAAAAGCAGTTTATTTTATCGGCGCCGGTGGTATCGGCATGAGTGCCATCGCCCGCTATTTCATCAAGAAAGGCTTGGTGGTAGGTGGCTACGACAAGACACCCTCCGAGCTCACACGCAGACTGGAGAAAGAAGGTATGCTCATTCATTATGAGGAGAACATCGACGAGATTCCCCATGCCTGCAAGAAGAAGGAGTCGTGTCTGATTATCTATACGCCGGCCATCCCCGCCGAGCACAAGGAACTCCAGTATTTCAGGGCCAACGGCTTCGAGATCCAGAAGCGCGCCCAGGTGCTTGGCACACTGACTGAGACTCACAAAGGTCTCTGCGTGGCAGGTACCCATGGCAAGACCACCACGTCGACCATGTGTGCCCATATCATGCACCAGAGCCAACTCAACTGTAATGCCTTCCTCGGAGGTATCTCCAAGAACTACGGTACCAACTACATCCTCTCCGACTCCGACTATGTGGTCATCGAGGCCGACGAGTTCGACCGTTCGTTCCATTGGCTCCATCCCTGGATGAGTGTCATCACCTCCACCGACCCCGACCACCTCGACATCTATGGCACCAAGGAGGCCTATCTGGAAAGTTTCCGCCACTATACGGAACTGATTCAGCCGGGCGGCGCCCTGATTATCCATCGCGGCCTCGAGATGCAGGAGAACCTGCAGGACGGTGTCCGTCGCTATGACTACAGCCTCCATGAAGGCGATTTCCATGCAGAGAATATCCGCATCGGCAACGGAGAGATCTACTTCGACTTCGTCTCGCCCATCGAGAACGTCAGCAACGTCAAGCTCGGACAGCCCATCCCCATCAATATCGAGAACGGTATTGCCGCCATGGCCATGGCCCAGCTCAACGGCTGTACCAAAGAGGAACTGAAATACGGCATGCAGACCTTCGGCGGTGTGGACCGTCGCTTCGACTTCAAGATCAAGACCGACAAGCTGGTCTTCCTCAGCGACTATGCCCACCACCCGAAAGAGATCTACCAGAGTGCCAAGAGCATTCGTGAGCTGTATCAGGACAAGCATATCACGGCGATCTTCCAGCCCCACCTCTATACCCGCACCCGCGATTTCTACAAGGATTTCGCCGATGCGCTGAGTCAGCTCGACGAGGTGATACTGACGGAGATCTACCCTGCCCGCGAGGCGCCCATTGAGGGCGTCACCTCAAAGCTCATCTATGACAACCTGGGTGAGGGCGTGAAGAAAGAAATGATTCTGAAGGACGAGGTGCTCAACTATGTGAAGACCCACGACTTCGAAGTACTCATCGTGCTGGGGGCTGGCGACTTGGACAACCAGGTGCCCCAAATCACCAAACTGCTCAACAGTAAAATCGCAAAATAATGACATTCAACTGGAAGAAGACATTCATCGTGCTATTCGACATCGTCATCGCAGTCTATCTGCTGTTGGCTGTCTCGGCATTCAATACGCCTGCCGAGAAAGCCACAGTATGTACGGAGGTGAAGATCGACATCAACAACGAGTCGATAGGCGGGTTTGTCAATCCCAGTGAAATCAAGAACATCCTGGAACCGCCTCTATCCCCTTGCCAAGAACATGGCCGACGTCGACGCACGGGCGATTGAAGAGACGCTCATGAAGAATCCGTTCGTGGAGCAGGCAGAATGCTATAAGACGCAAAGCGGACATGTCTGCATCAGTCTGCGGCAGCGGACGCCCATCCTGCATGTCATGGCCAACAATGGCGACAATTACTATCTTGACACCCACGGTGCCATTCTGCCGGAGTCAAGATATGCAACCGATATGATCATCGTGACAGGTAATGTTTCACGGAAGTATGCCCAGAAGACCCTGCCCCTGATAGGCAACACGCTGTTGAAGGACAAGTTCTGGCAGAACCAGGTGGTACAGGTGAATATTCTCAATGACGGGACGGTGGAAATGATTCCACGCATCGGCGAACATATCATCTATCTCGGCGCCCCCGTCAACATTGATAAGAAGCTCGAACGTATGCGCAAGTTTTACCTCTATGGCCTGAATGTGGCAGGGTGGAACAAATACAGCTATATCAGCGTAGAGTTCGACAATCAGATCATCTGCAAGAGAAAGTGAATAGTGAAAAGTGAATAATAATATGGCAGCAAAGGAATTTATCGTAGCAATCGAACTCGGCTCATCCAAGATGACCGGTATCGCGGGACAAAAGAATCTCGACGGTAGCATTACCGTCCTCGCCATGGTGAAGGAAGACTCTTCATCCTTCATCCGCAAAGGGTATGTGTATAATATTGACAAGACCGCACAATGCCTGACCAACATCATCAAGAAACTGGAGAACCAGCTCAAGACGGAGATCCTCCAGGTATATGTGGGAGTTGGCGGACAATCCATCCGCAGTGTCAGAAACATTGTTGCCAAAGATCTGCCTGCGGACACGCGTATCACGCAAGATATGGTCATCGAGCTCATGGATGCCAATCGCAACATGAAATACCAGGATCAGGAAATCCTCGATGCCGCCGTCCAGGAATACAAGGTCGACTCTCAGTACCAGCTCGATCCCGTAGGTATTCAGGCTTCCCACTTGGAGGGTAACTTCCTCAATATCCTGGAGCGGAAAACGTTCTACCGCAACCTCAACCAGTGTTTTGAGGTGGCCGGCATCAACGTGGCTGAGATGTATCTGGCCCCGCTGGCCTTGGCCGATGCCGTGCTGACAGAGGCAGAGAAACGTTCCGGCTGTGCCCTGGTCGACATCGGTTCCGACACCACGACGGTTTCCGTCTATAGCAAAAATATCCTGCGCCATCTTGCTGTCATCCCACTCGGCAGTAACAACATCACCAAGGACATCGCCACCCTCCAGATGGAAGAGAGCGATGCCGAGCAGATGAAGCTGAAATATGCCTCCGCCTATACCGACAACAACGACATCGACAACAACCTGAAATACTCCATCGATCCGGAGCGTCAGGTGGAGAGCCGTAAGTTCATCGAGATTGTGGAAGGCCGACTGGAGGAGATCATCGAGAACGTATGGTATCAGATTCCGTCGGAATATTACGACAAGCTGCTGGGCGGTATCATTCTCACGGGAGGCGGTTCAAATATGAGCAACATTGAACAGGCATTCTTGAACCACACCCACGTGGACAAGATCCGTACGGCTAAGTTCGTTACCCACACCATCAACGCCTCGCAGGAAGACATCAAGGCCAAGGATGGTAAGATGAACACCGTATTGGGCCTGCTCGCCAAGGGTGACATGAACTGTGCAGGCAGCGCCGTCAGCGACGATCTGTTTGGCAGTGCCAAGAAGGAACAGACGCCCCATCCCGCTACCGACCAGCGCCAGGCTCGTCAGGTCAGTGAGATTCCCGCTGGCGTTATCCGCACCGAGATCGAAAAGCAGAAGGCAGAAGAAGAGCGTCGTCGTCAGCAAGAGGAAATCGACCGCCAGAAGCAGGCAGAGGAAGAGGCTGAGAAGAAACGCATCGCTGCTGAGAAACGGGAGAACAGCTTCTGGAACAAGGCCATGAAGGGCATCAAGAAGTTTGGAAAATCGATTGTTGAAGAAGAAGATTAAGAGTTTATAGTTTAAAGTTTAGAGTTATGGCAGACAATATGAATATAGATATCCTCGACTTCGGAGCCCCCGAGAAGGATCATAGCATCATCAAAGTGATTGGTGTAGGCGGTGGCGGCGGAAATGCTGTCAACCACATGTATCGTGAAGGCATTCACGATGTGACATTCGTGCTGTGCAACACAGACAACCAGGCCCTCAACGACTCTCCCGTGCCCGTTCATCTGCAGTTGGGTAAGGAAGGTCTCGGCGCTGGCAACAAGCCCGAGAAAGCCCGTCAGGCAGCAGAAGAGAGTCTTGACGACATCAAGGCCATGCTCAACGATGGTACCCGCATGGCCTTTATCACAGCCGGTATGGGCGGTGGTACCGGTACTGGTGCTGCGCCCGTCATTGCCCGCGTCTCCAAGGAACTCGGCATCCTGACCGTTGGTATCGTCACCATCCCCTTCCGCTTCGAAGGCGACCGCAAGATCGACCAGGCCCTCGATGGCGTCGAAGAGATGCAGAAGCATGTCGATGCCCTGCTGGTCATCAACAACGAGCGTCTGCGCGAGATCTACCCCGAGCTCTCTGTGCTCGACGCCTTCGGCAAGGCCGATGATACCCTCTCCGTGGCTGCCAAGTCCATCGCAGAGATCATCACCGTCCATGGCCTCATCAACCTCGACTTCAACGATGTGAAGACCGTGCTGAAGGACGGTGGCGTCGCCATCATGTCAACAGGCTATGGCGAGGGCGAGGGCCGTGTGAAGAAAGCCATCGAGGACGCGCTGAATTCACCGTTGCTCAACGACAACGATATCTTCAACTCCAAGAAGATCCTGCTCTCCATCTCGTTTGCAGGCTCCAAGGACGGTCAGCAGTCGCTGATGATGGAGGAGATGAACGATGTGAACGACTTCATGGCCAAGTTCGGCAGCGACTTCGAGATCAAGTGGGGTCTGGCTACCGATCCGGAGCTCGGCAAGAAGGTCAAGGTCACCATCCTGGCCACCGGCTTCGGCATCGAGAGTGTCGACGGTATGGATGCCCACATGAAGAAGCATACGCAGGACGACATCAACCGCATCGCCGAGGAGCAGGCCAAGGCCCTGGAGCGTCAGGACCGCCGTAACCGCTTCTATGGCGGCGACAGCACAGCCAAGCGCTACAAGCGTCGTCCGAACATCTACCTGTTCCGTCCAGAGGACCTTGACAACGATGATGTCATCTCTGCCGTAGAGTCCACACCGACCTACAAGCGCACCCGTGAGATCCTCGACAGCATCAACTCCCAGGCCACTGGCGACATCGTGGCAGAGGATCCCGTCGCCACGCCTAACGATGAACCCATACAAGGCACCATCAAGTTCTTCTCGTAATCATATCAAATATCTCTATACATTAAAAAGAGCGGCAGACTCCGTGAGGAATCTGCCGCTCATGATTTCGTTATTTCGGTACGAACCCTTCCACTGATCCTTGACACGAAGGGGTCAGGCACTTCTTCGTTTGGGGGTATTGGGAGGGGAATTAATTGAAATCATCGAATTAATTAATTCAAGCGATGAAATGAATTAATTCATGGTATTTGAGGGCCATCGACAGCAGAATTTATATTCCCAGGCTTATGGCTGAAACAGCAACCGTGATTATTGATACAGCTCCTGCAAGACTGCCAACGACTTCAGTTCGGGGAAGTCGGGCAAGTGGAGGCGGTAATAGGTAAGGGCGACTTCGAGCAGGCGGTTGCGGTCGTGATGGGAAAGGCGGTAAAGATGCATCGTGGCATAATCCATACGCATCATGAGTTGGATAACCTCTGCCTCGGCGGGTTGGAGAAAGTCGCGATGCACGGGAGGCTGGGCACAGAAGATGCTCTCACGCAGGTCGAAATAGTCGCCAGCGGAATAACCATCGAGATTGGGGTAGAAGCCGAGGAAGCGGGAGAGACGCATGAGAAATACCAGATGGAAATTGGCAAAGCGTCCCTCCTGGCCATCAAGCCACAGGATGCTGTCAGTCACATAGTCGAAGAGCGGCACGTTCTGCTGCTCACCCCGCACGGCATAATAAAGAAACTCCGCCAGAAACAACGAGATGGTCAGTTTGTCGGGTTCGAAGGGGATGGTGGAAAAGGGATGCAACAGATGCACATCGGAAAGTTTCTGAAGCTGGAGTCGCGGGCGGACATCGGTCTCAATCTCCAATAGGGTGAGTGGCTGAAAGAACTGTTTCTTGATCTTCCCCTTGGACGATCTGGGCAGGCTGACGATAAACGAAAGTCTACCGTGACTACGGGTGAACATATCGACGATGAGTCGCGTTTCCCCATATTTCAGCGAATGGAGCACAATGGCCGGGGTCTTTGTCAGCATACGACTGCAAAGATACGAAAAAAAACTGGAAAGTGGAAAGAGGAAAGAGGAAAGTTGGGGAGAAAATGCATTTTTTTATAGAAATATTTGGTCAATTGGAAAAATAGCAGTACCTTTGCACCCGCAAAATTGACGACGGTCCCTTCGTCTATCGGCTAGGACGAGAGATTTTCATTCTCTAAAGAGGAGTTCGACTCTCCTAGGGACTACAAAAAATTAAATTCGCCATCTGCACAGCCAAGTGCTACTTGCAAGCGCAGGGAAAGGTGGTGATGGTCCTTCGGGGCTGCCCAGGGCGGTCATTATGACGCAAGACCCACAGGCTTTAATTAAGAGTTTATAGTTTAAAGTTTAAAGTTTAGAAAAAAAATGGCAAATCACAAATCATCCGTGAAGCGCATCCGTCAGGAGAAGAAAAGAGCCCTTCACAACCACTATTACGCAAAGACAATGCGTAACGCTGTGCGCAAACTTCGCGCTATGACTAATAAGGACGAGGCTGCTGCCCTGTATCCCAAAGTACAGAAGATGCTGGACAAGCTGGCTAAGACCAACATTATTCACAAGAACAAGGCCGCAAACCTGAAGTCAAGTCTGGCACAGCACGTCAACAAACTGTAAAGGTTGATTGTTAAAAAACAATAGAAGCCGCGATTCTTTAAGAATTGCGGCTTTCTTTTTGTGTTTTTTAGCAGATAAACTATGTTTATCTGACTTTTTTTTTGTAATTTTGCACCCATAATTCAATTAGAAGCAAAATGACAGACGAACAACTGAATCAGGAACAAAATTATTCCGCGAGTAATATTCAGGTACTCGAAGGACTTGAGGCCGTGCGCAAGCGCCCTGCCATGTACATTGGTGACATCAGTGAGAAGGGACTCCATCATCTGGTCAATGAAACCGTCGATAACTCTATCGACGAGGCCATGGCAGGCTATTGTACACATATTGAAGTAACGATTAACGAAGACAATTCCATCACCGTAATGGATAATGGTCGTGGTATCCCTGTGGATGAACACGAGAAGATGCACAAGAGCGCCCTCGAGGTCGTTATGACGGTGCTCCATGCCGGTGGTAAGTTCGATAAGGGTTCTTATAAGGTGTCTGGTGGTCTGCATGGTGTAGGTGTGAGCTGTGTGAACGCCCTCAGTACACACATGATGTCACAGGTATTCCGCAATGGTCATATTTACCAGCAGGAGTATGAGAAGGGTAAGCCCCTCTACGACGTGAAGATTGTGGGCGATACAGACAAGACTGGTACGCGTCAGCAGTTCTGGCCTGATGGTACCATCTTCACCACCACAGAGTATAAATACGACATCATTGCCCGTCGTATGCGTGAGCTGGCTTACCTGAATGCCGGCATCACCATCACACTTACCGACCTGCGTCCTGACGAGGAAGGCAACCTGAAGCAGCCCGAGGTGTTCCATGCCAAGGACGGTCTGAAGGAGTTTGTGCGCTACGTGGACCGTCACCGCACGCACCTCGTTGACGACGTGATTTATCTGAAGACAGAAAAACAGGGTATCCCCATTGAGGTGGCTGTGATGTACAACACCGATTATTCAGAGAATATCCACTCCTACGTGAACAATATCAATACGATTGAGGGCGGTACCCACCTCGCAGGTTTCCGTGCAGCCCTTACCCGTACCCTGAAGAAATATGCCGACAGCGATCCTCAGATCTCAAAACAGATTGAGAAAGCCAAGATTGAGATTGCACCCGAAGACTTCCGTGAGGGCCTTACAGCAGTGATTAGCATCAAGGTGGCCGAGCCCCAGTTTGAGGGACAGACCAAGACCAAGCTTGGCAACTCAGAGGTCGCTGGTGCGGTTCAGCAGGCCGTGGGCGAGGCTCTGGCCAACTACTTGGAGGAGCATCCGAAGGAGGCCAAGATGATCTGCGACAAAGTGGTGCTGGCCGCCACGGCCCGTATCGCTGCCCGCAAAGCACGTGAGAGCGTACAGCGTAAGAACCCGATGACGGGTGGTGGACTGCCTGGTAAGCTGGCAGACTGCTCAAACAAAGATCCTAAGGATTGCGAGATCTTCCTCGTCGAGGGTGACTCCGCAGGTGGTTCTGCCAAGCAGGGACGTGACCGTCACTTCCAGGCTATCCTGCCCTTGCGTGGTAAGATTCTGAACGTGGAGAAGGTACAGTGGCACCGTGTGTTCGAGGCCGAGTCGGTGATGAACATCATCCAGAGTATCGGTGTTCGCTTCGGCGTTGAGGGCGAGGGCGACCGCGAGGCCAATATCGAGAAACTGCGTTACGACAAGATTATCATCATGACCGATGCCGACGTCGATGGCTCGCACATCGACACGCTGATCATGACGCTCTTCTACCGCTTCATGCCGCA
>LXOW01058000.1_pt1 | contig 13120 bp, 6 predicted proteins | sample 1368591 | NCBI WGS metagenome assembly LXOW01 (sample SAMN04884650, study PRJNA319009) | bovine gut metagenome | isolation source: Cow rumen | host: Bos taurus | place: Italy: Legnaro (PD) | collected 2014-07-09
CCAACCTGACGGGCGAGCAGGATGTGCTCACGGGTCTGAGGCATGGGACCGTCGGTGGCGGCCACCACGAGGATAGCACCGTCCATCTGGGCAGCACCAGTAACCATGTTCTTCACATAGTCGGCGTGGCCAGGGCAGTCAACGTGAGCGTAGTGACGCTTCTCGGTCTGATACTCAACGTGAGCGGTGTTGATGGTGATACCGCGCTCTTTCTCTTCGGGAGCGGAGTCGATGCAGTCGAAGCTCTTCACCTCGGAAAGGCCCTTCTCAGCGAGAACCTTGGTGATAGCAGCGGTGAGGGTGGTCTTACCATGGTCAACGTGGCCGATAGTACCGATGTTGACGTGCGGTTTAGAACGATCGAATTTTTCTTTTGCCATTTTTAATACGTATTAAATGTTAACAAATAATTTGTATTTCACGTTTAAAGAGGGCGGGCACAAAGGCTTACGTCCTCATTTTTTGTTCTTTCCTGCCGTTTCCGGCAAAAAAAGAGAGCCACAGACGAGAGTCGGACTCGTGACCTCTTCCTTACCAAGGAAGCGCTCTACCACTGAGCTACTGCGGCTTGTGTTTCTCACACTCTCTTTTGAGAACCTTAACTTTCTTGAGGCGGGGCTTTAGGTTCTCTGCGCCTCCGCTTCTTTTTTGGAGCGGAAGACGGGGCTCGAACCCGCCACCTATAGCTTGGAAGGCTATCGCTCTACCAAATGAGCTACTTCCGCCTGTTGAAGTTGGGCTCTTCGTGGGGGAGGGTGGACTCGAACCACCGAACTCTTCCGAGGACAGATTTACAGTCTGTTGCAATTGCCGCTATGCGACTCCCCCAATATGTTGTCCGACTGCTCAGTCTCTCGAGCGTCGGACCTCGAGCCGATGAAGGGACTCGAACCCCCGACAGGCTGATTACAAATCAGCTACTCTACCAACTGAGTTACATCGGCTTCTGTCACATTTTCAAACAACTCTTCTCGTTCAATTGAGGCTGCAAAATTACTACTTTTTCCAATACTGACAAAGTTTTTTTTCAAAAAAATACATCATCTGTTTATAACTTGTTGATAAACATAAATGTATATCCACCACTTTTTTTTATCAAACACCCATCTGCCCTTCCCCCACTCCCCATTTCTGCCACCCGTTTGGGGTCAATTTGCACTCCCCAAATACAGAAAAAGGGGCGCACGCATGTACGCCCCTTGATTTACAGTAATTTAATACTTTTTTTACTTCACAACCAACTTGCGAACAGTGCTGACGGTACTACCCGTCACACGCACGAAGTAGGTTCCCTTGGCATAACCCGTAAGGTCGAGGGTGAGCGACTGGGCTGACGCACGGTGGGTGGCGACAGTACGGCCGTTCATGTCAATCACTGTCACCGTGGCACCCTGCTCCACACCACTGAGGGTCACAGCATGGGTAGCCGGGTTCGGATAGAGGCTTATGTGGGCGTTGTCCACATCCTCGATACCCTCGCCGCTCAGCGTGGTGAAGCTGACCTCTCTGCTCCAGGCGCTTGTCTGGCCATTGCTGCACAGGGCACGCACCTTGACGGTGTAATTGGTGTTGGGGTTGAGGCCGGTAAGCGTGTAGGGGTTATTGGTGGTCTCGTACGTATTTGTTCCGAGGGCCACCTCCCAGCGGTTCTGTCCGGCAGGAGCCGTCCAACTCACCTTGGCAGTCGTAGCGGTTTCTTCGCTGACGGCAACGCCGGTCACGGGATCGCATCCAGGTTGCGGAACTTCGGCGTGGGTGTTCAGCTGACGGATGTTGCTGGCAGCCGAGCTGTCGGTAGCCGAGCAGAGGGCCACTACATACATGTCATATACAGTGTCGGCCGTCAGACCGGTCAATGCCACACTATTGGTATTCACATTCCGGCGTGTCCAAGCAGTGGTACCATTCAAACGGTAGTAGAAGTTGTAGTTCGCAGCTGTGCCATTCCAAGTGACATTGGCACTGGTGGCAGAGGTCATCGTGCCCTGCAGCTCGGTAGGACGGGCGCAGGTGGCTTGGCCGACGCAGTGGACATACAACTCATAGCCGGTATGGCACATCGTACCGTTAGATACGAAGGTGATGGTCAGCGCACCGGTGGTCGAAGTAGCCAGGTTGGTGTTGAGCAGGGTATCACGGCCGTCGGTGGTATTATAAGTATAGAGGACGGCACCGCTGGTACCCACGCCGTCGTAGACGGTCAGGGTAGCGCCGCTGGCGCCGATACCGAACTTGGCACCAAACACCTGCAGCTGGCTGCCCGCATTCTCGGTGAGGATCACCAGGGTCGAGTTGCTGTTCTCAAGATAGCCGGCGACGGGGCCACCGTTGTCGTACACCACAAAGCCACAGCCCACCACGGTGTCGGGCACGGTGTTGTTCTCCATAATCACGGTACCGGCACCAAATTCGGTCTTCACCCAGGTGCTCTGGTCGGAACCGCAATTGGCACGCACAAAGAAGTTGTAGATGCCACCACCCATGATTGCACCCACAGGAATATCATAGGAGGGCGAGTAGACAGTGGTGAAGCTGCTCTCGGGCAGGGCTGCCAAGTCGTCGATGCCGACGGTCACGGTGTCGACATAAACCTGCCACTCCTCTTCGCCGCCCACGGGATCCCACGTGAAGTAGGTAGCTTCAGGATCGATAAGGTTTTGTCCCTCCACGTTGTCCACAGGGTAGCATCCGGGCAGCACCGTGATGTCGATATTGTCAATCAGGGCCCACTGACCCCAGTCGCGGAGCTGAGCCAATGCCACACGGGCAGCACCGTTGGGAATGTTGTAGTTGGGGAAATAGACTGTCTTGTGGACAAAAGCGTTGCGCGAGAAGTTGGCATCCTGCAGTGTGTCGAGCCAGGCGATCAACGTGCCGGCAGCATCGGCCACACCTATCAATATACCGTCATTCTCGGCAGGAGTACCCACCTTGGTATCGAACTCAATCTTCAGTTTGGTGATGGAACCGTTCAATTCGGGTACCACAGCATAGTTGGCAGCGCCACCGTAATTGCTACGGAAGAAGAGACCGCCATCCCAATGTGTGACGCCAGCAGGGTTGGCAAACGACCAACAGGGAGGCAACACATCAACGGCATAGGCATCGAAGTCTTCGAAGTAGGGTACACCCAGCACATCGCAGTTGGTCTGGAAGGATATCGCGGTCCACAGGGTGTCAGTGCCACAGAGGGTACCCACACGCACCTCATAGGCCGAGGCGGCGTTGAGGCCGGTGACGGTATAGGTGGTGGCGCTGACAGGCGCAGGAGCGCTCCAGTTGTTGTTGCCAGCCTGACGGTATTCCACTGCGAAGGTAGCTGCAGGATCGGTGCAGGTCCATGTCAGGACGGCATCGTTAGTATTCGGCGCAGCAACCACATTGGCGGGATAGGGGCAGGCGGGGCAAGCATTGGCGATAGAGTCGGTATGGTTCACGCCGCCATCGGTAGCCGAGTTGTAGAACACATTGCCGCCGACATCGCTGATGGTATAGCTGCACTCATAATCGTACGAACCACCAGCTTGCCAACTATAAACCACCGGCACGCCAGAGCAGACGTTAATGTTGGCCTGACCACTGCTGCCGTTGGCCAAAGTAGCCGAGCCCGCCAAAATTCCATTCTGGGTAAAATTAATCTTTGCGCCATTCCATCCATCACCATAACTGTCAGCCATATTGACGACGATGTCGCATGAGCCGCCGGCGCAGCCGGTGAGCAGGTCTATGCTCACCCACTCCGAGGTGTCGCCACTGCAGTTGGCAGCCACATAGACGGTATAGTTGGTGCGGGCTTCGAGGTTGGAGATAGTGAAGTTGGGATCATTGCTGACATCATAGATATCATCGCCCACCTTGACATACCAATCCGTCTGGTTGGCGTCGGCCGCCCAGCTGATGAAAGCCTCAGTAGCGGTGACGCTATCGACGGTGAGGGCGTACACTGGCAAGCAACTGGGAGGAAGCATGAAGTTGAAGTCGTCGAGGTAGAGGGCTAAACCATCATTGTAGGTATACTGAACGGCCACATACTTGGTACCGGCGGGCATTATCTGGCTGTAAAGCTGATAATTCGTGCTGGCGGTTATTTCGTTACCCCACGTGAAAGCGGTCAAGGAGTCGCTAGTGGTAGAGTATCCTACTTTGAAGGTCTCAGCATAAGAACTCCTTTTGTAGTAGAATTCAACTTTCACTCCGTTCTCAGTACCTGCAAGTTCAGGCGAGATGAGATACTCAGGAGGTGTGACAGTATAAAAGAAACGGAAACAGCCATTGCCTGTATGGGGCGTACTAGAACCCGTATACTGTCCGGTACTACTCACGCAGTTGACCATCTGCCAACAACTGAGAGCACCAGCATCCTCAAATCCCTCGGTGAAAGGAATCGACATGGCTCCGCATGCGGTACGGAAGCTTGCTTCAAGAGGCTCAGCATCATCGCTGCTACAATTAGCCACCACACTAAAGGTATATAAGGTATTGGCGTCCAGTTCGTCGAAGTCATAGTAATTGTCGCTGGTGGTAACTTCGGTGGTATCACTACCAGAAGTCCAGTAACTTATGGTAAAGTTGCCAGCATTGCCGTTGTCAACCCAGTGGAGGGTAAGGCCTTCGGCAGTAACATTATCGACGGTAATATCACTCACGCGCTGGCACGAGGGAATCTCGCTGATGTACACATCGTCGATGGCGCCACGAGAGGAACCATAAGTGTAGTTGTAATCGCTTACATACATCCAGGCCACCCAATAAGTGGCGTTGGGGTCAAGGTTGGCGGTGTTGAACTCGCGCTCCTCAAACACATCGTTGAAATTGTGGTTACCAACGCTGTCAAGCATGATGAAGGTCGAGACATCCGCGGTGTCGGTCATCACACCGGCCTTGATCCACTTCGTGCCGCCGCTGTAATAATTCATATAGGCCCAGTAGCGCACATAGATATTGTCACCTGTAGTGGGGATAGGCGAGGGAGTGCAGAAGAGGTTGGTATCGTTGTTGTGCGACAGCAGGAACATAGCTTGCGGGGCACTATGGTGGAACTGGTCATTGACGCTGGGGTCGGTGCCGTCGGCCATCAATCGGTGCCAGCAGGGAGGCCAGAAGCCATTGTCGTAGCTGTCAAAGTCATCGGAGAAGGGAAGCACAATGTCATCGCATCCGGTGCGGAAAGCAAAGATGGGAGAGCTCTCGGCCTCGCCGTCCGCACAGATGGGGGTGACAATCATCTGGTAGAGCGTGTTGGCTTCCAGTTCATTCAGGGTGACGAGGGTGTCGTTGGCCGTGACCGTCACGCTGTCGGTACCGCCCAACTCCCAGTATTTAACCGTATAGGTGGCACCTTCGTTGACGAGGTCAGTCCAGCTGAGGTGCATCTCCTCGGCCGAAGCGCTGTCAAGGCGTACTTCGGTGACACGCACGCAGGCAGGTATCTCGCTAATATAGATGTCGTCCACAAGGCCGATAGCAGACCAGCTGCTGGTACCATAACCTTTCCATGCTGCATAGTAGGTGGCGTCGGGGTCGAGGGCGGCGGTATTGAACTCATACTCGGTCCATTCGTCACCGCTAATATTGACCAGAGGGATAAAGGTGCTGGTGTCGTAAGGATTGGTCATCACACCGGCTTTCATCCAGCCATAGAGAGACTCCGCCCAGAAACGCACATAGATATTATTGCCCTCCAAAGGAATGGCGCTGGAAGCAAACATATTGTAGTCATAACTGGCCCGCATCTCGATTGCATTGTCGCCACCGGGGGTATGGTTCTCATAGGAAAGTATCATGGGATACTCTTCTACCTCTCCCCAACTTGAGGAAGTGTAGCTGTTGACAAGATTCCAGCAGCTGGGCCACACCTGGCCAGCGGCCACGTCCTCAAAGTCCTCGAAGTAGGGCAACTGCATCTGGCCGCAGGTAGTACTGGCACTAAGGCTGGCGATACTCGAGCTATCGTCAGCGGTGCAGATTGCCCGCACGCCTACGGTATAGGGCGTGTTGATGTCGAGGTTTTGGAAGAGGAAAGAGTTATTGGTTACATTGTCGTCAATCAAAGAATCATTAAGATAGACGGCAAACTGCGTGGCACCGCTATTGGCAGTCCAGGAAAGCTCTATCTGGGTCGAGTCGGTCATCACAGTCAGCTCTGACGGCGGGATACAAGAGGGGCAAGGGTTGGCAATAGTAGCAAGAACAGCACCGGTTTGGTATTCATCCATATCTTCGATGGTGAATATAGTAGTTCCGCCGCCATCGGTTACTGTGCCGCCCATCTCGTCGGGATAAGAATACAAACCACCCGAAGTGAAAGTGAGGGTTACAGGACTGCCCGAGCAGACGGGAATCTGAACGGTATTACTGCTACCCGAGACAATGGTGGCAGAGCCTACCAAGGCGCCGCCTTGCATCACATTGATAGCATTGCCATTCCAACCATCGCCATAAGAATCGGTAGCATTGATGGTAATAAAGCACGAGCCTCCCTCACAGTCGGTACGGAAGCTGCCAGTTACGGGGGTAGATTCGTCGCTTTCCGAGCAGACGGCCGCAACGGAGAAATTATAGTTGGTGGCAGCATCGAGCCCGCTGACGGTCAAGAAGGTGTCGGTGGCGGTAGTCCAGGTGGTGTCGGCCGTGGTCCAGTAGCCCACACGGTAGGTGGCAGCGTCGTTCAGGGCATCGCTCCACGAAAGGGTGATGCTGCTAACATCGACAGCGGCAGCGGTTAGGCCACTGACCGGCATGCAGGAAGGAGGTGCACCGATGGTGATATCATCGATAGCTATACCATAACCCCAGTTGGAGATGGCTTCGAAGGCTATCTGATAAGTTTCGCTGACATTGGGTAGGGTGATGGTTGTCTCAGTCCATGCTTCGATAGCCAAGGTGTAGGTCGCCAGAACAGTCCATGCGGCTGTGGCGCTGGTACGGTAATAGACGGTGAGTTCGTCGTTATCACCATAATAGTCACGCTGGAGGCGCCAGAAAGTGAGTTGGGCAACAGTAAGCCCACTCAGGTCCAACACCGGCGAGATCAGTTTAGTACCAGTCAAATCATAATCATCAAAAGCACATAGGGCGTTGTACGTGCCGCCATGGGCATTGATAGGATTCCCGTCGTCTCCGGTAGTCACCGACCAGGTGTACTCGCCCGTGGTCTGCGTCCAACCGGTAGGCAGCCCGCTTCCGCTGCCCTCAAAGCCTTCTGTGTAGGGCGACGAGGCAGTGACAACCACTGCTTGCTGTGCATTTGCTGCCCACGGCAGCAGCATCAGGGCCACCAAGGGCAGAACATTGCGTAAAAACTTTTTCATACTGTGAATTTTGGGTTAGTAAAATATTATTATCTGTTTGATTCAAAATACAATAGAACAATTCTGCACCATTGTTACATTAGTGCAAATATACAAATAATATAAAACAAATGCAAAAAAATATAGGAGAAAGCGCTCCTTTCTCCCTCTTAACACCGGCTGTTCTTTCATTGTTCTTTCATTGTTCTTTCATTTAAATGAATAAACAATGAATGAACAGACAGTCATCTATGAAGAAGGACAGGGTATCAACAAGGGCTGACGCTTCTTTTTTTCACGCCAGCCCTTGGTCCTTTAATATTTCTACTATATCCTATTTCAGGTGGAGTTCGTGACCCATGCGGTCCTGCTTGGTCTTGAGGTACCGCTCGTTGTATTTGTTGGGCTCGATGACGATGGGAATTATCTCGGTGACTTCGAGGCCGTAGCCTTCGAGGCCGGTGCGCTTCACGGGGTTGTTGGTGATGAGGCGCATCTTGGTGACCTTCTGGTCGCGGAGTATCTGGGCACCGATGCCGTAGTCACGCTCGTCGGCCTTGAAGCCCAACTTGAGGTTGGCGTCGACGGTGTCGAGACCCATCTCCTGCAGGTGATAGGCTTTCAGCTTGTTGACCAAGCCGATGCCACGACCCTCCTGGCTCATATAGGCGATAAGGCCTTTGCCTTCTTTCTCAATCATCTGCATGGCGTGGTGCAGCTGATCGCCGCAGTCGCACTTGCAGCTGCCGAAGATGTCGCCGGTGGCGCAACTGGAATGCACGCGTACCAGCACGGGCTCACCCTCTTCCCACTCACCTTTCTTGAGCACCATGTGGGTGGTGCCATTATCGAGCTGGGTGTAGGCGATAAGTTGGAAATTACCCCATTGGGTGGGGAGAAACACCTCCTGCTCCTTGCGCACGAGGGTCTCGTGAGCCACACGGTAGGCGATGAGGTCTTTGATAGTGACGATCTTGAGGCCAAAGCGTTTGGCCACCTCCTGCAGCTGGGGCATACGGGCCATGGTGCCGTCGTCGTTAATAATCTCGATGAGTGCGCCGGCGGGATAGAGTCCGGCGAGGCGGGCCAGGTCAACGGCCGCCTCGGTATGGCCGGCACGCACCAGCACGCCGCCGTTGCGGGCACGCAGGGGGTTGATATGGCCGGGACGGCCCAGTTGGTCGGCCTTGGTCTTGGGGTCGGCGAGGGCGCGGATGGTGCTGGCGCGGTCGTGCATGCTGACGCCCGTGGTGCAGCCGTCCTCAAGGTTGTCGACGGTCACCGTAAAGGGGGTGCCAAGAAGCGAGGTGTTGTCATGCACCTGCATGTCGAGGTTCAGCTCATGGCAGCGCTCTTCGGTGATGGGGGCGCAAAGCACGCCGCGGCCGTTTTTGAGCATGAAGTTGACATGCTCGGGGGTGATTTTTTCGGCGGCCATAATGAAGTCGCCCTCGTTCTCACGGTCCTCGTCATCGACCACGATGACAAACTTACCCTCGCGGAAATCCTCGATGGCTTCCTCTATAGTGTTGAGTTTGAATTCCATAACAGTTAATGTACTTGGGAGTGACGGGTGCAAAGATACAAAAAAATATATTATTTGTACCGTTTGCGGAAACGATGGTTGGCCCCGCAGAGGGCATCATCGGCATTGATGCCATGCCGCCGTGCCCAGTCGACCAGAGCGAAGAGGTAATCGCCAAACTGCTCCTCGTTCATCTCCGGAAGATCTGGTAATCCGGAGACTCCGGATGTTCCGGATTCACCGGAGGCTCCGGGCATGCCGGCCACCTTCTCCTGCATACGCACGGCTTTGACAAGCGAGGGGAGGCTTTCGGGCACCCCGTCGAGGACGCCCTTGCGGTCTTTCTCGCGCATCTTCAGCTGCTCCCAGCTCTCGCCATGGTAGTCGTCTTTGTGGTAGATGAATGGGTGGCGGTCGATGAGTTTCTCGCAGATGGCATTGTATACATCCTCGGTGGTGAAAAGACCCTGCTCCTCGGCAATCTTGCAGTAGAACATGATATGCATGGCCAGGTCACCGAGCTCTTTCTTAAGGTTAGAAGTATCGCCACTGACGATGGCCTCGCTCAGCTCGTGGACCTCCTCGATGGTGAGGTAACGCAGGCTTTGGAGGGTCTGCACGCGATCCCATGGGCATTCTCGGCGCAGGGTATCGAGAATATCGCTCAAGCGCTTAAATGCGGTGTACGTCGTCGACTCCATCGATTGCTTTCAGTTTTTTGATAAGCCCGTCGAGATTGTCCACATCGTTGATGTAGAGCATAATCATGCCGCGGGCCACCCCTTCGGAGGCTTCGAGGGTGATGGCGCGCATGTTGAGGTCGAGCTCGTCGGAGATATGTCGTATGATTTCCTGCAGCAGACCTTTGCGGTCGATGGCGGTGAGGGCGATACCGGTGAGTAGCGAGAGCTGTTCTCCGGGACGCCACTTGGCGCGCACCACATGATTCTCGTGGTTGGCCATCTCGTCCATGGCCACCTTGCAATTGGTGCGGTGGACCATGATTTTACCGTCCTGCACCACACCTACCACCTGATCACCTTGCACGGGCTTGCAGCAGGGAGCCATTTCGGTGGGCAAATCTTCATATTTCTCGTCCAACAGGAAAGGCTTGGCCTTGGTCTCGTGGAAGAAGAAGTTGGGTTCGGGACGTGCCTTGCCGAAACATTCGGCTACGTGACGCTCGGTGACGGCACCGACAGCAAGGTCGTAGTAGAGGTCGATATCTGAGGGCTGGCTGAGGAATCGCTTCAGCTGACCCACATTCTGCGGGTTGTTGCGAAGCCCCAGTCCTTTGAGGTACTCTCCCAGTCGGCGCTTACCTTCGCCGGTATACTCTTTGCGGCGGGCACGGAGGAAGTCTTTGATGGCTTCGCGGGCACGTGGGGTTTGGCAGTCCTGCAGCCACTCCTCGGTGGGCATGGTGTTCTCGGTGGTGAGAATCTGCACCTGGTCGCCAGTGTGGAGACGTTCGCTACGGCTGGCCACACGGGCGTTGATTTTGGCCCCAATACAGTGGTGGCCTAGCTCGGAATGGATGGCGTATGCAAAGTCGAGCACTGTGCTGCGCGAAGGCAGTATGATAGTAGTGCCATGGGGGGTAAATAGATAAATCTCCTTGGTGTAGAGGGCTTCCTTGAACTCCTCAACCAAGTCGAGGGCGCTCTTGTCGCTCTGCTCCAACGAGGCACGTATCTGCTGGAGCCACTCCTCGACAGGATTGTGCTCTATGTTCTCCTCAGGATGGGCTTCCTTGTAGAGGAAGTGAGCCGCCATACCTTTCTCGGCGATGGTGTCCATGCGCTCGGTACGTATCTGCACCTCGACCCATCGTCCGATGGGGGTCATGACGGTGGTCTGCAGACTTTCATAGCCGTTGTTCTTGGGATGGGTAATCCAGTCGCGGAAGCGGGTGGGGTTGGGACTAAAGGTACCCGAAATCATGGCGTAGACCTTGAAGCATTCCTCCTTCTCGTGCTCACGGGGGATTCCCTTGAGGATGATGCGCATGGCGTAGAGATCGTATATCTCATCGAAGTCCACGTGCTTGTTCTCTATCTTCTTCCAGCAGCTGTATACCGACTTGATGCGGGTCTTGAGTTCGTATTGGTAACCTGCCTGATCGAGCATCTTCCGAACCGGCTCGTACAAGCACTCCTGCAACTGGTCGTTGGTGCCGGCAGTGGCAGCTATCTTGGCCTCGATTTCGGCGTATTTCTCGGGGTTGGTGTAGCGCATCACCAGTTCCTCAAGTTCCGTCTTGATCTTGTACAGACCCAGACGGTGGGCCAGAGGGATGTAAAGGTAGGAGGTCTCGCTGGCGATAATGAGCTTCTTGGTGTCTTTCATCGACCCCAACGTGCGCATATTGTGCAGACGGTCGCAAAGTTTGAGGAAGATGACGTAGGCGTCGTTGCACATCGAGAGCAGTATCTTGCGGTAGTTCTCCGCCTGCTTACTCTCTGCCTGCTGGATGACCATCACGTCGTCTATCTTGGTTACGCCGTCGACGATATTGGCCACGCGATCGCCGAAGACCATACGGAGTTCGTTGAGGGTAATCTCGGTGTCCTCCACCACATCGTGCAGCAGGGCCGCCATCACGGCTATGGGGCCGAGGCCCACCTCCTTGACGGCGATGAGAGCCACCGCCAGGGGGTGGAAGATATAGGGCTCGCCGCTCTTGCGACGGGTGCCGGCATGGGCGGTCTTCGCCATACGGAAGGCACGCAACACCCCCTCCTCTTCCTCCTGGGAGAGGGGCTTCAGCGCGCGGCAGGCCTCTATCAGCTCGTCGTACTTGGCCTGTATCTCGCGCTCTTCGCGTGCCTCGTCAATCACGTATTCACTCATTCTCTTGTTTTTCCTTCAGGGCAGCACGGATTTTGCCTTCCAGTTCTTCGCTGAGTTCGGGGTTGTCGCGCAGCAACTGCTTCAAGGCCTCGCGACCCTGGGCCAACTTGGCCTCGCCGTAGCTGAACCACGAGCCGCTCTTGCGGAGTATCTCCAGTTCGACACCCAAGTCGATAATCTCGCCCAACTTAGAGATACCCTCGCCGAACATCAGGTCGAACTCGCACTGACGGAAGGGAGGGGCCACCTTGTTCTTCACCACGCGCACCTTCACGCGGTTGCCGATATTCTGGTCACCGTCCTTGATGGCCTGGGTACGGCGGATGTCGATACGCACCGAGGCGTAGAACTTCAGGGCGTTGCCGCCGGTGGTGGTCTCGGGGTTGCCGAAGAGGATGCCTATCTTCTCACGCAACTGATTGATGAAGATGCAGCAGCAGTTGGTCTTGCTGATGGTGGCGGTGAGTTTACGCATGGCCTGGCTCATGAGGCGGGCCTGCAAGCCCACCTTGCTGTCGCCCATATCGCCGTCAATCTCGGCCTTGGGGGTAAGGGCGGCCACAGAGTCGATGACGATAATATCGATGGCACCGCTGCGGATGAGGTTGTCGGCAATCTCAAGGGCCTGCTCACCGTTGTCGGGCTGCGACACCAACAGGTTGTCGATATCCACATTCAACTTCTTGGCATAGTAAGGGTCGAAGGCATGCTCGGCATCGATAAAGGCCGCGATACCGCCTTTCTTCTGGCATTCGGCGATGGCATGGATGGCCAGGGTAGTCTTACCAGAGCTCTCGGGACCGTAGATCTCGATGACGCGTCCGCGGGGAAATCCACCCACGCCCAACGCCATATCGAGACTGATGCTGCCGGTGGAGATGACGTCCAACTGCTCCTCGGGGCGGTCGCCCAATTTCATGATAGATCCTTTGCCGTAGTTCTTCTCAATCTTGTCCAGTGTGCTCTGCAATATCTTCAGCTTCTCTAGCTTCATTGCATCGGCTTCGTTCATTTCTTTTGCCATAACTATATGTTGTTTTTATTTGTTTCGTCTCCACACTTTGTATGGAGTTATTACGCCTTTGGCGTGAGACATGCCTCCGGCATTATTTGTCTTTTCTTGTTTCTCACCTTTCACCTCTCACCTTCCTCACGCGGTCAGCACTCTGACGGATACGTTCCTCGGTGACCGTACCTTCTTCCACCATCTGCCGGATGACTTTGACGACCCGCGGCACTATTTTCTCGTCATAGTTACTACCGTTATTGCTCAAACACAGCAAGTCGGCACCGGCCAGCACCGCCATGCGGATGGCCTTCTCGAAACTATACTGCTGCACGATGGCGCCCATGGCCAAGTCATCGGTAACGATGACGCCTTGGAAGTCCAGTGTATCGCGCAGGTAGGAAGTAATCTTGGGTGAAAGCGAGGCTGGCAAACCCTTAGGGTCAA
>LXOW01190260.1_pt1 | contig 13107 bp, 12 predicted proteins | sample 1368591 | NCBI WGS metagenome assembly LXOW01 (sample SAMN04884650, study PRJNA319009) | bovine gut metagenome | isolation source: Cow rumen | host: Bos taurus | place: Italy: Legnaro (PD) | collected 2014-07-09
GAAGAGCAGAGCCTGAATCAGGACGGCGGTTTTTGGAGGGTGATCCGTTCCGACAATTTGATAAAACAAGCCTCTGAACGTGCCTTCTTCCATGACGACGTTGACAATGTTAAAGAAAACACACATCAGAATAAAGCCGATGCCCCGATGAATCTCCGCCTCGCCCGTCAAGGAAAACCCCATGGTATAGATGCCCGCCCGGACAACCTTTCCCTGGCCTTTCAGGATGATGAGCTCAGCGGTGTAGGCAACCAGAAAAACCGCAGCAGCCAGCGAGAAGCCCAAAGCAATGCTCCGCACAAGCCGCTTCCCCTCAAAGCCGACGTTGCTCCATTTCCACTGCAATAATTTCAAGGTAAGCCAGAGAATGACAATGCCGAACAGTTTGTTGATAAAGTTTTCCCCGAAGAAGGTTACATCCATTCGCAAAGCAATCGCTTCCAATGCGTGGACAATAATCAGAAGGCAGAAAATCAGACAACAGGTTTTCGTGGTATTTTTCAGAAGTGATGCTCTCATAAGCAGTTCCTAATCTAATTTTGTTTCTTTGTAGCGCCGCCAATCTGACGGCTCTTTCTCAAGTGCGGCGCACATCGCGCCGACAGATTGCTTGTGACGGAAACGCCTGGACAGATTCCCGATCTGTTGAGTTTGCTGCGATACTACCTTGCTTTTCCGTATTTTCTGTGCCATTCTGCTTTGTTCAGGTACATAGCCTCGTCTGCGCGTTTCAGAACTTCCTCTACGGTTTCACTTTCCCTGTGTACAGCCATACCGACCGCCGAGGAGTATCGTTCCCAAAGCTGGGACTTTTTTTGCGCGCCTTCAAATGCGGCACTGAGCTCTTCCAAGTGATGCTCTCGTTTTTCAAAATCCTCACCCTTGAGGACCGCAACAAATTCATCGCCACCGGTACGGTACAGGGAGGAATGCCTGAGCTGCTTCCCGATGATCCGGCAACAACCTTGAATGTACAAATCTCCCTTACCATGTCCACAGGTATCGTTCACAGTTTTCAGATTGTTGATGTCAAACATGACCAAAGCATAGTCGCCATCGATGCCGACCGTGTCCCTTTTATATGCAGCAAGATTGCCCACACGGGTCAATTTATCCCAGTATGCGTCTTTGCTGATTGCGGTGATCTTTTTCTCCTTATCCTGTATGTCAATTTTGGCTCGGCTCAGATTTTGTGTTGCGTTGAAGCTATCGTTTGTAACGGAACGGAGCATTTGATACACAATGCCGATCTCGTCCCGACTTTTCAGATTCACGGCGTCCAGCAGCTCGATATTATTCTTCCTGTCCGCTTCCGTTTTGTATGAAAACTTTTTTGCAATCTGCGACAGCTTTTGAATTGGATCTGTGACCCAGCGCCGGACAATCAGGACTTCAATCAAAAGGATCAGCATGGAGATAACGAGGATACTCATGGCCAGCCGAAGGGTAAAGGCGTTATTCTGACTTTCCAGACGATCCAAGGAAAAGTCCACGCAGACGCTGCAGGCGTAGTGTCCATTGCTGTCAAACACCGGACTGCAATAGGAGAACAGATAGCCGTCCTCCTGGGTATGGACCGCATAGCCATCTGTTTTCCCGCCTGCCATAATCAGCGGAATCAGGGAGAAGAAGGGTTCGTCAAGAACATACACATAACCTGCCTCAAACGCATCGCCGTTTTCCACCTCGTCCGCGTCCAGGTCAATAATCATATGACCGCCGTCTTCTTCAGCCCGGAAGGAATACATGTAAAGGACATCCGGGTAGTTTGCCTTCAGCTTGTAGAAATAGTCCACGATTTCCCGGTACTCGGGAAGCTCGAAGTTTTTCTCCATGTATTCATCTACCTTATCCCCATCGATGCGATCCGCCATCAGGGTTGTGACGCCCTCTGCGCGGCGGGTATAGTCCTCCATCATCTGCGCCTGAAACCGTGAATGCACAGCAAAAATGACCACCAGCATGATAACGATGGTAGCTGCAATGAACAGCAGCGGGAGCTTTATGGATAGTGAATTCTTCATACCAGGCAGGGTAGAACGGCTTTCTGCTTGCCGCTCATCATTTTGTTGTTTGAATTTCATAATACGTCACTCCAGTCTGTCGGCTGTTCTGTCTGAATGACATGCCGGAATAATTCATTTTTTGGATTCACGGTTTTCAACCTTGGCGTAAAGTCCTATTTTCTTGATGGAGCCGCCGCCGTAGGTGAGAAGCACGTTGTTTCCGAACTATCCGACCTCTGCAGGCAGGTCTTTGATGAAGTTTTTTCCAAAGTAGAGCTTTGTGGGCGTGCTGTACGTGAAATTGCCGATCATGCTTGTTTCCTCCAGCATATAACTTCTGATGAACGATGCTTCCTTAGCAATGTTATGAGAAATTGTTTGCATCTTGCGTTGCTGTTCCATAAATGAGTTTTCGAAAGGGAAGCCAAGGCGGACAATTCTTTCATAGAATAATTATAAATATAAATTGCAAAAAAGCAATATAAGAATTTGAAAAAAAGGTACGATTAAGGAAAAATTTGCATAAGACTGCAGATTATGAAGCGGGTGGTCACAAGAAACAACCCCCGCGCCAGAGACGCGGGAGTTGAATGAACTATGCAGTGGTCAGCCGAACAGACCATAGAAGCCGAAAAGGCGCATGGCGGAGAGGAAGACGTTCAGCAAGAGGTTGCCCACGGAGAGCAGGGACCGTTGTTCTCCAAGCTAAAGACTGGTTGCGGCGTGATCAAGGTTTATGACAACGGTTTTTACACCTATACGGAGCATGGATGCAGCACGGGATACGGCGTTGACCGCTGTGACGTGTTGAGATGGAGTCTTATGACCACCTGGCAGTTAAGGCCCCGTTTCAAGCCGTTTCTGGTCAGATTGTACACCGAAAAAAGCCTGATTGCAAGCGGGTTTTCCGGGCAAAGAGCCAGAATCCCCAGATTGTACCGCTATTTTTGCGAAAACTGCGATTTTGAGGCGTTTTTGGCACGTTTGCAAGAAATCGGCAAGAAAATGGCAAGACGAAAATCCGTTGTATACACAAGGTTTGTCAGATGTCGGGTATCTTGTCGGCAAGAAAATGGCAAGAAATCAAGAATTTGCCGCTGGATTCGGTCTCATGGAAAGGAACCGAAAAATGCCGAAAAAACAAGGGGTTTTGGCGCTTCCCGTGATTGAGGACGCCATCATCTCAAAAGACTTCTTTTGCAAGGTCTGTAAACTGAGCAAACGCCACGCCGAATACCTGCTAAGGTGGACTCCGGGGCGCGTTTTCTCCGGCTTCCTCATCGAATTGAATGAAGAAGACAGGAGACGCTCCCTTGTCTTGCTTCGGCAAAACGAGGAGGCGTCCCCTGTCCGTCCCTTGTCCGGAAAGATGTCAGTTGTTGATTCGACAGATGAGACCGGAGCCCATCTCTCTCCATCCGGGAAGCTCGTTCACCGGAAGGACGATCTGGCCTTCGTAGATCAGGTCCCGCTGCTGCCTGACCTCTTCGGATTCTGGCGCATCATAGCAGACGAGCACCAGACCATCGTAATTCTCCGGCATCCGGACAGTCAGCGTGAGCTCCAGCTCGTAGGACAGATCCTTGTACTTGGTAATATCGTGGGAATAGCAGAATTCGATGTGGACGGGTTCGCCGTTCACGTCATAGGTGTAGGCGTAGAACTTATCATCCTCTGCCTCAGTCAGGATGACGCCACTGTAAAAGTCGCACAGGCTCCAGGACCATGTGACCGTATAGCCTTCCTTATTGGTAAAGGCCGGCATGGTGCCTCCGTCCGTCAATGCGCTGGCAGTCAGGGTAATGAGACAGTTTCCGTCGCCGGTCGACTGATAAGAGGTCTGCTCGACATACCAATCGGCAGGGATGCGCGTATAGCTGTGGGTGTCCTGTCCGCGGACGGAGGCTCCGCCTACCACGGTTTTGGCGGGTTCTCCGCAGCGGTAGTTCACATACATGTCGTGGTCCTCGAACCACGAAGTCTTTTTCTCGCTGCGGCCTTCGCCGCCAGTGTCATCCAGCCCGTCATATTCGCAGATAAAGGCGAAAACGCGCTCGCCCGGATCTTCGTTCCGGATGTCGTTCCACTCCATGTCCGTCCAGAAGCAGCCGCACCACTCCTCGCCGCCGGAGGGTTCGCCCTTGCGCCAGTTATCGTAGCCCCAGGGCTCGTCCGTAACCCAGCGCCAGCCGATATCGCTCTCGAAGGCACCGATCCACAGCTTCTGACCATAGAAATTGTTTGCCAGAAAGTCCTGCTCCTCGGGGGAGGTGATCGTCACCAGATGTCCGCCCTGCTTAACGCAGTAGACCCTTGCGTCCATCCACGACATATCCAGGTCAATGAGCTTGTAGGAATGACCGTTGAAATACAACAGCTCCGGGTCGCCTTCGGTGTGTTCCTCCGAATAGGGAGACAGAGCGTCGCCGTTAGAATCGTAGAGCCGGTCGTCTGAACCCAGCGACAGGCTGCCTACCTTGTATCCGTCCTCGTTTTCCATCACCAGATCGCTGCCCCGCATGTAGCACGTGCCGCGGGTTTCGGCGTCGGCGTCGATGTCATACATCGCCCAGGTGCCGTCCGCGTTGATCCCGATCAGCAGTTCGCAGTCGTCGTACTTCCACATGCCGAGGAAGGGCCTGATATCGCCGTCCTCTTCGCCCGTGTCGCCCCCATTGTATCGGGAGAGGGTCTTGCCTTCGTCGTCGATGAGCCACTTGCTGCCGTCCTTTTTCAGTTTGAAGGCGGTGGAGTTATCCTCTGCCTTGAGCACAAGGGTATCGTCCTTGAGAGAATAGTTTCCCTCCGAGAGGACGTACATGTCCGCGTTTCGATAGTCCCATGTGTTGTCTTCGTTGATCATAATGTATCTGTCGGAGTCTTCATATTTCCAAAGACCGTGAAAGTACTTCACCGAGACCGTACTTTCGGTTTCGGACGGAGTATTTCCGGAATCCGACCCGCAGGCGCAGAGACCGAGGGCAAGGGCCAGAATGAGCAGGAGCGATAGGATCTTTTTCATTGATCTCTTCCTTTCTGTGTGTCTTGGGACAGCAAAACTCTGTGTGCCGCATAATCATACCATATCGACGAAGAAAAAGCTACAAGTATTTTCTGTGAGAAGGGATCGTCTTCTTTCCTTCCCTCGATCCCTGTGCAAAAATTAGCAGATCAATTTTTCTGTCTTCATTTCCTCCAATCAGCAGCCGTTGCCGATCTGATCCGTGTTTTGCTCCATCCATACGAGCACTCATTATGTCCGACCAATGCGCGCACACGACGAAGGTCGCCGTTTTCGGTGACGAAAGCAACACCACCTTCAAGGACAGCAAGGAGTTCTTTCTTATGTTCAATCTTCTACGTTCAACCCCATGGCGCGGAGCTGTCGGACCATTTCATCCCGATCCATATCTCCGCTGGCAAAGGCTTTCTGCATTCCGGGGCCAAATGTGATGGTGGGTTTTCCATTTTTCGGATAATGGTTTCGGATAGGTCATCTTGCTTGCCCCTCTCGCTCTGTGCGCTTATCTTCTGATAAAGCTTGTGTCGTCTCCAAGTGCCTCGCCGGTATAGCGTTCGGCAGTCATGTGCAAGTCGTATTTCTCCCGCAGCGCGGCAATGGTCGCCATCATGGGCGAAGCATGGTGAGCATCCAGAGCAGCCTGGTTGTCCCATCTTTCCACCAGAAGCAGCGTTTCCGGGTCTTCCAGGCAAAGATAATACGCATAGCCCAGGTTTCCGTCCTCAGCCCGAATCGCCGCAACGGTACCGGAGGCAAGCATTTCCTCCGCAAAATGCTTTGCTGCTCCGTTCTTACCGGTGTAGCGCAGCAACATTGTAATAGGCGGTTCCGGCTCCGGCTCGGGGACCGCTCGCCTTGCGGCATCTAAAGCGGTCTCCGCCTTCTTGTCTACCACGAAGGGGATCTGATGGTCCTCGCACCATTCTTTCGCCAGCTTGACGCAGGCTCCGCCGTGGTACGCATAATAGGCCTCGATCAAGTCGAGCCGACATGCGCAATCCTTGAAAGCGCGGAACGGACGGCGGCCATGTAAGGCGCGGAACAATTCTTCCCGATCCATGGCCGCGGCAAAGGCTTCCATGATGGAATAGTCGTTCCGATCTCGCTGGTCGGGAAGCCGGATACAGTCCGGAGATTCGTCGATTTCCTCCGCCTCCTGCTCGTACTCCTTTGCGTCCATATAGCCGGAGTACCCGTCAGGCAGACTTCGCACCTCGCCGGTTTTCATATTGTAGAATTGCTGCCAATCATTCGACGCCATCTCTACGGCATCGGCGATAACGGAAAGCTCAATTGTTTTTTTCATGCTATCCTCCTGTGAACTGCTTTTGCGGTTTTCCAGCTAATCGGCTTCTCTAAAACGTCGGCCTTCCTGCTGCCAAACGTACAGGCCTTCTCCAGAGACAAGGGATTTGATCAGCGAGAGCAGGGATTCGTCTGGATTGTAGATGGTCAGGGCGGTGTTGTCGGGTTCGGATACCAGCAGGGCGTCATCGATCAGGATGCAAGTGTGGCGTTCCTGTATCGCGGCGGCAATCCATTCCGGCGGCGGATTCATCGACGCCTCCGCATCCAAAGAGATGTCCCGGTAGCAATTCAGTTTCAAAACGAGATGAATGTGCTTCTGCTTGATGCGGGACAGTTGCGGTTCAGCGAGATAATAGCGCTCTATTTCAAAAAACTGCCCTTGGCTGTTTTCCGGAACCTGCTGCGGCAGTATGTCAATCACCCAATAGGGCTGCGCCAACAGTGCTTCAATCCGAAAATCCCGAATCTGCTCCAGCAGATCATAGAGCCCGTCCTCCGACAGCACGCCGCGTTTCAAATCTTGCGGCAGCAAGCCCGCCTCGTCGTCAACATAGTCCTGTTTCCATTCGTCGCTTGTGTAGTAGGCATCCAGTTCCTGCGCCAAACACCAAAGCCGGGAAATTGCTTCGGCAGAGTTATCTTCACTCTGCAGCAGTTCTTCGGCCTCCTGCATGAGCGATTCATATCTGGTAATGCGCTCTATTTGTTCTGCGTCATTCATGCTTTCAAATCTCCTGCTTTAATGTTTCCTCAGTCGTCCGGTCGGCATACTTTTTTTCATGACTGCGGTAATTTCCACCGCAACGACCATTCCGATTCTCTTCATGTTTTTTCGTCCCCTCTGGTTCTATGATCTGATAAGCCCTTCGGCGTCCGAATCATGCCGGCAGCATGCTATTATTTCTCTTTCAGAAGTTTTCGTGCCTGTTCATGCACCACAGCCTCAATCAGTTCCAGCCTCTGTTCGGGCAGGTTGTACAGCCTGTGGCGTTTGAAGCGGAAGTCCAGCAGCTTGCGGAGATTGTTCTTGTGCTCATGGGTGAGCATAGTCTTTGCTACTTCGATAAAATCGTTATACACGCAGGGCATCTGCGCGGCAGCGTATTTGTTGATTGCTTTCTCGCTCGTCAACGCTTCACCGGAAGCGAAATTCAGGAGAGAATTGCCGTGGTCAAACAACGGCGCCGGTGCAGCGATCTGATTCGTTTTGCTGTCCACAAGGAAGCCGAAATTGCCGTAATGACGATCTGTATTCAGAATCACAGCGTCAAAAACGATCATATCGTCTAGCGCTTCTATGAATTTGTCTCCAAGCTGCTGATAGTATTCGCGCACGGCTTTCATCCCGCCGCTGCGGACGACTCTTCCAATGGGGACGTAGGACAGGTCTTTGCTTGTAAACAACACACATGTGGAGCAAAGCGTGTTCTTCCATTTGGAAAGGCCGTATGGAATCGCATTGATTCCAAGAAGCTGTGCTATTTGCGCGGCATAGTATTCCGAATACGGTTCATTGCCCGCATTGGACGCTCCCTCGGTGCCGCCCTTATATAGACGGATGCCGCCGTTTTCCCGCCTCCAGCATTTGCGGAGCATGCCGTTTGTGGTCAACTCCGGGCTGGAGGTCAATCTGGAAGGACTGCTGCCATAGCCGACGAAGGCAATCTGCCCCAACGTGCGGTTGAAGCGATTGTCATACAGGTTGTATTTCTCAAAGGAACCGTCAAAGCTTTCCTCAGTTACCCAGTAGCAGTCGTTCAGCGACAAGCCCTTGGAGACGCGGAGAATATCAAAGGGGCGATTCATACTCAGCCCCATTGCACTCAGGATCGTATCGACATAGGCACGATTTTTTGGAATCAGGCGGTGCCGCACCCAGTTTTCGATTCCGTTTTCAGAAGCTTCTTCCAAATCGAGGGGCAGGAGTTTTTCTCGTTCTTCGTCCACCCAAAGGATCTTCACATTCGGTTCTGCGCCAGACTCTGCGGAAAACAGAATCAATGGGGTATCAAAATGTCTGAGGGTGTAGATCATAACGAGCCTCCTCGAATGTATGTGTTTATGTAAAGCAGCTGATTTGCAGGTAAACTTTCTCAATCACAATTATACTGGATTTGGCGTAAAAAGCAACTATTATTGATATGCTGTATGATAGCATTCCACGCCTGTTTATTTCAATCCACCCGCCCCGTGGGGGGCGGGACAGCAGAATTGTACAACCATCCTTTGTTTCAGTTGTATATTCTGCACAAACAAGTCAGCCTTTGCCGACTTTGTTTTACATTTTCATGTCTGGCAGTTCGGTCTGCCCAGACGCTTTTGAGGTTTTGCACCGAAAATTCTGTGCGAACCTCCTAAGGATTCTCCGATTGCTTCCGCTTCGCACGAATCAAACCATCAGAACGCCTTCCGCCTCATAGGTAGCCTTACAGCCGAAATGCTCAATTTTCGTCTGATAATGGTTTCCAAGGTAATAGAACCGCAGGCTGTCCGACTCCGGATCCATCAGCGAAATCAACTTTAGCTGGAGCTGTTTGCACTGCGTGGCGTCCACGACGCATTCAAAGACGGAATTTTGCACGCGCTGTCCGTAATTCACACACTGCTTCGCGATCTGCCGCAAGCGCTTCCTGTCCCTGGCGTCGGACGTGTTCATGTCATACGTAATCAATACCATCATTTTGCAGCCTCACTTCCAGAGGAAAGGCGGATAGGCGTCCAAGTCCTCCCGGATGTACCGAGCCAGCAGAAGGGTCTGCACATAGGGTACCAGGCCCCATGGCAGCTTTTCTTCCAGATAGGGATGCTTGATTTCCTCCTGCTTGCGCTCCTGCCATGCCTTTAGAAAGCGCTTTCTGGCATCGTCTTTGAGCAAAACCGCTCCGCTTTCTCCCGTCTCAAAGTCATCTCCGCGAATTATGCGGTTATTGATCAACGACAAAACAAAGCGATCCGCATAACAAGGTCGAAGTTCCTCCATAAGATCCGCAGCCAGAGAGGTTCTGCCGGGGCGATCCCGATGCAGGAAGCCCACGTATGAATCCAAGCCCACGCTTGCCAGGGCACCGGAACACTCGCTTGCAAGCAGGGAGTAGGCGAAGGACAGCATGGCGTTGACCGGATCGAGCGGCGGTCTGCGGTTGCGTCCACGGAAGAAGAATACTTCCTTAGCAATCAGTTACGCTATCTGACTTTGCCGGAGGAAGCCAGCGCCATGAAGGCGCTGCGGGATTCTCTGACGAAGCAGGCAAAAGCGCTGCGAAAAGAGCTTGCCACGGCGCGGACGCTTCTGGCAGGCATAGCAGAAAAGCAACGGAAGATCGCCATTGAGCAACAGATGATGCGCGGCCCGGCACAGGTAACGCGGGAGAAAGGAGTCAGACGAAATGAAGAAAGGTAAGATTGATTTGGGTCTCAGCGGGTATGAGTCCCTGTTTATGACGGATCAGGAACGGCAGGAGGCCTCGCTTCCGAAGATCTACGAGCTGCCGCTGGCGGAGATTGATCCCTTTCCGGAGCATCCCTTCAAGGTGCGGATGGACGAGGACATGGATCAGTTGACGCAGAGCGTGAAGGAACGGGGCGTGATCACGCCCATCACCGTGCGGCAGAAGGAGGACGGTCGTTATGAGATCGTATCCGGCCACCGGCGGGTAAAGGCCTGCGAGCTGGCAGGTCTGGAAACCGTGCGAGCGGAGATCAAAGAACTGACCCGAGATGAGGCGATCATTCTGATGGTGGAGAGCAATTTGCAGCGTTCTGTAATCCTGCCCAGTGAAAAGGCGTATTCGTATAAGATGCGTTTGGATGCCATGAATCGGCAAGGCCAGCGGACGGATTTAACTTCGTCCCCAGTGGGGACAAAGTTGGGAAGGTCATCTGACGAAATCACTGCTGTAACCGGCGATAGCAAAAACCAAGTATACAGGTACATCCGACTCACCAGCTTAATTCCCTCGCTGCTTGACCAGGTGGACGACGGGAAGATTGCCCTCCGGCCTGCGGTGGAGCTTTCCTATCTGACCGAGGAAGAGCAAAACCTTCTGGCTGACGTGATTTCCTACATGGACGCGACGCCCTCCCACGATCAGGCGATCCGGCTGCGGCGACTGTCCGAGCAAGGCAGCTTGCCGCTGGCCTCCATCGAGGAAATCATGCGGGAGCCGAAACCGAACCAGCGGGAACAGATTCGTTTCAACAGGGACGATTTCGGGAAGTATTTCCAGCCCGGTTACACCCAGGCGCAGATGAAGCAGGATATTCTGCACGGGTTGGAGCTGCTGCGCCGGGAGCGGCAAAAAGAAAACATCAGAAACGCCAGGTAACGCAAATCGCAGTGCGAAAGCCCCCATTCGCACAGTTGTCAGATTTTGTCCCTTCGGATATAATCATGACAATGCAATGGGGCTTCCGCACTGCGGGAAAGGAGACGCTATGGTCGCAGGACATTTACAGGAAAAGAACGGCGTCTACTATGCCGTATTGAGTTATCGGGACGCCACCGGCAAGCGGAAGCAGCCCTGGATCAACACGGGGCTTCCCGTCAAGGGAAACAAGAAAAAGGCCGAAAAAAAGCTGGATGAGCTTCGGAAAAAGTATGAGGTACAGACCGGCGGTTCCGGCGAGCTGTGCAGCACCATGCTCTTTGCCGACTACATGGAGCATTGGCTGAAAATCATCAAGGGCTCCGTGGAAGTCACGACCTACGGTTCCTACTCCATAAACGTGACGAAAAAGATTGTGCCCTATTTCCGGGAAAAGAACCTCACCCTGGCGGGCTTGCAGGCCAAGCACTTGCAGACCTTTTATCTGCACGAGCTGGAAACAGTCTCCGGCAGCTCCGTCCAACGAGAGCATGCCAACATCCACAAGGCGCTGAAATACGCCGTCCAACTAGATCTGATTCCGTTCAATCCCGCGGATCGGGTGGAGCGCCCAAAGGCGCAGAAGCACGTTTCGACTTACTACACCGCCGAGGAGATGGAACAGTTTTTAGAGCTGANNGCTGTTCCAGATGACCGCCTTCTACGGCTTGCGGCGCAGCGAGGTCATCGGTCTCAAATGGGACAACATCGACTTCGACAGCGGCATCTTTACGATCCGTCATGTGGTGACACAGACGAACGTGGAGGGCAAGTCCACACTGATCCAAGCTGACCGCGCCAAGACCAAATCCAGCGTCCGCTCTCTGCCCCTGGTGGGCGGCATCCGGGAGCGGTTGGAGGCATTGAAGGAGCAGCAGGAGCGCAATAAAGAAATCTGCGGGGACTGCTACAATCCCGATTTCCTGGGCTACGTGTTCGTGGACGAGATGGGAAACCTCTACAAACCCAGCATGGTTTCAGACGCCTTTCAGACGCTGCTGAAACGCTACGGCCTGCGGAAGATCCGTTTTCACGACATTCGCCATTCCTGCGCCTCGCTGCTGTTGAAAAACGGCGTCAATCTGAAGCTGATCCAGGAGTGGCTTGGCCACAGCGACATCAGCACCNNATCTACGCCCACCTGGACACCACCGCCAAGGATGCGTCCGCCGCCGCCATGAGCCAGGCCCTCAGCCTGCCGGAGTACAACGGCGGCTACGGGTGGCAGAGAGCAGAATAATACCCACCAATCGAGTGGGAGGTCACCCATTTGTTGAGTGACCTCCTACCCGATTACAGCTTCTGGTAGGGCTTGTCCCAAAAGCTCAAGCTGTCGTCAGTAAAGATCATTTCCCCCAAATTATCCTTGATGCCGAAGGTCTTTTCCCCGAGCAGCATCATTTTTGCCGTAAAGGCAAAGCCGTTCTTATAGCGGAAAGCTGCAAACAATTCGTTCCCTTTCGAGAAAACCTCGATGCGGCAATTGTCTGATGCGTAAGTTCCGCAAAAGCGCTTCCAGTCAGAGCAATCGGGATTCGGAATTGCAAGATCTTCCAGTGAGCGGACAGCTTCCGGCTCTTTGCCCCTTGCCGCCGCTTTCATGCCATCCAAAAACCCAACATAGGCTCTGACATCGGCAGGAAAGCGGGAAGTCAGAAGGATCAGGAGCCTGTCGGCGTCGAGAAAACGTTCATACCATCCCATATATCCATCCCAGTTTCCGTCATGCCCAACGATGGAACCCAATACCGGATCGTCTGCGATGATCCAGCCGAAGCCATAGCCGTCTCCGTCGTCACGTGCAATTGTTCCATCGTTGAGCGTGACCGGAGTTGCCATCTCGCGCTGTTCTTCTTTCGTGAGTACGGTTTCCTGCCGCAGCGCCCGATCCCAGGCAAACAGATCGTCTACGTTGGAGTAAACATTGCCGCAGCCGCGTAGTTGGTCAAACAGCGGGACCATATAGTCAAACGCCGCGTTTTCAGGAAGCACATAGTTTCCGTTGTCCAGTACCAGTCCACAGGCAAGATTTCCGTACGCGCCTTCCTCGGTTGTCGGCCGTCCGACCTGCGTTGCAGACATCCCGGCAGGCTCGAAGATCTCCGTTTGCAGAAATTCCTCGAAGGAAACACCGGAAAGCTGCTTGATCAACTCCGCCAGCAGGCAGTAATCGGTGTTCCCATAGGAATACCGATCCCCTGGCGCAAATTCGGGAGTTGCCCCGCTTTCCCGCAGGAAGCGGAGGATGATTTCGTTGTCCGGCATCGCGCCTTCACGATGAATGGTTTCTTTTGCCCACGCCTCAAAACCCGGCAGCCCATTGGTGTGGGTGAGTAAATGCCGAATCGTGACGCCCGGATACGGAAGCTCGGGGAAAAAGCGCGTGATCTCGTCATCCAGCGAGAGC
>LXOW01004294.1_pt1 | contig 13105 bp, 4 predicted proteins | sample 1368591 | NCBI WGS metagenome assembly LXOW01 (sample SAMN04884650, study PRJNA319009) | bovine gut metagenome | isolation source: Cow rumen | host: Bos taurus | place: Italy: Legnaro (PD) | collected 2014-07-09
GGCGGGCGGGGCTGCGTCGTCGAAGATAGCAGGCGGCGCATTTGCCGCTACGGAAAATCTCGTGGTGTCCGGCGCGACCGGCATTTCGCATGTGCGACTGACGGCTTCCGCGTCGTTCGTGGAGTCCGACGCGTCGAGCGTCGAACTTACGGTCGTGGCGCACGACGGCGTTCTCTACGTGGCGCCGACCGCCTCCGGCGAGGAATACGGAACCTCCGACGCTCCGTTCTCATCCATTACCGACGCGCTTGCGCGCCTTCAGTCAGGAGACACGCTGCGTCTCAAGCCCGGCGTGTACACGCACAGTCAGATGTCTTTCCCGATCGTCCCGCGCGGTGTCAGGCTGGCGGGCGATGGCACTGCGGAGAATCCGACGGTGCTGGACGGCGAGGATGCGGCGTCGTCCGTCCTCCGGCTGACGTCCTCCGGCTCCGAGCAGCCGTGTGTCGAGAACCTTGCCCTCCGCAACACGACGGGTGCGGCGGTGGAGGTATGCGACTGCACCGCGCGGATCGCGGACTGCACCTTCGCGCAGCAGACCGCCAGCGAGAACGCGCATGGAGGCATATATGTGTACGGCGACGTGCATCTGACGGTCGAGAACTCCGTGTTCGCCGGAATGTCGCGGCGAAACGCCGTCTACTTCCAGAACGGAAGCGCCGGCGACGGCACGCGTTCGCTTGAGCTGCGCGGGTGCGTATTCCGCGACAACGCCGTCCACGTCGCGGCGTTGGACCTGTTCCCGATGGTGAATGGACGGCTCGTCGTGGATGGATGCCGCTTCCTGCGGAACACGACCACAGGAGGCGAATACGCCCCTCACGACTCCTACTCCGCCTCCTGCGCGTATCTCGGCCTCAACGGCGGCGCACAGGCCAGATTCCACGCGACGAGCTTCGAGGGGAACACCGGCAACACGGTTCTCTCCATGCAGACGCCTGGCGGACAGAGTTCGGAACTCGTGTTCGCGGACTGCCTCTTCCGCACGAACGCGCCGACGTACGCGATGGCATGCGGATATGCGGTGTATCCGAAGTTCGTGAACAACACCTCGATCGGGAACCTCAAGGGAACATGGAACGGGCGCAACATACACCCGACGTTCTCGAACTCGATATTCAGCGGCGACGCCTCGATCTCCGCGTTCATGACGAACTCCACTAAGAACTCCAACGGAACCGAGTGGTGGCGTGAGTCGCTTGGAATGGTCACGCTTTCCGGGAAAAACGCCTGTCACGCAACGGACATCGGCGAGATGAGCAAGGTCAACGTCACCCTTGACAACATACTTGATGACGATCCGCTCTTTGCCGACGACTGCTCGCTTCGACCCTACTCTCCGTATGTCGACGCGGGCGTGAACGGCGAGGACGTAAGCGGCACCGACTTCGACGGCAAGCGCCGCGTCGCGGACTCGCTCCGCACAGGCACTGCGACCGTCGACCTCGGATGCTTCGAGTCCGACTATGCGGATTCTGACGTGCCTGTCTTCCTATTCCCTGAATTCGCGCACGCGAGCGTCATCCGCGGCGGAGTCTACGACTTCGAGACCTCCGTCGTCCCAGCGCCGGTCTCCGGCGGGACCGTGTCGGCGGACATTGTCGCGGCGGACGGCGTGACGCTTGCCGCGCCTGCGGAATTCACGTCCGCCAACGGCTATCGCGCGACGGTCAGTCTGAGACTTTCCGAGGATGCGCCCAATGCCGTCGCCGTCACGCTGAAGACCGCCGACGGCAGCGCGGAATCCGCAAAGGCGGCGATACTGTATCTCGATATCTCCGATGTCGAGCTGGCCTTCTCGAAGTCCCGGTTCTACGTCCGCACCGGCGAGACCGCCGAGATTCCCGTCCAGATGGTCAACGGAGTCCGGGCGCCGTCGGAGATCGCGTTCAGCATGGGTGCGCCCGCGGGCGGCACGAGCTCGTGCGCGTGGAATGGCGATTCGACGATTCCGCAGGGCGCGGTCATGAGCTCCGGCCATCTCACGGTGACCGGCGGAAAGGGCGTGACCAGCATTCCGTTTACCTGTTCCGAGGCGACATTCCGCGCGACCGGCACTTACAGCCAGACTATCGAGATCGTCGCATACGACGGCGAGCTGTTCGTCGACGCGCAGAACGGAGACGACTCCGCTGCGACGGGGCTCGCGGACGCGCCGTTCAGGACGATCGCCGCCGCGCTGGACGTCGNNACCCGGAGCGATCCTCGATGCGGTGAACAGGCTCGAACACGCGGTGTACTATCCGATGGCTCTTCCGGAAGGGACGGCCGGCGCGCTCGTCGGACTGACATTCCGCGACACGGCCGGGGCCGCGGTGAGGATTGCGGAGTCGACGGTTTCCGTCAGGGACTGCCAGTTCGTGCAGACGGCGGTCAACCTCGGCGCGGACGGCGGCGTGTCGTGCGCGGGTGACGCGAACGTCACGGTCTCGAACTGCGTGTTCTCATCGTTCCAGCGCAAGAGCGCGATAGTCTGCTCCAGCTCGTCTACCGTGACGGGCCTCCGCTCGCTGACTGTCGTCGACTGCCTGTTCGAGAATCTGAAGTCCGGCGTCGCGCCGGTGTATCTCAGCCAGGGAAGCCTCTACCGCATGAGCGCTTCGCGCTGCACCTTCCGCAACAACACCACCGACCGCTACGTCAAGGGATCGGCCGAGAACGGGAATGTCCACGACGCATATTCCGCCACTGCGTTCTACATCGCGAACGGCGGATACATGGATGAGAACGGCGTTCGCGTCTTCCGCGCCGAACCGGCGACGATCGACCGATGCCTCTTTTCGGGCGGAACGGGCAACCACGTGATCGGAGGGGAATACAACTACGGTACGGAGCACGACACTGTATACGGCGGACTCGACGTCAGCAACTGCCTCTTCGACAACACCAAGGCGTGGAACGGCACCTTCTACGGCTATACATGCCGTTTCCGCTTCAGGAACTGCACCTTTGTGAACGCGAGCAGCGTGTTTGCGGGCCGCGACATCACGACGTATCTCTACAACTGCATCGTGACAGGAACCGAAAAGATACACGGCTATGCACCCGAGTCGAACTGGCCTTCCGCGATCGGAAAGATATACCTCGACCACACGCTCATATACAATGCGTCGGTCGGCGAGCCGGCAGAGTCGACGGAGGCGCTTGTCGAGGCCGATCCTATGTATGTCGATGTTTCGAAGGGCGACTACCGCATCATGGCGGACTCTCCCGCCGTCAACACGGGTTCGAGCGAACTCGCCATGGGCGATCTCGACTTCGCGGGCGCGGGGCGCTTCCGCGGCGTCGTGGACCGCGGCTGCCACGAGTACCGTCCCGGACCGGGTCTGTTGGTCATAATCCGCTGAGAAAGGAAATTCCCCAGTGAAAAGCGCAGTTGCCATCGCTGCGCTCATGCCGCTCGCCGCGGCATGGGCGATACCGGTTTCATTCGACATGCCGTACGACGGCAAGGCGACGGTCGTGATAGACGACGCGTCCGGACAGCGCGTACGCAACCTTGTCAGCGGCATTCCGTTCAAGAAGGGCCGCCACACGGTCGAATGGGACGGCCGCGCGGAGGACAGGACCGGGGCCGCTCCGGGCAGATGCACGATAAGGGTCGTGACGCATCCGGGCCTGTCGTACGAATACAGGGGCGCGTTCGCGGCGGGCGGAGAGAAGCTGTTCAGCGGATTCGGACCGAACCATCTGCCGTGTTCCATGTCGATGGCGCGCGGCGACCGCGTCGTGGTCGCGTCCCTGTTCACAGAAGGCGGGAACTCCACTCTCGTGCTGCGTCTCGACGGAAGCCTCGACCACGGCTGGGGAGAGGGCTGGAGCCTCGGCAACAAGGCGTGCGTCTATCTTCCGGGCACGGGGGACTTCTTTTATTCCGTGCGCGAGAAGGACGGGAACGAACTCCAGTTCATGGGCTACGACTGGACGAAGCGCGAGCGACCCTGCACCAGCGTCGAGTCGTCCGTACCCGTGTCAATAAAGGGAGCTGCGCAGATCGGCGACAGGGTATTCATCGCGAACGGGCTCTCCAGCACAATCGACGTGTATTCGATAGAGGAGGGGCCCAACTTCGCGAAGCTTTCCTTCACAGGCGAGCGGCGTCCGTGTCCGCAGCCCGGCCCGCTGACAGTCGTGGATGGCGAAATCGTCTCCGCGCTGAATCCGAAGCAGAAATCAATAGCCTCCGACCGCGCGCTCCTGTACGCGATAGAGGAAGGTTCGTCCGTCATACACGTCTACGACAGGAAGACGGGGAAACAGGTCCGCACCATCGGCGAGGACGGCGGAGGCTACACTGGCCCGTGGCGCAGGGACAGACTCGTCAGGCCGACGTCGTGCGCGCTCGACTCGAATGGCTTTCTCTGGGTGACGGAGGAACGTTACAGCCCGAAGCGAATCACGAAATGGGACGTGAAGAAGGGGACGTGCGTCTACGAGAAGATCGGGTCCGAGCGCTACGGCACTCCGGGCGGCGGCATGGACGGCGAAGACGCGACGCGCTGGATGGCCCACGACACCGAGTGGCGGTACGATCCCGCGAAGGGAGTCGACGCGCCCGTCGCGCAGTCGATGGACGAGACGGTTCCGCAGGACGCGGGCTTCTCGGTTCCGCCGCGCGAAGCGCGGACCTACAAGTGGGTTCGGCGCGGCGGCAGGACATATCTCATAGGAATGGGCGCCGACACGATGTTCTGGGAATACGTCGACGCCGAGCGCAGGCTCCGCCCGATAGGCATGGTCGGCTCGTGCGGTCTGCACGCGCACGTCATAAACCGCGCCAACACCTGCGAATCGATGCGCACTGCCTACCGCAGGGCGTTCCCGGAGCTGGAAGGACAGCCGGACGCCTACCGCTACGACGAGGAGACGCTCATGGTCTGGCGCGACAGGAACGGAAACGAGCGCTTCGACGCGGACGAGTTCGAGTTCGCCCCGCGCGGCAGCGGCGGAACCGGCGGATGGGGGCTCTACGCCTCCGACCTCGACTTCACCTGCGGCGCGTTCATCGACGGCGAGTACCGGCTTCTCGACTTCAGGTTTCCAGAATGGTCGATGTCGCGCGCCGTCGCCGGCGCGCGCAGGGCGAAGGGGCGCATGCCGGCCGGCGTCGGACATTTCCACCGCGTGGAGCAGCTAAGCGCGCCGGGCGGACGCTTCGTGTTCACCGGCGCGACGCCGTACATGCTCGGCTTCGACCGCGACGGACTCCTCTCGTGGTACATGTCGAATCCGTTTCCCAACGTACATGGCTCGCAGAAGGCCGGACTTCCGCAGCCCGGCGAGCTGCAGGGCGTCCTCTTCGCTCTCGGCACCGTGCCGTGCGGAAAGGACGGCCGGTCGGACTGTTTCGCGCTCAAGAACAACCACGGACGGATATTCTTCATCACGACGGACGGAATCTACCTCGACGAGCTGTTCAGCGACTGCCGCGTCGCGGCGGCGAACGACGAGACGTACATCGGCGGCGAGTCCTTCGGCGGCAGCTTCGAGTACGACAGAAAGAACCGCCGCGCCGTCCTTTCGTCAGGAGGCGGCGGGTACAGGTGGTACGAGATCAGAGGTCTGGACGCGGTCTCCGAGACGACCTTCTCGCGCACGTTCTCGGCGCGCGAACTCGTGGAGGCGCAGGAGAAGTATCCCCTCGTCGACCCCAGGACCGTGCGCCGCCCGGTCGCGGATGTTCCCGCCTCGCAGGACGGCGCGCTTCGCCGCGTCGCGGAGTGGCACGCGAACGCGCTCGGAGTGTGGCTCGACGGGTGCGCCTCGGCCGACAGGCTGAACCTCCGCTTTTCGGTGCAGGAACCGAGCCCGTGGGTCAACAACGGGACAGACCGCTACGAGATGTTCAAGACCGGCGACTGCGTCGACTTCCAGTTCCTGCGGGGGAAGTCTCCCGTGCGCGTGATGGTGTATCCGAAGGGCGACGGCGCGGAGGCGGTCGTGTACGACTTCGACGGCGCGCTCGCCGCGGCGCGCGGCGAATCCGCCGCGCCGCACGACTTCGCCTCGCCGTGGCGCAGGTTCACCGCGAAGCACGTGTTCTTCCCGACCGATCTCGGGGCACGCGTCGAACGCGGCGACGGACGCTACACCGTGTCGTTCTCGCTTCCTCTCGCGTGGCTGTCCGAGGGCGGGAGACCGATGTCGGTAAAGGCCGACTTCGGCATCATCTTCGGAGACCGCGACGGAACGATCAACCAGAGCCGCGTCTACTGGTCCAACAAGGAGACCGGTCTGGTCAACGACGTTCCCGGCGAGATAATGCCGGAACCGAACGCATGGGGCACGCTTCGGTTCGGCGCGGCGGATTCGCCGCGCGCGTCCGCGCGTCCTGCGCCCCGCAGGGCGCGTCTCGGCGAGATATCTCCGCTCGCGAACGCGGACGGAATTCTCGCGACGGATAACGGACGTGGCTACCACGGGCAGGGCTATGGCGTTGGACCGGTGTACGATTCAAAGCGCAGGCGGCTGTATTTCTCGGTAGGCGCAGGGAGAATCGCGGAGACATCGCCCAAGGGTGTTCCGTATGCCGTCTACGAACTTCCCGGCGCGCGTCCGTTCGACCGCTTCGACTCCATGACGATCACCGAGAACGGGGAGATATACGTCCTGGCTGGAGGTCTCGCGGCGAACAATCCGAACCGTGTCGAGCCCAACGCGGGACGGGTCTACAGGATACGCCCCGGCGCGAAGGAGGATGCCGTCGCGTGCATAGCGTCCAACATCTGCGCGATCGCGCAGCACGTGCGGGGCGGGGAGCTCGCGTGCGTTCTGCCCGATTCGACGGTGGGGATGCTGTCGCTCAGGACGTTCTCCGTCACGCCGTACGCGCCTGCAGTCCGCAATGCGTCGATGTATCCATGCATGCTCGACTGGACTCCAGACGGAGAGCTTTACGGTGTGGTGGAGCATGTGCGTTCATACCGCTACAGGAAGGGGGCCGTCGAGCCGGCGAAGCCGCTTTTCGGAGACCGGGAGATCGGCATGACGCGCGGCACCATCATAGGCGACGAGCTGTGGGTCCTCGCAGGCGCGACCATCAAGCGCTACGACGCGAGGGAGATGAAGGGCTCTCCCGGCGTCGTATACGGCGGCGCGAGCGGATACTTCCTCGGACGTGTCGATATGAACCACGAGATGTATGCGTCCGGCATCTGCGCGCTCGGCAACGGCTATTACGCTGTCCATACGCACGAGAATTCCGCCGTCTACATCATGAGGTACGACGCCGCGCACTGGCGTCTTCGCGAAGTCCGCCGCATCGGCGGCTTCACGACCCCGGGGTCGCTTGTCGTGGATGACGAGGGAATGCTGATGTGCGACGGACTTGTCTGGCCGTTCGACGCGGAACCGTCCGCGCCTCCGTCCGTCGTCCAGGTACGCATGCCGATGCGGGCGTCAGCTCTTCTTCCGGGCGGATGCGTCTCCTACATCACCGAAACGCACGGGAGCTTCCTCGAGGCGAGGAGCGGACGGCTCGCCGAGGGCGAGTTCGGCATTGACTGGGGACGCGACCGGAAGCCGTATCCCGAGGGACAGTCCAATCCGCAGAAATGGGGAGAGGCGACGCCGGTCGCGACGTTTGCCGTGCCAGCGGACGGAGGAAGATCCGCGCTCTGCGCCCTGCTTGCGGACGGAACGGTAAAGAAATACATGGTGGACGCGGCGGGGCACTTCGCCGGCGACGCATGGTTCGCGGAGACGCGCCTGACGCCGCCCTCCGGCGTCGAAGGCGCTTTCGAGTCGGCCGCGCCGCTCCCGGACGGAAAGCTTCTCGTCGCGGCGGGCGGAAAGCTATGCATCTATGAGGGCGACGGCGCGGGCGGATGGAGGAACGGACGCGCCTCGGGAAAGGTCAGGGCGAACGCGCTCGCGTCCGACGGCTCCGTCGTGGCTGCCGCCGATGCTTCGGCGGGCACGGTGAGACTGTACGCGTACGAAGGAGGGAAGTTCCGCCAGCTTGCGGAAAAGGTCGGGCTCAATACCCCTTCGAAGATCGCCCTGAAGGGAGGCCGCATGGCGGTATGGGAACGCGACACGCGCCGGCTCGTCCGCATTCCTTGCGATCTGGACTAGACCGTGTTCTCCGGTGTGCAGCCTGTAGATTCACAGTTTTGAAATTTTCCTGTTGGACGGACGGCGTGGGATTTGGTATCATTGCGGCATGAAAATGATAGTAGCAGCCGCAATGCCGTTTCTGGCGCTTGCCGCCAGCGGTCTTCCTGTTTCGTTCGACATGCCGCACGACGGCAAGGCTACGGTTGTGATCGACGATGCATCTGGGCGTCGCGTCCGCAACCTCGTCAACGGAATTCCGTTTAAGAAGGGCCGCCACACGGTGGAATGGGACGGTCGGGCGGAGGACGGTTCCGGCGCGGAGCCGGGCGAGTGCCGAGTCCGCGTCGTGACGCATCCGGGACTGTCCTACGACTACAGGGGACCGTTCGCCGCCGGAGGCGAGAAGATGTTCCAGGGCTTCGGTCCGAGCCATACTGCCTGCACGATGTCGATGGCGCGAGGCGACCGAGTGGTCATCGCGTCGATATTCACCGAAGGCGGATACTCGACGCTGATCCTCGATCTCGACGGACGTCTCGTGCGCGGCTATTCGGACGGATGGAACCTCGGCAACAAGGCGTGCGTATACCTGCCCGGCACTGGGCCCTATTTCTACACTCTGCGCGAGAAGGACGGCAATGAGCTTCAGTTCATGTCGTATGCCTGGAATGAAAACCTGCGACCAAACGTCCGTCTCGTCGACGCGCCGAAGACGGAGCTGAAGGGCGCGGCGCAGATCGGCGACAAGGTGTTCGTCGCCAACGGGCTCGACAAGACGCTCGACGTCTATTCGCTCGTCGAGGATCCACGGAGAATCACCCTGTCCTTCACCGGCGAGCGGCGTCCGTGTCCGCAGCCGGGGCCCCTTGCCGTCGTGGACGGCGAGCTCGTCTTCGCGCTGAATCCCGGACAGGTCTCCATCGCCGCCGACCGCTCGTTCCTGTACGCAATCGAGGAAGGGTCGTCAGTGATCCACGTCTACGACAGAAAGACGAAGAAGAAAGTCCGCACCATAGGCGAGGACGGCGGAGGGTACACAGGGCCGTGGCGGAAGGACAGGCTCGTCAAGCCGACGTCGTGCGCTCTCGACTCGAAGGGATATCTCTGGGTGACGGAGAAACGCTTCGATCCCAAGCGGATCACGAAATGGGACGTGAAGAAGGGAACGTGCGTCTACGAAAAGACGGGTTCCGAGCGCTACGGCGCGCCGGGAAGCGGCATGGACGAGGACGATCCGACGCATTGGATGGCGCACGACGCGGAGTGGAAGTACGATCCGGCGTCGGGCTTCGACGGTCCCGTCGCGTGCCTTCACGACGAGACGCTCCCGCGCGGCGAGAAGTTCGAACGTCCGCCGCAGGTCGCGCGCACGTACCGCTGGGCGCGCCGCGACGGAAAGACTTTCGTCATAGGCGAGGACGTGGCGACGATGGTCTGGGAATATCTCTCCGCAGAGCGGAGGCTGAAGCCGGTCGCGATGTTCTGCACGCCCGCGCGCTACATCCACGCGCTGCGCATAAAGGAGCCCGGACGCACGGTGGAGGCGATACGCGACGCATATCTGAAGGCGTTCCCTCCGGACGGAAAGAAGATCAAGGAGGACGAGTTCTCCCGAGACTCCACGACTCTAATGGTCTGGCGCGACAGGAACGGAAACGAGCGCTTCGACGCGGACGAGTTCGAGTTCGGCCCACGGCTCGCCGGCGGAACGGGATACTGGGGCATCTTCGCGACGGATCTCGACGTGCGGTGCGGCGCGTTTGTCGACGGCGAGTTCTCGACGATGGAGCTGAAGTATCCGGAGTGGTCTGTCTCCAAGGCGTGGGCCGCGCGGCTTCGCGACAAAGGGCGTCTGCCGAACGGCGTCGGCGCGTTCCGGAACGCGGAGCAGGTCAGCGCGCCGAAGGGGTGGCTCGTCTATACCGGGACGACGCCGTACATGCTCGGCTTCAACCCCGGCGGACAGCTCGCGTGGTACATGAAGAATCCGCACGTCAACGTACACGGCTCGCACAACGCGGGGCTTCCGAAGCCAGGCGAGCTGCAGGGAGTGCTCTTCTCCGTCGGATCAGTTCCGTGCGGGAGGAAGGGAGAGAAGGACGTCATGGCGGTCAAGAACAACCACGGGCGAGTGTTCTTCATCACTACGGACGGCATATACCTCGACGAACTCTTCACCGACTGCCGCGTCGCTGCGGCGAACGACGAGACGTACATCGGCGGCGAGTCGTTCGGGGGCAGCTTCCAGTACGACAGGAAGAACCGTCGCGCCGTGTTCGTGTCGGGCGGCGGCGGCTACAGGTGGTACGAGATCAAGGGGCTCGACTCGGTAGCCGAAACGTCGTACAAGAGGACGTTCTCCGCCCGCGAGCTCGTGGAGGCTCAGGAGAAGTTCCCGGTGGAGGCCGAAGGAGGCCGGCAGAAGGCCGTGCTTTCCGTTCCCGAGGCGGAGCGCGGCACGCGCCGCGTCGCGCAGTGGTCGTCCGGTGCGCTCCAGGTGCGTCTCGACGCGGGCTTCTCAAAGGACAGGCTTAACCTCAGGTACGAAGTCGTCGACCCAAGTCCGTGGGTCAACAACGGATCAGACCGCTACGAGATGTTCAAGACCGGCGACTGCGTGGACTTCCAGTTCCTCCGCGGCAAGTCGCCGGTTCGCGTGATGGTGTATCCGAAGGGCGACGGCGCGGAAGCCGTCGTCTACGACTTCGACGGAGCGCTCGCGGCCGTGCGCGGCGAAAGCGCCGAGCCGCATGACTTCGCCTCTCCCTGGCGCAAGGTGACGGCCAAGCACGTGTTCTTCCCGACCGACCTCGACTGCCGCGTGTCGCGCGAGGACGAGCTCTACCGCGTTACGTTCTCCNNATCTTCGGAGACCGCGACGGAACGATCAACCAGAGCCGCGTATACTGGTCCAACAAGGCCACCGGACTCGTCAACGACGTTCCGGGCGAGATAATGCCGGAGCCAAAGGCGTGGGGATCCGTCTCGTTCGGCGCAGGCACGGACGGGCTCGCGGCGGAAACGCCGCGCGCCGCCCCGAAGCAGATAACTCTTTCCGATGCAGGGACCCTCGTCAATCCGCATTCGCTCATTGCGAAGCCGTACCATCCTGGATTCAACCTGAACGGATCGTACGGTCCGGGGCCCGTATTCGACCAGCGTACGAAGACGCTGTACGCCTCCGGCGGACGGGGACGCATCGTCGCGATGACGCGCAAGGGCGAGCCGGTTGCGGAATACGTCCTTCCCGGGGCGAAGCCGTTCGACAGGTTCGACACGATGGCGATTACCGAAAAGGGGGAACTGTTCGTGCTCGCGTCCGGCGACGTGTTCAGGGTGCGGCCGGGCGCGAAGGACGCGCCTGCGGCGAAGGTGGCGTCTGGCGTGCGGCAGATAGCGCACCATGTCAGGGACGGGAAGATCATGTGCCTCATGGACGACTCGTCCGTCTCCGCGATGTCCGTCGCCGACTGCTCGCTCTCGCCCTGGGCCGAGGCCGTGGAGGACGCCGCGAGGTATCCGTGCATGCTCGACTGGCTCCCGACCGGCGAGCTCTTCGCGTGCTACCGCCACAACACGTTCTACAAGTACAAAAACGGCAAGGCGGTGCGCCAGCCGAACCTCTTCGGCAGCCGCGAGATATCCCTTACGCGCGGAGAGGTAATCGGCGACGAGCTGTGGGTCCTTTCGGGGACGACGATAAAGCGATTCGACGCGCGGACGCTTAAGCCTTCACCCGGAGTCGTCTACGGCGGCGCAAGCGGATACTTCATCGGACGCGTGAAGACCAACTTCGAGATGAACGCCATGGGCATGTGCTCCGTGGGCGACGGACTCTACGCCGTCCATACGCCGCACAACGGGGCGGTCTACATCATGCGCTACGATCCCGCGAAGTGGGAGCTCCGCGAGGTGCGCCGCATCGGCGGAATCATGGAGCCGAGCGAACTGCTCATCGACGACGCGGGGAGTCTGCTTGTCGACTCGCTCCTGTGGAAGTTCGACGCGAAACCGCTCTCGCCGCCGGACGAGGTCTTCACGCGCATGCCGCGCCGCGCGGCGGCTGTCCTGCCAAACGGGAACACCGCGCTCGTGACGGAGACGCACGGCAGCAAACTCGAGTTCCGGTGCGGGGAGCTTTCGTCGGGAACGCTCGCCATCGACTACAGAAACGACGTCAAGCCGTATCCGGAAGGCTCCGGCACCCAGCAGAAGTGGGGCCTGTCGCGTCCGCTCTCGACATTCCTGGCCGATGTCGGCAATCCTCGTCTGCGCGCCTTGTGCGCGCTGCTTCCGGACGGGACGGTCAAGAAGTACACGGTCAACCTCCAGGGGCATCCGTTCGGCGACGCGTGGTTCGCCGAGACGCGCCTGACAGCGCCTGGCGGCGTGGAGGGTCCGTTCGAGTCGGCCGCCTCGCTTCCGGACGGAAAGCTGCTCGTCGCGGTCGGAGGAAAGCTCTGCGTCTACGAGAGCGACGGCGCCGGCGGATGGAAGAACGGACGCGCTTCGGCAAAGGCCGGCGCCTCCGCGATCGCCTCCGACGGGAATGTAGTTGTCGTTGCAGATGCAGCCAAGGGCGCGGTGTCGGTCCTCGGATACGACGCCGGGCGCTTCCGCACGCTGGCCGCGAAGGACGGATTCGCCGAGCCCGCGAAGGTTGCGGTGCGCGACGGGAAGATCGCTGTCTGGGAGCGCGGCACGCAGAGCGTCCGCCGCCTTGTTTTCAAATAGTCAGAAAGGAACACGCAAATGCAAATCGGAAAATGTCTGGTTCTTTCGGCCGCGCTTGCCGCGGCGTGGTTCGCCGCGCATGCTGCGGAGCGCGTCGTCGCGTCGCCCGACGGGAGGATCGTGTTCAAGGTCGATGCGGAGGGGAAGCCGTCGTACTCGGTAGCCTTTGACGGACGCGAGGCGATAGGGCGCTCTGCGCTCGGCTTTGCCTTTGCCGACGAGGGGCCGATGTCCGAAGGATTCGAGCAGTGCGGCGAGGCGGTGCTTCAGAAGGGACGCGTCGAGGCGTGGAAGCCGGTGGTCCGCAACCGCC
>LXOW01373886.1_pt1 | contig 13104 bp, 11 predicted proteins | sample 1368591 | NCBI WGS metagenome assembly LXOW01 (sample SAMN04884650, study PRJNA319009) | bovine gut metagenome | isolation source: Cow rumen | host: Bos taurus | place: Italy: Legnaro (PD) | collected 2014-07-09
ATTGTGAAGGCGTGGATATGATTTGCTTGCCCGAAGTTGAATTTTCCGTTGAAGAGTTTCTTCATAAAATGGAAGATTTATTAAAAATCAAAAAAAGTATTGTCGTTTCGGTTTCTGAAGGCCTAAAACTTTCAAATGGCCAATACGTTTGCGAGTTGTCTGATTTTGTACAAAACGTAGATGCTTTCGGCCATCGAAATCTGACAGGTACCGCGCGTTATCTTTCTGAAATGGTTTCGCGCGGGTTAGGCGTCAAAACAAGAGCGATTGAACTGTCGACCCTGCAACGATGCGCAGGACATATGACCAGTNNCAGGACATATGACCAGTCGTACCGATATTACAGAAGCGTATCAAGTCGGCGGCGCGGCGGTGAAAGCGGCTGCAATTGGTCATACGGGTGAAATGATTGCGATTAAAAGACTTTCAAATTCTCCGTACCAGTATATTACGGAACCGCATCCGGTTTCGGAAATTGCCAATCTGGAAAAAAAGGTTCCCATCGATTGGATCAATAAAAAGGACAGTATGATGCTACCGGTATTTTTGGATTACGCTCGCCCGTTGATACAAGCGGAGTTGACTCCCATGTATGTGGAGGGACAACCGCATCATATTTGCTTATAAAGAGGGAAGAGAACGATGTTGAAAGAAATGTTGTTTGAAAGAAAACTTCCTCCGGTAAAAAAACGTGAGGATATGTTGGAAACTCTTCAGCGGGAAGAATATGGATATCTTCCTGCAAAACCGGATCAAATCGAATGGAAGATTCAACCGGATTTTATACCTCATTTTTGTGCCGGCAAAGCCTATTTGAGTAAAGTGACAGCCGTTTGCAGTTGGGGAGAAAAGAGTTTTTCTTTTCCGTTTTATACGGCAATACCTTCCGACGGAAAAAAACATCCCTTTTTTATCCATATCAATTTTCGAGACGCCATTCCCGACCGGTATATGCCCAGCGAAGAACTGATCGATCACGGTTTTGCGGTTCTTTCCTTTTGCTATGAGGATATTACGCGTGATGACGGAGATTTTACAAACGGTCTTTGCGGGCTTCTCTTTGAAAATGGACGTCGAACGGAACATGACCCCGGGAAAATAGCAATTTGGGCATGGGCGGCGCAACGGGTCATGGATTATGCACAAACCAAAAGCGATCGCTTGGATTTGAACGCATCGATCGTATGCGGACATTCTCGGCTTGGAAAAACAGCCCTTTTGACTGCCGCGACAGATGAACGTTTCCGCTTTTGCTATGCCAATAATTCCGGGTGTTGCGGCGCCGCTTTGTCCCGATCAAAAACCGGCGAAGACATTGCGGCAATTTGTGAACGCTTTCCGTATTGGTTTTGCGAACGGCTGAAAAATTATATACACAAAGAATATGAGATGCCGTTTGATCAGCATGAACTGATTGCGTGTATCGCACCCCGGTTTTGCTGTATTGGGAACGCCTCGGAAGATGATTGGTGTGATCCGCTTTCCGAATTGCTTTCTTGTATTGCCGCAAGCACTATGTATCAACAAGCAGGTTATAAAGGGCTGATTTTTGAAGATCATCCGCCAAGAATTGATGATCAATACTTTGAGGGACGAATCGGGTATCATATGCGGAAAGGCAAACATTATTTTTCTAGGCAGGATTGGTTGAGATTGATTGCGTTTGTCAAAACGCATCTTTCAAAATCATTGAACATATAAGAACATTATATACAAAGAGGCAGTTGCAAAATTCATTTTGCGACTGCCCATTTTGTATCGGATATTACTGTTCCATTTGTTTTCCTAAAAACGATGCCGCGACGGTTGCCAGTTTAATATCCGTATCGCTGGGAACTTCTCCTTTTTCCGAAGAAAGTACTACCGCACCGCTGACATCACCCGCAATAATAATGGGTGCCGCCACAGCAATACTTTGTTTGATGCCTTCGATTGCAGGATTACCGCCTCCGTTTTTATAAACCGTTACCTTTCGGCTTTCCATGATGTCTTCGACCGTCGGCGTCACACGGCGTTCCAGCACCTCTTTTTTGGAAATGCCCGACGCCGCAATACAGTGGTCCCGATCGCAAATCAAAACCGTTTTGTCAGTCGCATCGGTCATGGCATCGGCATATTGCATGGCAAATTCGGAGAGTTCCCCCATGGGGGAATACTTTTTAAAGATTACTTCTCCACCGGCATTCGTGTAAATTTCCAGCGGGTCGCCCTCGCGGATACGCATGGTTCGGCGGATTTCTTTTGGTATTACAACACGTCCTAAATCATCAATTCTTCTTACAATTCCCGTTGCTTTCATATATACAAAAACTCCTTTGCTGATTTGATAACACTTCTATTATCTGTCAGCAAAGAAGTTTTATACTTGTTTAAAATTTATATTGTATTATATTTACCATAAAATGCTTCGTCCAAACCAAAGGATAAAAGCAACAACACCGGTAGCGGCTACAACGAACAACTCTGTGAGTAGTTTATAGTTTTACAAACGGTTACATACTTGCCGTTAATATGCGGATCAGCGCGCTTTTATCAAGCGGCGCAAACATCCACGGCTCGTTTGTGCTGTCGTTTTCAAGGATATGATCCGCCATTTCGTCGATCAATTCCGCTTTTACGCCGAGTTCACCTAAATGCATGGGAATTCCCGTTTCTTCAAAGAAGTTGTAAAAGCCAGTCATGACCTTTTCTGCCATTTCCATTTCGGGCAGAGATCGATCAAAGCCGAAAAGTTCCGTGCCGAGAGTCACAAATCTTTCTACCGTTTTTTCAGAAAGTATCTCTTTCATCCAACGGGGAGTGATAATAGCAAGCCCCGCGCCGTGCGTGATATCAAAATAGGCGCTGAGTGCGTGTTCGATCGAGTGCATCGGCCAGCCGGAGTATCCTGCACCGTTTGATAAAATACCGTTACATCCTAAACTGCAAACATACATCAGTTCACTTCGGGCATCGTAATCGTTCGGATTTGCAAGTGCGAGTTTTACGTTGGTCATTAGTGAACGAAGCGCGGAAATCATAATGCCGTCATTAAAGATCGAGTGCGGATTTGCGAAAAATTGTTCTAAAACGTGGTTGATCGCATCCGCTGTACCGCAAGCGGTCTGCCACTTGTTTACACTGTATGTATATTCGGGGTCAAGAAAGGATACCGCGGGGTAGAGAAGTTCGTCCAAATAGCCACGCTTGTCGTTTATTGCGGTGTTGGAGATCACGCAACCCATATCGTATTCACTGCCGGTTGCGGCAAGCGTGATAATATCAACTACCGGAACGGCCGCCTGTGCTTTGATTTTGCCGGAAATCAGGTCCCAACCATCGCCGTCATATTTTGCACATGTCGCGATCGCCTTTGAACAGTCAAGCACCGAGCCGCCGCCTACAGATAGAATTACATCGATATGATTTTCTTTGCAGAGTTTCGCACCGGCGATAACCGAAGGATCATACTTTGGATTTGGCTCAATCCCCGAAAGTTCAACAATATGAAAACCTTGCAGCAGTTCTTTTACTCTGTCATAAAGTCCCGTTTTCTTAATGGAACCGCCTCCGTAGGTGAGAAGCACGTTTTTTCCGTATTGTTCGATAACATCGGGCAGATCTTTGATACAGTCTTTACCGAAATACATTTTTGTAGGCGTGTGATAAGTGAAATCTTCCATCATTTTCGTTTTCTCCTGCTATTCATTTTAAAAGAAAGATGATATTGATATCAATCAATGACAAACGCGTCTTCGACCGCGCACTTCAATTCCCACAGATGAACCGAAGCGTCTCCCTTGATACACAGGCGCTCCTCACCCTTGGTCGGGAAAATACGTGAAGAAAATACGGCGTCACCGTCATTGACAAATATCTCAACAGAACTACGGTCGATGAAGATGCGCAAGTGCGACAGCCCCTTAGGAAGAGGACGGGTACGCTGCTCGCCCCACACGGTATTGAACCTGTGATACAATCCTGAACGGTCTATCGTTATTTCTTTAGCCGCGTCATCATAGTCGATGAGCAATCCTCCGGAGCCGTCGGTCTTTGCGAACAGACGCAGGGTCAGGTCTCCGCCCCTGCTGATGAGTTCGGCTTCGCATACGCGCGGGAGAATGTCGGTGGTCTCGAGGTCGATCTTTTTTCCTCTCAGCGCGCGTAGTTCACTCAAAGGCTGCTGGATCAGTCGCCGGTCGCACACCCTGAGTTCGCGCGGCAGAGTAAGACAGCCTGACCAGTCTTCATCATCCGTTGGATATGACGCGTCGGGAAGACCCATCCACGCTACCAGTGTTGCTTTATTCTTATCTCCCGGATTGGCGGCGCACTCGGCCGCATAGGAATCAAAACCGAAGTCCAGCACATGAAAACTGGTGTTATCCGGTGTGAATATCAGATTATCCCAGTCCATGTGGCCCAGCAGATAGCCGCTGTGATGGATTGATCCTCCGCGTCCCGGCAGTTTGAGATGCTGCGGACAGAAAAGCAATACATCGTGGCCGCTGATGGTCTCAATGGAAGGACACTCCCACATATCACCAAAATTCTCAAAGCCGGGTACTTTCAATTTTCCCGCGAAGCGCCATCCCTTGGTAGGGAAGTCAGAGGTGTAGATGATGACACAACCACGCTGATCTTTGGTTTGCGCACCGAGCACGATATAGTACTTTCCGGTATCCGGATGGTGGATGATCTTCGGGTCGCGCTGATGCTCGGTATAGTTTTCGTTCGGGCCGAAAAGCGGCGGCAGTTTGACGGCTTTTCCGTCGTCTTTCAAATCGACAAGGCAGGTGTAGGACTTGCGCTTCCAGTTCTCATCGCGGTGGTTGCCGGTATAGTACAAATAGAGATTATCGTTGGTGGGAAGAGCAGAACCGGAATAGGCTCCCTTGTTGTCATACAAGGTATCGGGATGGATACAAATGCCCATGTTTTTCCATGTGACCAGGTCTTCAGACACCGTATGGTACCAGTATTTAAGACCGTGCACGGCCCCCCACGGACACCATTGATAGAACAGGTGCCAAACTCCGTCGTGAAAAACAAAACCGTTGGGATCGTTAAGCAGACCGGTCACGCTTTGGATATGGTAATGCTGGCGATATTCCGACTGTACCGTGCGCTCATGCAGATCACGCAGTTCACCGGCGCTCTTCAGCACGCGATAACGTTCTTCTTTAGTCCAGGTTTTCATACTATCCTCCCATCAATATCGGACCCGAAAGCCTTTTTCGCCGGGTTCGGGCGTTATCCATTCCGTTTTCATGGATTCGATTCGAATATATGGATCGCTGTCGATCTCGGCAATGACGTCATGGATCTGGCACTCGGTGCCTTGTATTTCCATCGTGACTGAACCGTCGTATTCGTTCTTCACCCAGCCTGTCGCGCCGAATCGCCTGGCGGCGCATTGTGCCTGAAAGCGAAAGCCTACGCCCTGTACCTCTCCGTAAAAGCGGACGTTCTTGCGCAGGACATTCTTTTGAAAAAACATGGACTTCACCTCTATCGGGTCAATGAACAAAACCGACAGCGATCTGCCGGTTTTGCTGCATGAAAGTGAATTCTCAATTAGAAAATCACTTGATTATTTGCTGAGGTCGAGGCTGCGGATGACCTTTCTCAGTCCCAGAACACCTCCGGGATTTACGCTGAGTTCGTCAATTCCCATGCGCAGGAAGGTCTCAGTCAGGGAAGTATCGGCGCCGAGTTCACCGCAGATGCCCACCCAACAATCGTGCCGGTGTCCGGCTTGCACGGTCTGTTCGATCATGCGGAGGACCGCGGGATGATGTGCGTCATAAAACGGGTCGAGTTTGGGATTTTGACGGTCTATCGCCAGTGTATACTGGGTTAGGTCGTTGGTGCCGATGGAGAAAAATTCTACTTCCTCAGCCAGTTCATCGGCAATCATGACCGCGGCTGGTGTCTCGATCATAATACCGATCTCGACTTCGCCGATTTTCTTGCCCTCGGCGATCAGTTCCTGACGGCACTGTTCAAGGATATCCTTAGCGTCCTTGACCTCGCGGACGGAGATGATCATCGGGAACATGATGCTCACCGTGCCGTATGCGGCGGCGCGCAGGATCGCCCGGATCTGAGTCTTGAAGATGTTATGCTGCATCAGGCAGATACGAATGGCACGATAGCCCAGCGCGGGATTTTCTTCCTTTGGCAGGTTGAAGTAATCCGCCTGCTTATCCGCACCGATGTCGAGGGTGCGGATAATGACCTTTTTGCCGCCCATCATTTCGGCGACACGCTTATAGATCGCAAACTGTTCTTCCTCGGTGGGGAAGGTCTCGGCGTGCAAATAGATGAACTCGGAACGGAAGAGGCCAATGCCGCCGGCGTCGTTCTGGAGTACCATCCCTACGTCGGAAACGTTGCCGATATTGGCATAAACATTGATCTCGTAGCCGTCAAGGGTGATGTTAGGCTTTTTCTTGAGTTCCTGCAGAAGTGCTCTCTGCTGAAGATCATAGACGCGTTTCTTATCGAGGGTCTCGACAAGGTCGGCGGTGGGTTCGATATAGACGCAGTCGTTATAACCGTCGATGATCGCCAACTTACCATCCCACTCGTCGCTGATTTCAGTACCGATGAGCGCGGGAATGTTCATATTGCGCGCGAGGATGGCGGTATGGCTGTTGGTACTGCCGAGGTGTGTGACAAAACCAAGCAGTTTGCTTTTATCAAGTTGAACGGTTTCAGAGGGAGCCAGGTCCTCGGCAACGATGATAAAAGGTTCGTCGCTGTCCGCAAAGCCTGTATCGACGCCGGTGAGGATGTTCACAACGCGGTCGGAGATATCCTTGACATCCGCGGCGCGGGCTTTCATATACTCGTCGTCCATCGAGGCAAAGGTCTCGGCAAAGTTCTTGCCGGTGGTCTTGACCGCATAGGCGGCTGACTTTCCCTGAGAAGTGATGATCTCGGTGATGGAGTCAAGATAGTCATCATCGTCGAGCATCATCATATGGATCTCGAATATTGCGGCGTGATCCTCGCCGGCTTCGATGACCGCTTTGTCATAAAGCGCCTGCAACTGTTCGATTGCCAGCGCTTTCGCGTCTTCAAAACGCTTGAGTTCCACAGCGGGATCGGCGGCGGTGTCGATGATCTGGGCCTGAGCCTTTTTTAAAAACTTGATTTTTCCGATAGCGATACCCTTAAGGATCGATTTGCCGGTAGCAACTATCATTGAGTATGCCTCCTTTGATCGGTGATGTGCCCGGTATGCAGATCAAAGATTTTCTTTGAAGAACTTCTCAATGGTTTCAGCCGCGACGTCCTCGTCAGGACCTTCAATGGTGACGTCTACGATGTCGCCGCACTTGATGCCCATGCCCATCAGAGCCATCAATTTGCGCAGGTCGACGGTCTTGTCTCCCTTGGTGATCTTGCATACGCTCTCGAAGGGCTTGACAGCCTTAACAAGAATGCCGGCGGGACGGGCATGGATGCCTACGGGATCGGTAATGGTGTAAGAAAACTGCTTCATAATAGGTTCTCCTTTTCAAATTTGATAAAATACTTATTCTTTGATGGTGATGACGCAGTCGAGCGGCTCACAGGCACCTTCCTTGATGTCAAGACCGGCATAGTCGTCGCTGTTGGTGACCAACACTGCGGTGGTGGCAGAATAACCCGCCGCCTTGATCTTTTCGATGTCGAAGGTCATTAGTTTCTGTCCTGCCTTGACCTGATCGCCTTCGGCACAGAACAGTTCGAAGCCGTCACCTTCCATGGCGACCGTGTTGACGCCTACGTGGATCAGTAACTCCATGCCGTCGGGGGAGGAGATACCGATCGCGTGTTTTGTATCAGTGGTGGAAGAAATCTCACCGTCAAACGGAGCGTATACAACGCCCGCTGCGGGCTCGATGCCGATGCCTTCACCCAGTACGCCGGTAGCGAAGGTTTCGTCAGGGATCTTGCCGGAGGGGATGACGTTGCCTTTGATTGGGGCGTAAACATTGCCCTTTTCGCAGGTAATTTGGGGCAGAGCAGGGGCTTCCTCTACAACGGCTTCCTCTTCGTCTTTGGGCTTATCTCTGTGCAGGATCCAAGAGATCGCGAAGGAGATCACAAAGGATACCGCCAGCATGATCGAGTACTGCCAGATGAAATTGGAGCAAGTCAGGAAGCCGAACAGGCCGGTGACACCATAAGCGGTCGCGCCGATGCCGAGCATTGAACCGACTGCCGCGCCGACAGCACCGCCGATCATACCGCTGACGAGCGGCTTGACGAGTCTTAAGTTGACGCCGAAGATGGCAGGCTCGGTAATGCCGAGGAACGCCGAGAGAGAAGAGGGAAGAGCAAGAGTTTTGAACTTCTTGTCCTTGGTCTTGAGCGCCACCGCGAAGCAGGCCGCACCTTGGGCAAAGTTGGCGGAAGATGCGATCGGCATCCATGTATTATAGCCGGTACTCAACATTCGAGCCTCGACCGTATTATACATATGATGGACGCCGGCAACCACTGTTAGCGGATAGATAGCACCGGCTATTGCCGCGCCGATACCAAACGGGATGGTGATGATCCACTGAATGCCAACAAGGATCCATTCTTCAAGAGTGGAGAAGATCGGACCGAACACGGCGAGTGTGAGATAGCCGGTCACCAGAACAGTTACCAACGGCGTAACAAACAGATCGATCATCTCGGGAACGATCTTATGTAGTCTTTTTTCAAGGAAACACATGAACCAAACGGCTATGATGACCGGGATCACGTGGCCTTGATAACCGGTCAGATTGATCTTATATAAGCCGAACCAAACATCCGCGGAGGGAATGGTCTGACCGTTTTCCAACATACCGGCAACGCTCCATGCGTTAACAAGATCGGTATGTACCATGATCATACCGATGACGGCGCCGAGGAAGACATTGCCGCCGAATACGCGCGCTGCCGAAATTGCTACAAGGATGGGAAGGAATACGAACGCGGCGTTGCTGAACAGGTGAATGATCGTATAAGTGCCGGAACTGGCCATATCGGGCCAAATCTTCGTCAGGCCTTCAAGCAGACCCATCAAGAGACCGGAGGCGACAATGGCGGGAAGAATCGGTACAAATACGTCGCCAAGTGCTTTTACCATGCGGAAGGGCAACGGTTGCTTAGCGGCTGCGGCCGCCTTGACATCGGCTTTTGTTGCCGCTGTCATACCGCTGATCGCCAGGAACTCTTCATAAACCTTGTTAACGGTTCCGGTTCCGATGATGATCTGCAACTGACCGTTGGAACTGAAAACACCCTTTACGCCATCGACGTCTTCGAGTTTTTTCATATCGACTTTGCTGTTGTCATTTGTTACAAGACGAAGTCTTGTAGCGCAATGTGCTGCGGAAACCAGATTTTCGCGTTTGCCGACGAGATCATAGATTTCCTGTGCGCATTTACGGTAATCCATAAAAACACTCCTTCGTGTAATAATTTTTCAAGAGTAGCAAACATCTTGAAATCGATTACAATTCTATTTTATCCCTTTTTCGAGGGATTGTAAATTGACAATACTTACAAATATCCACGTATTTTATGGTTAGAATAACAAACGTCAAAAAATTTTTAGAATGATTTTATGAAATATTACAACAAACCTTTTTGGAATCTTTTTGCTCAATTTGCACGAAAATGAAAACGATTACACTGTAAAGTGCAACCGTTTTTCTTCCGGCTATTGATTTGCGATGTTCCAACAGCACCGATCAAATCAGTCCCAGTTTTTCGAAAGCCTTGTACAATCCGTTTTCGCTTACCGCGGGACACACTTCGTCCGCTATTTCTTTCATAGCGGGGTGACCGTTCTCCATACATACGCTGTATCCGACCGCCTCAAACATTTCCTTATCGTTCATGCTGTCACCGAAGCCGACGGTGTCTGCAATATTCCTGCCGAGGTACTCGCACAATCGATGTATGCCGATACCTTTGTTAAAATCCAATCCGAATACCTCACCGTTCAAACAACCGACCGCCTCAAGGTTCTGTACACAGAAAACAAAATGGTCCTTCAAGAGTTCCATCGGCTCGTCGAGTTGGCGCCTTTCGGTACACATAAAGACGATTTTATACACGGGAGCGCCGTTATATTCCTGCATCGGACGGATATCCAACGTCTCGCTGAGTTGACGGCGAAAACGCAGTAACTCACTGTTGGAGAACTCATCGGCCCCGTCGAGCAGATCGCCCAGACCGTTGTCACCGTAAGTGGCGTCAAGACATTCCACTGTACGGAAAACATGATTTCGTTCAAAGCAATCCATCGCCAGTTTGAAAACTTCGGGAGACATCGGACGGTCAAAGACCACATTCCCGTCGCATACCACATAGCCGCCGGCGCTGGCGACATAACCGTCAAAACCATAGGAAAGCAACGGCTTGAGCATAGCGAGATTGCGACCTGTACAAAGAAAGACTTTGTGACCGTTACGCTGCGCTCTTTTGATCGCGTCCAGCGCCGAGGCGGGGGGAATATGATACCCCGGTTCGGTCAAGGTGCCGTCAATGTCTAAAAATAATAACTTTCCGCTCATTGATAACATTCCTTTATATCGATTCACGCTCGATCAGGGTATAGCCGAGCATGATGTGTGAGGTGGGGAGTTTTTCGTCGGGATTCTCCCGCAGATAGTCGATCATCGAGAGAAGTTGTTTTGCCGCTTTATCGCCGCTTTCCCGGTGATAGAGTTGGACCGTGGTCAACGCGGGAATGACGATCGTGCCCGCCGAACCTCCGCCGATCCCGCCGACCGCAATGTCCCCGGGGATGGCGAAACCGTGTTCTTTCAGTGCGCGTATCGCGCCGACGGCAAGCGTATCGGTCGCGCAGATCACGCCGTCTGGAACACTGCCTCTGTCAAGGATCTCGCACATTCCGCAATAGCCGTCGTTCATGGTGAAGTGTACCTGCGTCCGCATCAATTCCGTCGGACTGATGCACGCTTCTATCATGGCTTCCTCAACACCGATACGGCGATTGAGACCGACGCACTCGTCACTCTCCACGGCGCCGACATAGGCCAGTTTGCGACGCCCTTTTGAGATCATATAACGGGTAATTTCGCGGGCCGCGCACCGGTCGTCGTGATAGATACAGGTGACAGAAGGGTGATTCTGGCCGCAGACGACAATCGGTATCCGACTCTCTTTAAAGAATTTGATATGCTTCGGAGTGAGGATCGTACCCATCAGGATGACGCCGGCGAGTTTGCTTTCCTCCATCATCCGCAGGTACTCCAGTTCCCGCTTTTCATCGTTTTCGGCATTCCCGAAGATCGCCATATATCCCGCCTTGTTGAGCGCCGAAGAAGCGCCTTCGACCAGACTGCTGACCGAATCCGAATTCACCTTCGGCACAATGATACCGATATTGTCATTCCGTTGCTGACGTAGGGATCGGGCCGCCGGGTTGGGGACATAACCGGTCTCCTCAATGATCTTTTTGATCCTTTGCTTTTTTTCGGCACTGATGCTGCCGCCATTGAAATAACGGCTGACCGCGGCGGAGGAAACACCTGCCAGACGGGCTATTTCACTAATATTCATATCCATCGTTCTCCCATCATGATCATACGATAACTCTATATTGCCCAGATAAAACCGTAGGGCTTGAGAGAGATATGTCCTTGCGAATGCTTTTCTTCGCTGACGATGTCGGTATAGACGTGTTGATGTTCAAATGATACTGTGCGTTCCTCGCCGCAGAAGTTGAACAGAGCCAGCAACTTTTGACCGCCGTACTCGCGGCAAAGCCCCAACACATTCGGCGAGCCGGTCTCAATAGGATAAAAGTCAGCCTGCGACAAAAATGCCGGATTGGCGGCGCGTACCTGTTCGAGTTTTCTCAGGGCGGAAAACAACTTGCCCTGCCAACTTTCGGGATCCTTGCGCTTTTTGGCAAGTTTCCAGTCAAATTTTCCGCGATGCAGATAACGGCTGTCAAATTTTTTGTGAATATCGGCATGATAACCGTAGTCATTGAGCTGACCGACCTCGTCGCCGCTGTAGATGACGGGGATGCCGCTCTGGGTAAACATGAAGGCGTGGAGCATGATGTCCGCGTCGACCGCAAGCGCCAGCTTTTCCTCATCCTTATCCCACAGAGCCGCCTCGATACCGCACAGGCTCGCTGCCGTACCGCACAGACGGGCGTCCTGCAAGATCCGGTCCTCATTATACAGTTCCCCCCGCGCAACGCTTCCCGGAAATCTTCCGGTAAAATAATCGTTGAGGAACCGCTTGTGCGGCGCCTGCTCCATACCTCTTTCTCTCAGCCAGTCATAATCGAGTCCCCAGCCGATGTCATCGTGACATCTTAGATAGTTGAGGAATACATAGTCCTTCGGCAGTTCGGTCAACTTTTCCATCTGGCGCTTAAGCAGCGTGACGTCGCGGGTCGCAACGCTGTTCCATGTACTGGCCATGGTGGTGACATTATACAGCATGTTACATTCCGGCTTTTCGGGCGTGCCAAAATAAGGCGCGACTTCCGACGGTTCCATAACGACCTCGCCGAGCAGCAGGACTGACGGACAAACGACCTCACAAATGATGCGCATCATGCGCACGATCCGGTGGACCTGCGGCAGGTTGCGGCACGATGTTCCCGGTTCTTTCCATATGTAAGGAACGGCGTCGAGACGGATGACGTCGATACCCGCGTTGGCAAGATACAGCATATTCTCCGTCATATCATTGAAGACCATCGGGTTTTTGTAATTCAAATCCCATTGATACGGATAGAAAGTGGTCATCACGATTTCGCCGGTATCAAGTTGGGTAAAGTTGCCGGGGGCGGTGGTAGGGAAGACCTGAGGTACGGTATGCTCATATGTATTCGGTAAATCCCAACTGTCAAAGAAGAAATAGCGGTTCCGGGATTCGATATCTCCGGCGCGCGCCGCTTTAGCCCATGCGTGTTCGTTGCTGGTGTGGTTCATCACGAAGTCCAGACAGCAACTGATCCCGCGCTGATGGCACATGGCGGTGAGTTTGCGCAGGTCATCCATGGAGCCCAACTCCGGCTGGACCTTTCGGAAATCGGATACCGCGTATCCGCCGTCGCTATGTTCCTTCGGGCTCTCAAGCAGGGGCATGAGGTGGATA